>Ga0114999_10007711_pt1 | contig 12163 bp, 10 predicted proteins | sample ArcticOcean_MG_C_3_FD_89820 | JGI IMG/M metagenome (GOLD analysis project Ga0114999, IMG submission 89820) | Marine microbial communities from western Arctic Ocean - ArcticOcean_MG_CB8_126 | ecosystem: Environmental > Aquatic > Marine > Oceanic | place: Arctic Ocean: Canada Basin | collected...
ACTCGATAGGGTCGGCTCCAAAAAGTTTTCTCGAGTTACTAGAAACAATGTTGGCAAAAGACTTGCTATAATTTTAGATAATAAAATTATAAGTGCACCTAGCATTAAGGAACCTATTACTGGAGGAGCTGGTGTAATTACAGGCGATTTTACTTTTCAATCAGCTACAGATCTTGCTTTGCTCTTAAGATCGGGAGCTCTACCAGCTCCATTAAATATTATAGAAGAAAGAACTGTTGGTCCTGATTTGGGAGAAGATTCAATTAAAGCTGGCGCTCTCTCTTTAATTTTGGGTTTCTTTTTAGTAATAATTTATATGTTATTCAAATATAGAAAACTAGGAATAATAGCCGATCTATCATTGATTATAAATTTAATACTTTTGATAGGAATTTTAACTATCTTAGGAGCGACATTAACTTTGCCAGGCATTGCAGGAATTATACTTACTGTCGGTATGGCAGTAGATGCTAATGTTTTAATATTTGAAAGAATCAAAGAAGAAATGAAGCATGAAAAATCTATTTTGCACGCTTTTGACACAGGTTACAAAAAAGCACAATCAGCTGTTCTAGATGCAAATATTACAACTTTGATATCTTCGATAATTCTTTTTTTACTTGGTTCAGGCCCAGTAAAAGGTTTTGCAATTACACTAGGAATAGGGATTTTGACTACATTATTTTCGACATACTTTTTTGCTAGACATTTGTCTTCAATTTATGCAAAAAAAAATAAAAATAATTTAATAAAATTATGAACTCAATAACTAAAACTAAAATTTTATTTTATAATTACTATAAAAAATTAAATATACTGTCTTTGGTATTAATTTTTTTAGCTATAGCAGTTTTAATTTTTAAGGGATTGAATTTAGGAGTTGATTTTAAAGGAGGAACTTTAATTGAGGTTAGAACTGAAAATTCCCAGATTAGCATATCTGAGATAAGACAATCCCTGCTAAAAATGAACCTTGGAGATGTTAACGTAAAAAAGTTTGGTAATGAAAATGATTATTTAGTTAAAATCGAAGTATCAAAAAAAAATAATGCTGATTTTATTCCTTCTATAAATAAAAAATTATCTTCCGATTTAGGATCATCTATTAATTTTAGACGTGTAGAAAATGTTGGACCTAAGGTGAGTAAAGAATTGCTATATGATGCTTTGTTAGCTATTTCTTTAGCCTTAGCTGCTATGCTTTTTTACATTTGGATAAGATTTGAATGGCAATTTAGTTTAGCTGCAATTATAGCTTTAATTCACGATGTAATTATTACAATAGGAATTTTTTCTTTTTTATCATATGAAGTAAATTTATCTATTGTCGCTGCAGTTTTGACTATAGTTGGCTACTCAATGAACGATACAGTTGTTATTTTTGATAGGATTAGAGAAAATTTAAAAAAACATTCTAAGTTACCAATTTCAGATATTCTAAACACTTCAACAAACGAAACTCTATCTAGAACAATAATTACTTCTATAACAACATTATTAGCTTTATTGTCTATTTATATTTTTGGAGGAGCTATCTTAAAAGGTTTTTCTTTTGCTATGATAGTTGGGGTAATTGTAGGAACCTATTCTTCTATATTTGTAGCTACACCAATTCTCAAATATACTAACGTCAATTCAAAAACTATTTTAAAAGACGAAGATAATAAAACTTTTTAATATAAGTTTTGTGCCATTACCATTGATAGTAACATTGGTAATGATAGGAGTGTGTTTACTCTAGAAGTTAACATTGCAGTTTTTGCTGATTTGGCTTTTTCTTCAGGTGAAACCTCAATCATTCCAAGAGCTTTTTTTTGATTTGGCCAGATTATAAACCAAACATTGTACGCCATAATTATGCCAAGCCACATTCCAATTCCAATAGCAGTATTTTTTCCACCACCACTTCCAATACCTAAACTCATTGCTTGATGAACATAACCATTCAAAGTAGCAACAATTAATCCTGTGATTATTGTTGCAAGCGCTGCCCACCTGAACCAAAATAGTACAGCTGGAGCTATTACTTTACCTATTGCCGGTTTTTGATCATCAGGAATTTTTGGCATACTCGGGATTTGAACAAAATTTAAATACCAAAGCAAACCTATCCACATAACTCCTGCCAAAACATGAAAATATCTAAATAACCAGCTCCAAAATAGTTGGTCAAAGGCCCAACCGCCACCAGAATAAAATAGTCCAATAAATAATAGCACTGCTAATAATATCGAAAGGTGAATTGTTTTAGATAAAGATTGTAATATTGAAACCATGATTCATTATACCATTTTTTAACTTATAACTAAGCAGTTTTTTTCATTTTACTGTTGATAATTTCTTTTAAAAAATTACCTGTATAACTACTAGTTATATCACTAACTTTTTCAGGGTTTCCTTCAGCTATTATTTTACCACCATTTACGCCACCTTCGGGGCCCATATCAACTATCCAATCAGCTGTTTTTATTACATCTAAATTATGTTCAATTACCACAACCGTATTTCCTAAAGAAACAAAGGTTTGAAGAATTTCTAGCAATTTTTTAATGTCATGCGCATGTAAACCTGTAGTTGGCTCATCAAGTATATATAATGTTTTACCCGTAGATCTTTTAGATAATTCTTTAGCTAATTTAATTCTTTGAGCTTCACCACCAGACAGTGTTGTAGCTTGTTGTCCGATTTTTATATATCCTAGTCCAACTTTTTTTAAAGTAAGTAATTTTGTTCTAACAGTAGGTATATTTATAAAATAATCACAACCTTCATCAACAGTCATATTTAAAACGTCAGCAATATTTTTATCTTTAAATCTTATTTCTAAAGTTTCGCGATTATATCTGCTACCTTTGCAAACATCACAAGGAATATAAACGTCTGGAAGGAAGTGCATTTCGTAAGTTATGACACCATCACCCTCACAAGATTCACACCTTCCTCCTTTTACATTAAAAGAAAATCTTCCAACCTTATAACCTCTAGATTTTGACTCTGGTAAACTTGCAAACCAATCTCTAATTGGACCAAATGCGCCGGTATATGTAGCAGGGTTAGACCTTGGTGTTCTTCCAATAGGTGATTGATCTATGTCAATAATTTTATCAATTTGATCGACACCCTTATAGTTTCTGAAAGCTTTAGGTAATTTTCTAGACTTATTATTGTTTAATATTAAATTTAAAGCATTATATAAAGTTTGAAGAATTAATGTAGATTTTCCACTTCCCGAAACCCCTGTAATGCAAGTGAATGTTCCTAAAGGAATTTTTAAATCTATATTTTTTAAATTATTTCCAGTAGCACCTAAAATTTCTAAAAATCTTCCATTTTTGGCTAATCTTCTTTTATTTGGAATTGGTATATTCATTTTTTTAGACAAATAATTTCCTGTAATACTATTTTTGTTTTTAATTATTTCCTTTAAATCACCCTGAGCAACAATTTGACCTCCATTAACACCTGCTTCAGGACCTAAATCAATTATATGATCTGCATTTTCCATAGTTTCAGTGTCATGTTCAACTACAATCACTGTATTTCCCAAATCACGCAATCTTTTTAAAGCTTTAATTAATTTTACATTATCTTTTTGATGCAATCCTATAGAAGGCTCGTCTAAGACATATAAGACTCCAGTTAAACCTGAACCAATTTGTGATGCTAATCTAATTCTTTGAGCTTCTCCTCCAGATAAAGTTCCAGATTCCCTTGATAAAGTTAAATAGTCTAAACCAACATTTAATAAAAAATCTAATCTTTCATTAATCTCTTTTAAAATATGCTGTGCAATTCTTTTTTCTTTTTCATTAAGTTTTGTATTTAGATTTTGAAACCATTTTTTTGCATCAGAAATTGATTTTATGGTTACTTCACTTATATTTAACGTGTCAATTTTAACACACAAAGCTTCATCCTTAAGTCGCATTCCTTTGCATTTTTCACAATCCGATTCACTTTGGTATTGGGAAATTTCTTCCCTTTTCCATTCACTTTCAGTTTCTAAAAATCGTCTTTCGAGATTATTAACAACACCTTCAAATGTTTTTTTTGTTGAATATTTTTCATATCCATCATCGTATGTAAATTTTATTTCATCGTCATTAGATCCAAAAAGAATCATATCTCTCACTTCTTTAGATAGTTTTTTCCAAGGCGTATCTAGAGAGAATTTATAATGCTTAGCTAAAGATGATATTGTTTGTGCGTAGTATAAAAACTTTGATTTTGACCACGGTTCTATGGCCCCATCAGCCAAGTTTTTTTTAGTATTCGGCACTACTAAGTTTGGATCAACATTTAAATTTACCCCAATTCCTTCACATTCTTCGCAAGCCCCATAAGGACTATTAAAAGAAAAAAGCCTTGGTTCAATTTCTTCAATTGTAAAACCACTCTCGGGGCAAGCAAATTTTGATGAAAAAATAATTTTTTCTGTTTTTCTATATTTTTTTGGCAAGGTTTCATTTTCATATTCAACGAAAAGTAGTCCATCTGATAAATTAAGTGCAGTTTCTACACCCTCTGCTAATCTATTACCTAGTTCACTGTTAATAATTATTCTGTCAACAACGATAGAAATCTCATGTTTTATTTTTTTATTTAGATCTGGAAAATCGTCTATATTACAATAAGATCCATCTACTTTTATTCTTTGAAATCCTCTTCTTTTGTATCCTGCTATTTCTTTCTTATATTCTCCCTTACGTCCTCTAACAATTGGTGCTAATAAATAAATTGTATTTTTTTGAGGAAGAGTTTTAATTTTATCAACAATCTCAGTAACACTTTGCGATTTAATAGGTTTTCCTGTAAATGGAGAAAATGGAGTCCCAGCTCTTGCATATAAGACTCTCATGTAATCATAAATTTCTGTTACTGTAGCTACAGTAGATCTAGGGTTCTTTGAGGTATTTTTTTGCTCTATTGCGATAGCTGGACTTAAGCCTTCTATTAAATCTACATTAGGTTTCTTCATTTTATCCAGGAATTGTCGAGCATAAGCAGATAAACTTTCTACATATCTCCTTTGACCTTCTGCATATATAGTGTCAAATGCCAAAGACGATTTTCCAGACCCAGAAAGGCCAGTAATTACAATAAATTTGTCTTTTGGGATTTCTAAAGAAATATTTTTTAAATTGTGTTCTTTAGCCCCCTTTATAACGATTTTTTTAAGCATTTTTTTAATATTTAAATGTAGCCTATTAATAAAAAGATGGAAATATGTTATATTGTCAGATATTAACAATTAATCTTTTAACAAATCTATAAATTATATGGCTGGAAGTCTAAATAAGGTTCTTTTAATTGGCAGACTGGGTGCTGACCCAGAAATTAAGCAAATGGTTAATGGAAAAAGTGTAGCGCGTTTAAGCTTAGCCACTAGCAATACTTGGAAAGATAAGAATACAGGAGAAAAAAAGGAAAAAACAGAATGGCATAGGGTAGTTATATTTAACGAAGGTTTAGTTAATGTTGTTCAGCAATATGTAAAAAAAGGAGCCCAAGTTTATATTGAAGGTCAACTAACTACAAGAAAGTGGAAAGATGAGAAGGCTGGAATAGACAAATATTCTACAGAAGTAGTATTGCAGGGTTTTAATTCATCTTTTAAAATACTCAGTAGTAAAAATTCCCAAATTGAAAATTTCACAGATAACAAAGTTGAAAAAAGTGCAATTCCAAACGATGATAGTATTCCATCAAATGATTTGGACGATGAAATTCCTTTTTAATCTTAATGGAAAAAATCGAATCTAATTTAGAAAAAAATAACTACAAACCAATTTTTGTTTATGATGAGATGTCCTCATCATATTTATCATATGCTATGAGTGTAATAGTAAGTAGAGCTCTTCCGGATGTAAGGGACGGTTTAAAACCTGTACATCGAAGAATAATTTTTGCCATGTATAAAGGTGGTTTTGATTGGACTAGACAGTTCAGAAAGTCAGCTAGAATAGTTGGAGATGTAATTGGTAAATACCATCCACATGGAGACCAATCTGTATATGATGCCCTAGTAAGATTAACACAAAGCTTTTCAATGAGTTTACCATTAGTTGATGGTCAAGGTAATTTTGGATCTATAGATGGAGATCCTCCTGCCGCGATGAGATATACTGAAACAAAACTAGCTAAAGTTTCACAATATTTAATTGATGATATAGAAAAAAATACTATTGATTATCGTAGCAACTATGATGAATCTGAAAAAGAGCCAACCGTTTTACCATCTCAATATCCAAACTTGCTTGTAAATGGAGCGGGTGGAATTGCTGTTGGTATGGCAACAAGTATACCACCTCATAACCTTGGTGAAATAATAGATGGAACAATTGCTTTTATAGAAAATAGAGATATTACAATCTCACAGTTAATGAAAAAAATTCCTGGACCTGACTTTCCTACTGGAGGTATTATTATTGGTCAAGATAATTTAAAACAAGGATACAACAAAGGTAGAGGATCAATTAAAATTAGAGGAGAGATTGATGAAGAAATTTTAAAAAATGGAAAAGAGCGCTTAGTAATAAAATCCATACCCTATCAAGTAAATAAATCAGTTTTAAATGAAAGAATAGCTGAACTGGCTAGAGATAAAAAAATTGAAGGCATAAGTGACATAAGAGATGAATCAAATCATAAAGGTGTCAGGGTCGTAATAGATCTAAGAAGAAATATTGAACCTGAAACTGTTAAAAGACAATTATACAAATTAACATCAATAGAGTCCTCTTTTGGCTTTAATACTTTAGCTATAGTAGATGGCAAACCTAAAATATTAAATTTAAAAGAATTTATTTCTGAATTTGTTAAATTTCGAGAAATTACTTTAACAAAAAAAATTAAATTTGAATTAAACAAAGCTTTAGAAAAAACTCACATTTTATTTGGCATATCAGTTTCAGTTGAAAATATTGACAATGTTATAAAAATTATTAAAAATTCTGAAACTGTACAGGTAGCCAAAAAATCACTTTTAGCTAAAAAGTGGAAAATTAATAAGACAAGCAAATTATTGAAACTTATTAATACAGGAAAAATAGGAAGCACATATTCACTTTCTGATGAACAAGTTGTAGCAATATTAGAACTAAAGTTACAAAAATTAACTGCTTATGGAATTAATGAGATAGAAAATGAACTTAAAAAATTAGCAGTCTTAATTAAAGAATATCAAAAAATTCTTAAATCAAGAAAAGAATTATTTAATGTAATTATAGGAGAGTTAAATAACATTAAAGAAAAGTTTTCGGTAAAAAGAAGATCTAAAATAATCGATGCTGTTTTAAATTATAATATCGAAGAAACAATTCAAAAAGAAGCTGTTGTAATTACAATCACACACAAAGGTTACATTAAAAGGGGATCTCTATCGTCTGTAAAAATTCAAAAGAGAGGTGGTAAAGGTAAATCTGGAATCAAAACTAGAGATGAAGATTATGTTGTGAAAATTTTTACAGCAAGCTCACATACTTCAATACTTTTTTTTTCTACACAGGGCTTAGTTTATAAATTAAAAGCTTGGAAAATACCTCAAGGAAGTGCCACATCTAAAGGTAAAACTTTATTTAATTTGCTTCCCTTGAAAAGTCACCAATCAATAAGCTCAATTATGCCTTTACCTGAAAACGAAACTGAGCTTAAAAAACTTTATGTGGTTTTTGCAACACTAAAAGGAAAAGTGAGAAAAAATAGCCTTGAAGATTTTTCCAACATACAATCTACAGGAAAGATCGCTATGAAACTTGATGAAGATGACAGAATAGCAGGGGTTATGATCTGTAGAGATGATCAAGATATAGTTCTCAGTACAGAACTTGGAAAATGTATAAGATTCATGTCAAAAAAATTAAGAATATTTAAAGGCAGGTCATCAAAAGGAATTAAGGGTATTAAATTAGGTCAAAATGATAAAGTTATATCCTTATCAATTTTAGATTCCGTAGACATCAACCTAAAAAAATCAAAAAAAGTCTCAAAAAATGCTGCTTCTGATATAGACAAAAAGTCAGAAATTATTGCTAGACAAAAATACATCTTATCAATCACTGAAAATGGTTATGGAAAAAGAACTTCATTTTATGATTATAGAGTTACAAATAGAGGTGGAAAAGGAATTATTGGAATCGTTCCTTCCTCTAGAAATGGCAATGTAGCTGCATCTTTTCCTGTTGATGAAGGGGACGAAATAATACTATCTACAGATAAAGGCAAAGTAATAAGATGTGCGGTCAAAGAAATTAGAACTGCAGGAAGAAATACACAGGGTGTAAGAATTTTTAAAGTTTCGAATGACGAAAAAGTCGTATCTGCGATCAAAATAGAAGATAATTTTAAATAATATTCTTTATGAGTAAAGTAGGTATATATCCAGGAACGTTTGATCCAATAACATACGGTCATATAGATGTTATAAAAAGATCATTAAAAATTGTTGATAAATTAATCGTAGCAGTTTCAAATGATTTTTCCAAAAACTATTTATTTGATTCAAATGAAAGAGTAGCTTTGATAAAAAATTCTCTTTTTACAGATTTAAAATTTAAAAAAAAAAATATTAAAATTATTTCTTTTAACACCCTAACAACTCAATTTTGCGTTAAACACAAGGCAAGCATTATATTTCGTGGTCTAAGAGCCGTTTCTGATTTTGAATATGAATTTCAACTTGCTGGTATGAACAGACAACTTAATAATAAAATTGAAACAGCTTTTTTAATGTCTGATCCCGATAAACAGGTTATTTCTTCTAAATTTGTGAAAGAGATAGCTAAGTTTAAAGGAAAAATTGACAATTTTGTAACAAAAGGGACAATAAAGGCTTTAAAAGAAAAATATGATTAAAAAAATATTTATTGCATTTATTTTTATTTTATTTATTAACAATTCATATGCAGAGGATAATATTATGATACTAAAACTAAAGAACGGTGATGTTGAAATTGAATTATTTGAAGATGTAGCTCCCAATCATGTAAAAAGATTCAAACAACTAGCTAGCGATAAAAAATATGATGGTGTAGTTTTTCATAGAGTGATTGATGGTTTTATGGCACAAACTGGCGATGTCTCTTTTGGAAATCCAAATTTAGCATCATATGATTTAAGTCGCGCCGGAACAGGAGATTCTGAGTACCCTAATTTGAAAGCAGAATTTAGTGATATACCTCATGTAAGAGGAATTTTATCAATGGCACGTTCTAATGATCCAAATAGCGCTAATAGCCAATTTTTTATTTGTTTTACAGCTGCTTCACATCTAGATAGACAATACACTGTTTTTGGAAAAGTTATAAAAGGTATGGAGTTTGTTGATATGATTAAAAAAGGTGATGGATCTAACGGTCAAGTATCTGATCCCGACCAAATTATCTCCTTGTCATCAAAATAATTTAAAATTAATGTTAAAAGAAAAATTTTCTTTTAATCTATTAGGCGCCGATGGAGATTCTCGCATTGGTAAAATTCAAACTCATAGAGGCGATATTGATACACCAACTTTTATGACAGTTGGAACTCAAGCAACCATTAAAGCTGCTTTTATTGAAGATGTAGTTTCATCTGGTGCACAAATAGTTTTGTCTAACACTTACCACTTGATGATAAGACCGGGATCTGAACTAATAAAAAAATCTGGAGGTTTACACAAATTTATGAATTGTAAGCTTCCTATACTTACAGACTCTGGAGGCTTTCAGATAATGTCTTTGTCAAAATTGGTAAAAATTAATGAGAAAGAAGGAGCTACTTTTAATTCTCATATAGATGGAAAAAAATTTATTTTGAGCCCAGAGAAAAGCATACAAATTCAGAAAGATTTAAATTCTGATATTTTAATGGTTTTAGATGAGTGTCCGAAATTATCATTCAATAAATCTCAAATCAGCAATTCATTAAAAATATCACAAAACTGGGCAAAGAGATCAAAAGACGAATTTGGAGACAACTCTAAGAAAGCTTTGTTTGGAATTATTCAAGGAGGAATATATGACGATCTCCGGATTGAAAGTCTTGAAAGTCTTCAAGAAATTGATTTTGAAGGGTATGCATTAGGCGGTTTAGCAGTTGGTGAAACCCAAGAACAAATGTTTAAAGTTCTTGAGAAAATAGTTCCTAGAATCTCTAAAAATAAACCTCGTTATTTAATGGGGGTAGGCACTCCATCAGATATATTGGGTGCCGTGAAAAGAGGCGTTGATATGTTTGATTGTGTTATACCAACGAGATCAGGCAGAACAGGTCTTGCATTTACTTGGAATGGAAGACTTAATTTAAGAAATTCCAAGTTTAAATCAGATCATTCACCCTTAAATACTAATTGCACAATAAGAAATCTCAATGCCTATTCGAAGAGTTATATAAATCATCTTATTACAACAAATGAAATTTTAGGATCAATGATTTTAACATTAAACAATGTAGTTTTTTACCAACAATTGATGAAAAAAATTAGAGAGTCAATCAAAAGTAATAATTTTGATGCATTTCATGACAAATATATCAACATAATTTAGTTTTATGTAATTAAAAGTAAATTTAATAATTGAAAAAAAATTTAAAAAAATATAGTAATACACAGTCTGTGGGCCGTTAGCTCAGTTGGTAGAGCAATTCCCTTTTAAGGAATGGGTCGCTGGTTCGAATCCAGCACGGCTCACCAAACCACAGCAATTTATATGTCCTCAGCAAATTCAAATATCTTAAAATGGTCAAAAAAAAACCCTTCTTTCAAAAAGATATTCCTTTACTACAATCTTTATATTAGAAATTTGAAGTTTATTTTTAATAAATCTAAATCTCAATTCGGAGAAGATAAAAAAATAATTAAATTATTTCCTAAAAATATGAAAGGTTTTTATTTAGATTTGGGATGTTTTCACCCTATAAGACAAAGCAATACCTATTTAATGTATCAACGAGGGTGGACTGGTGTTAATATAGATTTAAATCCATTGAGTATAGACTTATTTAATGTTGCTAGACCTAAAGATATAAATATATGTGCAGCTGTTTCAGACAAGAATGCAACTGAAACACTCTACTTTGATCATTCGCTAAGCTCATTAAACACGATAAGTCTTAATCATTTATCTTTTCTGAAAAAACAGTTTGGATTAAAGAAAATAAAAAAAAAGAAAATTAAAACACAAAATCTTGCAAATCTATTAAAAATTAAAAAAATTAAAAAAATTGATTTTTTTAATATAGATATTGAAGGTAGTGAATTTAAAGTATTAAAAAGTTTTAACTATCGATACTTTAAACCTAAAGTTATATGTGTAGAAATCATAGATAATCCACATTTGAAAAAAAACATTTTTAAAAAGAATCAAATAATAAAATTGTTAAAGAAAAATAATTATTCCCTAAAATTTAAGTCTCTAGTCAATTATATATTTATAAAAAAAAATAAAACCTGACTTCTAAGAAATTTTAATTAGCGGAGGATATTTCATTGTAATTTCAGGTATCCATTTTTTTAATGCTTCTATCCTTCGCATACTTGAAGGGTGAGTGCTCATCCACTCTGGTGGCACTTGGCCTTTATGAGCTTCTTTCATTCTTTCCCAAATTTTTACAGATTCTCTAATATCATATCCAGCTAAAGATGAAAAAATTAAACCTAAGTAATCAGCTTCGGTTTCTTGTTTTCTTCCAAAAGGATTATCAATACCAAAAGTCCTCAACATTCCTGCTACATCAACACCTGTAGTTCTTTTTGTGTTTGAAATTGCTCCACCAGTAAATATATCAGCCACAGCAGTACCTACGTTTAGTAATAACGCTCTGCTAGCTCTTTCGACAGAATGTTTTGCTACAGCGTGCGCTATTTCATGACCCATTACTGCTGCTAACCCATTTTTATTTTTTGTTATTTCAAGTATACCTGTGTAAAATAGCAATTTTTCCTCCAGGCATACACCAAGCGTTTTTAATTTTATCATTATCTATTAAAATATACTCCCATTGAAAGTTATAAGTGGGGTCTTTTTGTCCTGACGAGATAAAGTATTCGCTTACAGATTCTTCAATTCGTGAGCCAATTTCTTTAATTTCAACTAACTGCTTTTTGTCATCGCTAAGCTTAGCTTTTTTTTTACCTTTTTCTTAATTTTGGCAGCTTGGTTTTTTTAAATTCTTTTTTGGAGCAAAT
>Ga0114999_10007714_pt1 | contig 12161 bp, 6 predicted proteins | sample ArcticOcean_MG_C_3_FD_89820 | JGI IMG/M metagenome (GOLD analysis project Ga0114999, IMG submission 89820) | Marine microbial communities from western Arctic Ocean - ArcticOcean_MG_CB8_126 | ecosystem: Environmental > Aquatic > Marine > Oceanic | place: Arctic Ocean: Canada Basin | collected...
AAAATTTTATATGGTAATTTTATAGAATGAAAGTCGATAAAGCGATAAAAAATTTATTCAATAATCACACAGTTTTGTTTGTTGTCGTATCCGCTGTTGTATTAGTATATTTCATTGATTCATATTCTAAAGGAAAAAGTGTAGCAACTGAAGGTGTGGCTAATAATTCGCAGATTTCATCCGCTGCTTTTAGTGATAAAGGCGGGGCTTTCCCCTTCAATCCGCCAGATGTAGCTGCTACAAATAAAGCTGGCGCCGCTAGTTGTTGCCCAGGGGGTAGTAACTATAAGCCGTCGCAACCTTTAGGACATAATGAGGTAAACGCACCTGTTTCGGGTATTCAGACTAATCAAAGTGGTTTCCCACCAAGTTGTTCACAGCAACAGGTCGCTGACCCATCACAACTTTTACCAAAAGATAATAATGGACAGTTCTCACAAATGAACCCCATGGGCGCGGGCGATGTTAAAGATGTAAGTTTACTTCGTGCCGGTTATCATATTGGTATTAATACTGTGGGACAGAGTATGAGAAATGCTAACTTACAGCTTCGTTCGGAACCAGCCAACCCACAGTTACAAGTTGGTCCTTGGAATAGCAGCACGATTGGTCCCGATTTTAACCGCCGACCTTTAGAAATCGGTTGTGGTCCATTTTAATTTGAAATCATATTAATAAAATTCTAATATGATTTTAACTCTAATATATATAATGGAATTCTTTGGATATATTCTAATTGCATTTGTTTTGATAGTGTGTATTAAAATGTATTATGAATCTGATGCTTTCAACCTTAAATGTATTGTATCCGATATTGATGGTAATAAATACTGCGTACGAGAAAGAGCTAAATTACAATTAGCAGCAAATCTTCTGGCTAAAACAACTGTTAAATTAAAAAAACTAGTCGTTTATCTAGGTAAAACCTTTCCTAAAAGAGAAAATATTCAACGTTTAGTAAAAAATTTTAATCCTCAAAAAGTATCAGAAACACTTCCCACTAGTTCCTATACTGCATATTCTGAAAATAAAGGAGAAAAACTTGCTTTTTGTACCACCACTACCAAAGAGGGTGACCAATTAATTGATGAAAACACTTTAACATTTGTTGGTATCCATGAATTAGGACATATAATGACCGTTTCTATTGGTCATACTTCGGAGTTTTGGCATAATTTCCGTTTCTTACTTAAAAATGCTATGGATATAAAAATATATGAACCCGTAGATTACAAGAAGAAACCTGTAGAATATTGTGGTATGAGTATTACTGATAATCCCTACTATGATTTATAAGTAGCTATAATGGAATGGGTTTTGGTTTTTAATGTATCAGCGGGAACTAATATATTAATATATTTATTATCCACTTTACACATCCATAAACAATTTATCTGATTGTGACTATAATACAAAAGAATATGATCTTTACTATTCAAATGAAAGTTAAATATACGTTCGATATGAATCTTTTTTGATTCATCCTTATATTTCACTGTACCCGTTTTCTTATAGTAATTCCATTCCTTAACGACATCTCTATAATATTTTACTATATATGGTACACGCATTACAACATTACACGGATGTTGTATCATTTCACGAATTTTTTTTATTTCATCTATTACCATAATGTAATATATGAATAATTTAATTAATTGAAAAAGGTAATGTAGATTGATATATTTGAAATCGGTATCTATATTCAGGTGCATACTCCCAAGGTGTTTGTGATTCTAGGACAAAATAATTTGGTAAAATGGGGAAAAAAGCATCACATTGAAAATCTTTGTCAATATATGTTGCATATACTGTTTTGACCAACTTTTTTTCTAAACTATCACGATATACTTCTGCGCCGCCAATTATCCATACATCATTATAATGGTATTTACAAAATGGGTGTTTATAAAATGATGTTGCTTCTTTAATCGAGTTAAAACATAAATCTGGCGACTGTTCGACATTATTAGTAAATAATTTACTGGTAGATGTTCTAGTAAGTACAATATTTGTTCTTTTAGGCAAAGGTTTCCATTTTTTAGGTAGACTATTCCAAGTATTTCTACCCATTATTACAGCATTGTCCCCATCACCAATTGTTAATTTCTTAAATCGCACTAAATCTTCTTTTAGATGCCAAGGTAGTGCATTTTTCAATCCAATCCCCCGATTTTTACAGAATCCAACAATTAAATTCATATGTATTGTATAATAAATATTCTATCTTATATTTATATAATATGTCACAGATCTTTAAAGTAAATCATGTAAAAGGCAATGAAATAAAGCATATTTATATTTTTATAGGTAGTCACACTTTTGATACAGATAATTATGGTCCCGATGGGGTAAAAATTTTTAATCGAATAGAATGGGAAAATATTAGTAAAAATTCCATCCCTATTACAGTCATCCCCCATTATATACATGGTGATGATACAATCAATATGATTAAAAAAAAAATTGTTAAATATGTGAAACTGCAAAAATCAGTCAAACAACTCTATTTATTTGCTATTAAACATAAAGTTCTAGATCCAACAGTATTATTTAATAATCTCTCGCAAGGTAATCAAATGGATGTTACTCATCAAAAATTATGTCAATATATGATGAATATTATTGATGAAAAAGAGCGAAAATCATTACCGAAATCGTGTGATGATTTATTTCAAGTAGTAAAAGATACATATGATTATGATGATTTTCTCTCTCTTAATAATTTTGAATGGGATACAAAAAAAAAAATCACAGAACCATTGGGACAAAAATTAGTAATTAAACAAAGGTATCCATTTGTTGCGAATCCATATAATATTCTAACGCAAGATCCTATTATTTCTAGAGATATAACTAATATTCTTACAACACAGACTAGTAATCTCTTATTTGAATATGGTAGTCTTGAAGGAAATAATATATTTGTCTGTTACGCTGATGAAGTTATTCAATATGCTATTGAAACACCCCATTTAACTGAAAAATATATGATCTCTCTCTTTTTCCCGTTTCTTTCCTTTGTTGATAAAATTTATTCATTATCACAATTAAATGAACGGAAACATTATCTCTATGAAGAACAAAAAAAAACACTTCAGGATAAATTTGAGAAATATAATGCAAATGTGGATTTATTTTATGATATGTTTTATACGAAAAAAAAAAAATTGGAATATCTTGAACATACGCCGGGTATTTCTGATATTGAATTTACTATTCATCCCTTATATAATATTAACTTTCCACTTGAAATATTGTTTAAATTAATTCATTCAACGGCAGATATTCCTATGATAAAATATAATCCTGGAAATAATCGAGAGAATATATATCGTTTTTTTACCGATAAAATGTCAACTAATGGTAAGAAAATTCCATATTTATATACTATTAATGGAAATAAAAAGGGGTTTATTATGAAGTTAAGTAAATTAATTGCCACAAATAAAAAAGTGGGATTTTACATTTCTTTTACAAAGGATAAAAAAAAATATAATCTTATTTGTGAATTTGAGATTAATGGAAATATTAATATTCGTTTTCATCTTAATCAACCCACTTCAATAGATAATATTCAGGAAATTATTCGCGAGGCTCTGAATGAACCCATTCTTAATAAGATTAGTACATATCTTGAACAAAGTGGATATAGTTATATTACTTTTAATAGCTTAAGAGATGAAAATATTGAAATTAAAAAAATAGAATATGTTGCCGCACTTACTATCAAGAAGAATGTTCACTTAAAAAAATTAATTAAATGTCTTTCTTCGATATTTAATATAGTTGAAGGTGATCTTACAAAAAATAATGAACGCCTGTTTTTACAATATAAACGTGTATCAAACTATAATGAAATGGACAGCAAAGAAGCATTTATTAATGAATTAAGACAACGCGGCACGCCAATACAAAAAATAATATCAGAATTAATGGAAAATTTTAAGATGACTGAACAAGAAGCCAAATTAAAAGTTGCAAATTGGGTAAGTAATGTAAAAACAGAAACGGGTCTATTTTCAAATAAAGATATAAGTATTCGAACAAATACCGGTTTCCCCATTGTTATTACACGGAATAAGCAGAATTTTCAAACACGAATTGCGATAGATCTTATTAATAATGTTAATTATTTATCTTTTATTCATATTTATATTGATTCTTTTCTTCGCCTTATTACACAAAAAGATAGCACCGCTTTATCTGTTCATTCTATTAACAAACTTTGTAAAGGAAAAAAAATGGAAGATATCCCTGAAGAAGAAAAAGATATTCAAGCGGAAGTTGAAAAGGGTTTATTAAATCGAAAATCTGCTGTTATTAATAATAATAAAGTTGTTTTTGTGGATGAGGAAGATGACCAACAGGAACAGCAAGCAGCGCTATTGAATTTATTATTAGGCGATGACGATGACGATGACGATGACGACGATGACGATGACGATGACGATGACGATGACGATGACGACGATGACGATGACGATGATGACTTAGATTTTGAATTTGGAGAAGAAATTGGGGATGATTATAGTTTGCCAGGTAATGATTTATCAAAACAATCAACGCCCGATAATTCAATTAAAACACCACAATCTATGACTCCTGTTGAACAACGATCTCTATCACCTTCGCCAAGTAATGATTCTTCCAGCGAAGCAGAAGTAGATTTAACGGGAATGCCGTTGAAAGGGGCAAAAAATATTTTTTTAAGTAAAAAATTAGAATTGGAACCAACATTATTCTTAAAACGCCCTCAAGGTAGATTCACCGCTTATTCTAAGGCTTGTCCTGCTCAATATTCAAAACAACCAGTATTACTTACTACTAAAGAAAAAGCATATATTGATACACAAGATACAAAAGCGGGGGTAAAATCATATGATGAATATATTTCTTATGGAACTGGAGACACAAAATATCATTATATTTGTCCCCGGTTCTGGTGTCTTTCTGATAAAGAAGGGAAACAACGTAGTATTACTTTCGAAGAAATAAATAAAGGGAAATGCGGGGGGTGGGATGCTCTGATACCAGAAGGTAGTGCAAATGTTCCCAAAGGTAAGCGTATTTTTGAATTTACAGATACGCGTTTTCATAAGGAAAACATTAGAAATAGTAATCTATTAGTATATAAGCCAATGTATCCTGGCTTTATCCCACCTCATAAACATCCTAATAATTTATGTATCCCTTGTTGCTTTGGTAAACCCACCACAAAAGAAGGATTTAAAGAACCCATTCCATTTATGTATAAACCAGTAGGAAAACCTAATAAAGATGGAAAGATTGGACCGTCTTATCAAACAAATAAAGATGGGAATATTAAAATAGATACCATTGATGGACAACCCCAGTTAAAAGAAGCGTCGGCCAAATCGAGAAAAGCAAATTATGAACTCTGTAATCAAAAACAGGGTGAAGAAGAAAAAACAATTAAAAACACAAAAATAAAAAAGATAGATTCTATTCCATTACTTGAAAGATTTCCGTTGGCTTCCGAACAATTAGGTTATCTACCTATGGCTGTTCAGAGATTTATGGGTTATAATTGTAAAACACTATGCCAACATAGCGCCAATGATAAACAACTAAAATTAAAACAGCCGTGTTTACTTCATAAAGGTATGATAAAATCAGAAACGCAATCCTTCTTAGCTTGTATTGCTGATGCATATCATTTTATAAATAATGAGAATCAATATAAAAACCAAATTTCTTTACCTGTAAAACCACATATGAGTATTGCAGAACTAAAAGCTATTATTGTAGAGAGACTAACTCTTGATATTTTTATAACATTACAAAATGGTGTTCTTATTGAATTATTTGCTGTTAAAAATACTACCATTAATATTAATATTAATGACTATAAGGATACTCAATTATATAAAACATTGGGAAGAGAGATTGATAATGAAGTATTTGAAAATTACTTTAAACGAATTGTTTCAGCATATCAACAATTTATTCTATTCTTGAATGATCCTACAATTGTAATTAATTATGAGTATTTATGGGATTTTATAACCACCCCTATGTCGGATCAAGGTGGGGGTCTTTTTCCCAATGGTATTAATCTTATTATTCTTCGAAGTCCTGCGGATGATGTTACTGATAAATTAGAATTAATCTGTCCCCCCAATCATTATTCTGCTAATGCTTATGATGTTAATAAAAGAATACTCATACTGTATAATAAAGGAAATTATTATGAGCCGATTTACAAGTATACCCGAATGGAAAAAAATAAATATTTAATTCGGAAATTATTTTATTTACCAGATATGCAAAAAATAATGCCGGAAATAGAGCGAATTATGAGTTTTATTTGGAGTAATCTGGTTACAAAATGTCAGCCGTTGCCAAGTATGCCTGAGAAATATAATAACGATTTAAATTTTAAGGAAAATGTGGATGCACATATTATTATCCGCGAAATTTCTAAAAAAACACTTGGTTATGTAGTTAAATCACAAGTTGTTAATTTTGAGACAAAAGTTATTGGTATATTTGTTACAAATAATAAAAAAAAAGAGGTATATATACCGTGTCGCCCATCAGGTATTAATGAAGATCTACCTTATACATTTATTCATAATTCAACAATGTGGCAAACATATGCATCAACACGAGATCAATTGGCACATATTAGTACCGGAACGAAAAGAAAAATTCCATGTAAACCCAGTGTAAAAATAGTTGATAATAATATTATTATTGGTATTCTCACAGAAACAAATCAGATGGTACCTGTTCAACCCGAACCTTATCAAGCACCTGCGGAAAAGGGTGCAGAAGTGGATAATCTAAAAGTTATTCATTTACAATCAGAGTTAGATGGTGAGAATTTTTTGCGAATTGATGAAAAGACATTAATGAATAATGATATTGATGAAGAGAGAATAATAACTGTTAAACAAATCCAAATGGAAAGTAATTTTTATAATATTTTTAGGAATTTATTACGTATTATACTTACCAATTTTGAACACAAGAGAGAAAAGGAAAATTTACTTCAGATTATTGAGTCACCGATAATATTGTATCAAAATAAATTATTGAAAATTAATGAAATTTTGCATACTTTACTCTCTGACCGTGTTGAATTTTCGATTTTTGATATATCAACACTGAAAGATATCACGAAAGTTACCCAATGTCTTGGACTAGAAAAGAAGAAATGTAATCAAGAAGAAATGTGTACTTTTTCAACTATTGAAAAGAAATGTATTCTTCAATTACCAAAAAATAATTTAATTAATGGAACGGATAATGCTGTAATATATTATGGACGTTTATCGGATGAATTAATTCGATATCCACGTATTCAAACCTATATTTTTAAACCAAAAACCTTTCTCTCTTTTCAAGAAATTAGTTATCAATTACGTGATAATGAAATAATCCTTCTAGAAGAAATTCTGTATGGTGATTATTTTGCCGATTTAGTGGCTGTTCATCAAAATCCATTTGTTCCAAATAGAAATGTATATGATCTTGTAGAACCACAAAGTACAGTTCCGTATAAAACGCATTATAATCTAGATGTAATATTACAATCACGGGCAGTAAATAAATGCGTTATTGAATCAGGTACCAAAAAAAAATTAAGTTTGGGACATTGGAAAGATGGAAAATTAATTTTCGGCAAGTTTATACGTAATCCAGAAACCGGAAAGCGTCGCGCGACAAACCGCCCAAAGCATAGAGAGAAACCAATATTTAAAGGATATAATCTTTTAGAATATAAAAATGCTTTTAATTGTTCGTGGGAGATTATGCTTACTATTTTAAACGATTTTATGGAAATCCCAATAACTATAACCCATTTGCGAGATAGATTAATTAAAGAATATAGTAAATTATTCAGCACAGAAAAGCGGGTACAAATTTATGAAATTTTAAGAGAGGAAGGAAAGAGAGATCAAATTACAGCATTATTGGGTGGTACATCTATTGCAAATATTATAACAATAGAGAATTATTATCTCACCTTATTTGACATATTTATTATTTCCAAAATTTATAAATTACCTTGTATAGTATTGTGCCGTACACATATTCCTACATTTGGAAAACAAATGGCTTCTTTTATAGAAACAAAATCGGAATATGCATATTATATTTTTAGTGGGAGATATGCAAGTGTAAATAGTAATGTTTCACCCGTTTATGGACTTATTTCTAAGAATGATTCGATTCGTATTCCAAATGTTTATATATCATCTTATGATACATTTATATCAAATAATGTAACTACGATGAATGAATTTGTAGATATTATGAAGTCTCGTCGTTCACCAAATCAGAAAAACAGAAAAAAACTCGACGAACTCCTTCGCCAAGGTCTCACTATTGTAAAATAATTATACTTTTATAAGAATTTAGGCAAGTGGATTAAAAGGGAAGGATGGCGGGGCGCCTTCGTATTTGCGGCTACGTACGATAATTATAAAGATCCCTTGATAAATGAACTTTGTGAGGGATTAGATTAGCAAATATTCACAATGCCACCGTTTACGCCGTAAGACAAATACACGTAGAGACTAAGTGGGGATGTCTTATCCTAAATGGTTTAAACATATCTTCATAATAATAGTATATGAACCAAGAAGTAAGTGTAAAAACGTTGTTACAAGACGGTGATATCACTAAGGATCATGAGGAACTTATTTTTGATCCTTATAATCCGCGAAATCGGGAGATAACCTGTAGCCAAGTGCAAAAATTTCTCACTACATATGGTGTGCCAGATAAAGTACATAATTTAAATCTTTATAAAAGAGCATTTATTCACAAATCATATGTAAAACGCCCACATCTGGAAAATATAAGTAGGGGCATTCAAATTGTCGATAAACCATCTGATTGCCTACGATTAAAAACAAAATCCAATGAACGTTTGGAATTTCTTGGCGATGGGGTTCTCGAATTGATTACAAAGTATTATTTATATCGTCGTTTTCCAAAAGCAAACGAGGGTTTTATGACGGAAAAGAAAATTGCACTTGTTAAAAACGAATCTATTGGAAAGTTAGCTTATGAGATGGGTTTAAATCATTGGTATGTTGTATCAAAAAATGCTGAAGAAAAGAAAACGCGTACCAATTTAAAGAAATTGGGTTGTCTATTTGAAGCTTTTTTAGGTGCTTTATTTCTTGATTTTAATAAGATTGACATAAAGGATGAAAAAGATTGGTTCAAGAATGTATTTGTTGTTGGTCCGGGATTTCAAATAGCGCAAATATTTGTAGAAAGTATTTTTGAGAAACATGTAGATTGGAAACAACTACTTGAGAATGATGATAATTATAAAAATATACTCCAGGTTCTGATCCAAAAAGAATTTAAAACAACGCCGATTTATCGAGAGATTTCCTCCTATGATGAAGAAACGGGATATCATATGGGGGTATATTTATGCCTGGGACAAAAAAAACATTCTTTAAAACATACAGATTCGAAACCCTTTTCCACTTTTAAAACGTTTGCCGCAATACAAGAAAAATTAGTATCGCAAGGAAAAGTATATGTTTTTTTCAGCAATAGTAAGCACAAAATTAAAAAAAAGGCAGAACAAATGGCTTGTAAAAAAGCAATTGAGGAAATTAATAAATAAAATACTATTTATATATAATATATGTCAAATAGTTTTTTAGAACAATTAGAAGCAAAACCTGTTCCAAAAAAACAACAACAGATACGTATAGTAGTTCCCCAAGAGGGTCAAGTTGCTATTAATGCGCCTCTTGTTGATTTACGGGTTGAAGGGTATGACCGCCAAAAGCTCAAAAAAAGATTAAAAAGCAAAGGAATTCTTATAGGATTAACTGTAGATGATGCTATACAACCACCTATTGTTCTGGCATCAAAAACTACAAAGAAATCCACATCACGACCTAAAAAACTTAAAAAACTAAAAAAACGAATGCTTATTACAGGGAAAAAAACGGGCACGATTACGGCATTGACAAAACCGCCAACTGGTGTTATTAAAATTAAGAAACGTTCTAGAAAATTACCTCAAGTTGCTGAAGAAGAAATGACTTTTGTTCTTGAGGATATAGTACAGCGACTTCCCAAAGAAATACCACCTTTACGCATTAAAGCGAATGCCTATTATATGAATAACAGAGAAATTTTTATTAATTTTATTAATTCTCTCTTTGATACTTATCGTGATGCCATTTTAGACGAAACAAAGGAAATTAGTTGCGATTCAAAAGGGGGCGAATTTTCTCTCCTTACACACCAAGAAATTGTGCGCGATTATATTAATTTTTATACACCTTATAGGGGTTTATTATTGTATCACGGATTAGGTGCTGGGAAAACTTGCGCTTCTATTGCAATAGCTGAAGGCTTAAAACATCATAAGCAGATTTTTATATTAACACCTGCTTCTCTTCGCCAAAATTATATCAATGAATTAAAAACCTGTGGTGATCCTCTCTATCGGTTAAATCAATATTGGGCATTTATTGAAACAAGTGGTGATCCTCAAATAGCACATGCGTTGGCGACGACTTTATCTCTCCCACTCAAAACCGTTACGGCAAATCATGGTGCGTGGCTCGTTGATATTCGCCGCCCTTCTAATTTTGATTCGTTAGATACAACGCAAAGACAACAATTAAATGAGCAAATTGAAAAGATGATACAAGCAAAGTATCGGTTTATTAATTATAATGGTTTACGAGACAGTCATCTTTCCGGTTTTTCTAATAATGGAAAGATAAATCCTTTTGATAATAAAGTAGTAATTATAGACGAAGCGCATAATTTTGTGAGTAGAATTGTAAATAAATTAAAAAAACCGGATTCACTTTCTATGAAATTATATCAATTTTTATTAAGTGCGCAAAATTGCCGTTTAGTATTCTTAACGGGAACGCCTATTATTAACTATCCAAATGAGATAGGTATTTTATTTAATATGTTGCGGGGTTATATTAAAACATTCAATTTTACAGTAGATATTTCAACAAGTGATCGTATTGATCAAGCAGCAATTGTTGAACTTTTTTCAAAATTTAAAGTAACCGATTATATCCAATATAATCCTTCATCCAAAACAATTGTTGTCACGCGTAATCCTTTTACATTTTCATCACAATTTGAAGATTCTACTTATATGGGCATTAGAAAAAACATCGGTGGTAATAAATGTAGTGAGAATCGTGAATGTAAAATAGGATTTACCTGTGATAAAAAGAGTAAGATGTGTGTTCCCTTAACGGATGAAGATTTTGTTAAAATTATTACTGACATATTAAAGAAAAAACAAATTCGTGTAGTAAAAATTGCTAGCGAAGTATTTAAAGCTTTACCAGACACATTAGATGGTTTTAAGGATTTATTTATTGATGTTAAAACAGGTGAAATAAAAAATGAAAATTTATTACAGCGAAGAATTGTGGGTTTAACATCTTATTTTCGCAGTGCACGCGAAGAATTAATGCCTTCTTTTGATATTGATAAGGATTTAGTGATTGAAGAAATTCCAATGTCAGACTATCAATTTGCTGTATATGAAGCAGCGAGGAGTCAAGAACGATCACAGGAGAAGAGAGCAGCTAAAAAAGGTGCTCGCGCTAAAAAAGCAGGCGAATTATATGCTGATAGTACTTCAACATATCGTATTTTTTCACGTGCTTTCTGTAATTTTGTGTTTCCCAATGAGATTGGACGCCCAATGCCAAAAGAAACACAAGAAATTGGAGACGCGCTTGAAACAGGTGATGAAGATCTATTGGATATTGTGACACTGGATGAAAAGTTGGCGAATGTAGATGGGAAATATGAATTAGATGATGAAAACAAATTAAAACTGCAGCAGCAGAAGACGACTGATTCAACATATGAAGTACGAATACAGAGAGCTTTGAAGGACCTCCAAACAAATGCGTCTATTTATTTATCTCTCAATGGGTTAGAAACTTATAGTCCAAAGTTTTTAGAGATGTTTAAAAATATTGTTTCAGATGATAATCAAGGATCGCACCTTGTATATTCACAATTTCGTACATTGGAAGGAATAGGGATTTTTACATTAGTATTAGAGCAAAATGGGTTTGTTCATTTTAAACTTAAGAAAGGTGCCGCTGGTTGGCAATTGGATATTGCGGATGCTGATATAGGTAAACCAGCATTCGCAT
>Ga0114999_10007718_pt1 | contig 12158 bp, 9 predicted proteins | sample ArcticOcean_MG_C_3_FD_89820 | JGI IMG/M metagenome (GOLD analysis project Ga0114999, IMG submission 89820) | Marine microbial communities from western Arctic Ocean - ArcticOcean_MG_CB8_126 | ecosystem: Environmental > Aquatic > Marine > Oceanic | place: Arctic Ocean: Canada Basin | collected...
ATGGAGAATTCCTGAATTAGTAAATTTAGATGTTCTAATAGCTTATTTTTTAATAAATGGGGCCCATAGCTTGCAGCCGAGTATTCTTTTATCGCTGAGTTGTCTAGTACTGAAACACCAGGAGCAAGACCCACTCCAAGTCTATTTTCTGGGACGTAGGATAAATTCAGTTCCTTTCTTGCCCGGACTCCTTTTATTGATACATCTATATCATTAATAAATATATTTCCATTGAAATTTTGTTCAATCCCACTAATAATATTTGCAAGTTCCACCTGTCCATTTCCAGAAACTCCTGCAATACCTAGAATTTCCCCAGATTTAATACTTAAGGTTACATCTTCTAAAATGTTTAAATCACTTTCAGTCTTTTTATGCAATATGTTTTCAATTCTCAACTTGACCTCTCCCTTAGGATTATCTTTATTGACTTTCGATGAAGTTATTTCTCCAACCATGAGATTGACCAAAGTTTTATGGCTAACAGCTTTTGTTTTTAGATCCTTTGCGATCATTTCACCATTTTTCATCACAAAAATTTTCTCAGTGAACTGCTTAATTTCGTTTAATTTATGAGTTATGAGCACAATCGTTTTTCCATCTTCTTGTGATAAATTATCTAATGAGAGTTTTAGTTGATCTGTTTCTTGCGGAGTTAAGACAGCAGTAGGCTCGTCAAGCAACATTATATTGGAATTACTAAATATCAATTTCATTATTTCTATTTTCTGTTTTTCTCCTACTGATAGTTCTGATACTGGAGAGTTTGATTCAGCAGATAATGAGAAAATTTTCGAATATTTATCGTAAGCTTTCTTGAAATCTTTTATATAAATATTTGTTTTTGAAAGAGTCAAGTTATCTTTAATACTAAAATCCTCTATCAATCTGAATTCTTGATGAACCATACCTATCCCTAAATTCAAAGATGCATCTGGAGTTAAACGTACTTGCTTTTCCCCATTGATATATATAGATCCTTTTTCTGGTTGGTAGACACCTGATAGGACATTCATGAGAGAAGTTTTACCAGCTCCATTTTCTCCGAGTAGACCGTGAATTTTTCCTTTGTAAAGGTAAAAATCGATATTATTTAATGCTTGAACTTTACCAAAAGATTTAGAAATTTGTTTTGTTTCTAAAATAATTTGATTCATATCTCAGGATAGAACACTCCTGTCGTTTACACGACAGGAGTGTTTAAAAATAAATTTATGGACTTACAGTCCCTATCACATTGTCAACGAATTCACCCTCAACTATTGAAGGATCAAAAGATCCAGATAGAATCTCCATAGTCTTTTCATTGACTAATTGTTCCAAAGTTCTAGGGATATCTTCTGATAATTCATATAGTGAAACTAGGCCTGTTTCCATCCCCCCCCAGTAAGCTTCAGGGACAAACGATCCATCAGCAATTGATTCAACAACAGAGATATAATATGGAGCCCAATCCCAGACAGGAGCTGTGATGAAAGCTTCTGGTGCTGCATCTTTGCCATACCCAGTATTATATGCAATCCATTTAGCACCAGCTGCTTCAGCAGCAATGCCTGTTGCTGTTGAGTCTTGATGCTGAGTTAATACATCTGCGCCCGTCTCTAAGAGAGCATTTGCAGCTTGTGTTTCAGCTTCTGGGCCAAACCAAGTAAACGTCCAAACGACTTCAACAGTTGCATTCGGATTCGTTTCTTTTACTCCCTCAGCAAAAGCATTAATACCTCTAATTACTTCTGGTATTGGAAATGCTGCAACGTAGCCTATTTTATTTGATTGGGTTATTGCTCCTGCAACAAGTCCAGACAAGTACCTAGGTTGATACATCTTTCCAAAGTAATTACCAAAGTTCGAATCATTTAATTTATATCCTGAACAATGAAGGAATATGACCTCTGGATACTCCAAAGCCATTTCTTCCATTGCATCTAAATATCCAAATGTTGTACCAAAGATTATATTGTAACCTTGTTCAATATAAGCTTCAGCAACAGTTCGAAATTCTGTAGCATCCTCTGGAATTAGCTCAGTATAAGCTGTCTCAATTCCCGTTGTTTCTTCTAGTTTTTGTCGAGCTACATCGTGTGCTTGAGACCAACCTCCGTCATCAGCTGGACCAACATATACAAATGCAGCCTTATATTCGTCTACAGATGCGGCTCCACCGCATGCTATAGCAAGAATACTGATTAAGATTAGACCTACCGTCCACCTTCTATGCATTCTTACCTCCTTATCATTTATAAAAATTATACATTTAATATCAATTAAGAGAATGTTTTCATCATGTTACTTTTCAATTTTTCATACTTTTTTCTTGAATTTGATACAATGATAGTTCGATTATGGAAAAACTTTTTTATACATGGGACGAACAGTTTGATGATACTGGCGAACTCTGTGAGACGATTCAACAAGATTCTTTTCTTCCAGACGTAGTAGTTGGAATTAGTCGCGGCGGTTTAATACCTGGAGTTATGATTTCTCATAAGCTGAACATCCCATTTAAACCAGTCCATGCTTCTACTAGAGATTTTCCCCATTGGGAGAACTACTTACCACAAAAAGGAGACCAGAAGGTTCTAATTGTTGATGATATTTGTGATAGCGGAGAGACTTTTGAAAGAATATCCGATTATATAAAAGAAAATATTAATCATCAATGTGATGTTCGGTTCGCTGTACTTTGGTGGAATAATGAATGCGATTTTAAACCACATTACTTCATAAAAGATTTAGCAAAGGATTCTGAAGAAATATGGATAAATTTTCCCCATGAAGTTTGGTGGGAGAATAATGGAGAAGCGTCAAAATAAACTAACTACTAAGTTTAAGGCCTTATGGCTAGCCCTCTTTATTGTATGGTTTGCCTTGAGCATCGGGTTCTCCTCTTGGATTCCATTTCCTTGGTCATTATTTCCTATATTAGGTACTTTAACCCCACTTATAGTTGGAGCTATAGCATCAAAAAAGTACTCAAAAGGGGAATATGATGAGAGGATTACTCTTGTAAGTGAGAAGTTAAAACAAGTTAAAAGTACAGGTGTTCCAGATCTAGAGAAAATTCTAAAAAAACAGTCCACAAAAGAAGAACCTATCCAAGAAAAAGAAACTGGCACCTATGTATATCAATCAGTAATTAAAGAAAATAAAACTTACTCAATAGAACAAAGAGGAATCATTAATGATGGCAGCAAAAGAAAAAAAGATAATAGCAAAAGAAAAAAAGATAGTAGCAAAAGAAAAAAATTTAAGAGTAAATATTAATTTATTCAAAAGACATAGATAGAATTTCATATTTCAGTTCAGTTTGTGGACAGTAGTTGATTTTGTTATATTGAGATGAGTAGTAGGGGGGGGTCTATGTTAAGTGATCAAGCTATAAAGATTAGAAAAAGATACAACAAACTAGGTTCATTAGTAAGTGCATTTTCTTATGATCCAGATAATGTTTCTAAATTAAAGGTCTGGGGCCAGAGAAAGAACTTGGATTTTATTACAGGTCTACAGCCAAAAGCAAAAGGAGCTAAGAAAGAAGAAATAGTTCTTGATGGAGTTAAAACATGGAAGGTGACAACACCAAATTCTGATCCAAACAAAGTTATTTTGTATTACCACGGAGGAGCATACATAGTTGGTGGTCCCAAAGGTTATTATCCTTTAACAAGTAACTTGGCGGATATTACTGGGACTACAGTCTATGTACCAGATTATCGACTTGCGCCTGAACATTATTTTCCGGCTCAATTAGAAGATGGTGTAAAAGTATACGATGCACTAATTAACCAAGAGGGATATTCACCTGATCAAATTGCTCTAGCAGGGGATTCAGCAGGAGGAAATTTATCTCTTGTAACACTTTTGAAACTAAAAGAGCTTAGAAAAGAGCTACCAGCAGCAGTACTATGTATCTCACCTTGGGCTGACCCACCAGCAACAGGTGATACTTATACTGAAGAGATGGCAGACAGGGATGTGTTATTAGGGCCAATTATGAAAAAACAATGGAACAAGTACGGACATCCTGGGTTCGCTGGATATTATGTAAAAAATGAAGATATGGATGTAACTAATCCATATATTGCACCAATTCATGGAGATTATTCTGGATGCCCACCTGTTATGATTCAAGTCGGGAGTCATGAGTGCCTCCTAGCAGATGCAAGGTCAGTCAAAAAGGCATTAGACCAAGCAGGCTGTGTTGTTGGCTACAAAGAATGGGAGGGCATGTGGCATGTCTTCCATATTGAGACGAAGCTTCCTGAGACAATTGAGTCATTCAAAATGTTTGGTGAATTTTTGAATCAGCATATGAAAACAAAATCATTCAGTTAAGATTCATTTAGTAATTAGCAACTAGAATAGAAGCTGATGACTATGAATAGCTATTCTTCGGCTTTAGATATGTTCAATGCAGCATCAAAAGAGGCTCCGACTTTTGACTTTACAGGTGTAATACATTCTTTTAATGAGAGAAATGCGTTAATTGAAACAGATCTTTTTGATGAAAAGTCATTGAAATATTATGCGAAAAAGAACTGTGGAATGGAGGTTACAGAGGAAGAAAAGAAGCTTTTTGAGACAGAATACCGAGGGGGATCTCAAGGAGACTACTCCATTGAAATGAATAAAAAAATAAATAATGTTGTCGAGTCTTTAGTAAAATTCCCATCTTCTAAGCGTGCAGTAATAATGATGAACAATAAATGGTGGCTCCATGAAGATACAGATGAAGCAAAATGCTGCAGGGAGCTTCATTTTAGACTTACTCCGTCTGAATTAAGTAATTCTAAATGGAAAATTAGTTGTACAGGTATTTTTAGAGCACAAGCCGTCGATATCATGCCTAAGAATTTCTATTTTGTTTATAACATTATGGAGGTCATAAGACAAAAAATAAGTCATTCTTTAAAATATGAGATAGAAATGGGCTCCTATACCCATTTTGTAACAATTCTTGTGGCTACTAGGTATGATTGAAAGAAATTAGTCAGTATATAGATATTTCTTATGCCAATTTATTATTGCCTCAAATCTTTGTTCCCTATGAATAGGTTCTCCCAATCTTGTAAGTTCATGGCCCTCACCAGGAAATCTCATCATCGCACATTCAATATTTCTTTTTTTTAAATTAGAAAACAATTGCTCACCTTGTTCAACGGGGCAGCGGTAATCATTTTCAGAATGAATAATAAGTGTTGGGCAAATTATATTATTTGCATAAGTAATTGGACTTTTCTTCCTGTATAGATTTTTGTTTTTATCGAATTCTTCTAGCAAGTACATTTCAGGATAGCCACTTCCAATATCTGAAGTCCCAACCATTGTTTCCCAATTCAAAAGAGCCCTTTCAACGATCGAAGATTTAAACATTTTTGGATAATGACCAATTATCCAAGCAGTCATAAAGCCACCATAGGAACCTCCCATGATTCCATAGTTTTTATTAGAGATTTTCAACTCTTTTATCATTTGGTTGAATGCAGATATTACATCATGCGTATCATTAACTCCCCATTTGTTACCACACACATCCCTTAAGAATCTATGTCCTCTTCCTGAAGAACCTCTTGGGTTACAAGCTATTACATTAAAACCAGCTTCAGCATATATTTGGAACTCATCAAAATAAGTAAAACCATATTGAGCAGCAGGACCACCATGGATATTTAATAACGTTGGTTTATCTCTACCAACATAGATTCCCCAGGTGTCTATTTTTGATTTTCCTGTATCAATTCTTTTATATACGCAATTATATGATTTGGTTTTTCTATGGAAGCTAGAGTTTGTTTTTGACTTCTTACTTAAGATGCCCCCTTCAAGACCATATATCTCATCTTGTTTTGAAAAAGTATTTGCAATTACTGAAATTGCTGAGGAACTTACTGCGAAGTCAGATATGGTTACTTGTTCATCAATTAATTTTTCTAAACTAGTACCATCACCCTTTGCTATAAGTTGCTTTCCTGAATCTTCATAAAGAATATACATAAATGATGCTGTACATTTGACATCTATTATTGTTCTATCAAGATTTTGATAGAAGAGCTTAGTTCTTCCAGAATCTTTAATTTGATAGATACTATGATTTGTTGGCCAATCAAATCTATTTTTCAATCCGATCCCATAAAGTTGATCTTTAAATATAAATAATTTACTCCAGCTACCGCTGGTGTTTATAGTTTCTAATTGTTTTGCTGACTTTTTTATAATTCTTTCTTCAAGCATTGTTCCTAGTTTGTTATAAGTGTTTGCTGTAAAGTAAAAAGATGATTTACTTTCAACCAAAGAATTTATTGATATCAAATTATTCGGGATTGATAAGTAATCATCTTTGTATCCATTAATTATTTTTGAGCTTTTAGAAGAGGAAATATTTACTTTGTATATATGAGATCTTTTATTATAAATTATTCCCTTGGTATCAAACCTAAATGGAAGATTCTTAATAAAAAGTGGTTCCTTTTCCTTATTCTCAATGGTATCAAAGTTTTTATCCCATTCTTTAGTTACAACATAGATGAATTTGTCATTAGAACTCCATAAGTAACTCTGAATAGAATCTTTTGTCTCAAAAATAACTTTTATAGAGTTTCCATCTTGAATACAAAGAGAGCTTACAGTTTCTTTTTTACTATCCTTTTCTGATCTAATATAAGAAATTAATTTTTTATTATTTGAGTACTGAGGAGTAAAAAAATCTTTTGTTTTGGAATCTTTAAATTTTTTCCATGTATTTTTTGAATACTTCCAGAGCTCACTTTTGTAGGCATTTCTTTCAAAGCTTGCTTTCGTACTCTGAACAAGAAGATCTGTATCGTTTGTAGCAATGTTTGATAGTTTTCTAAAATCCTTTAAGTTACTTGGTCTCAAAATATTTTCCTATCGCTATAGAATTGACCGTAAATTAATTCTAGTAAACACATTACAATTTTCTTGATATATTTCCCCATACTTCTTTAGAGAGATCTCCTTCTGTAGTAACTTTGTTGAAATCAACCATATGATTCCGACCTGAAGCATGGAGCACAAAATTCAAATAGTTCGTTTTAATTGTATTATCTGTGTTATCAGTACCAAAAACAGTTTCTTCATCAAGCTCAATTAAGATCTTTTGCTCTATGTCAGGGGACTGAGCAAGCCCTTTCATCATTTTTGAAGCACAATATTTTAGAGTGCTTATATTCTGCTTATAAGATTCGAGTTCATCTATTGCCCATAAAATATCAAGTAAGTGAACATATAGGTCAATAATTCTTGCAGCCAACATCTGTGCAACAGCAACTTTCCTACCCCCAAAAGTCGGGACTTCCACTGACCAGTCCTGATTGTCTTTTAGTACCTCAAGATAAAAGGTATATTCAATATCTATTTCTTGGAAGATCTCTTTAAGAGAAAGATTTTCCCTTTCTTTATTTATCACTTCAAAGTACTCACTGGATCCTTCAGGGATATTTTTTCCGTTCCTTATTCCATTGTTAATTTCATGCTGTAGCCCAGATAAATGCGTAAGGACTTCTTTTATTGTCCACGGCTTACTTCCAGAAATTAACGAAAGATCTTTTTCCTTTAATACAAGTTCTAGCCCTTTAATTTTATTTATAGAATCTTCAATTAGAGAATATCGTTCTTCGTTAATCATTGTTAGCCTTACACTGGCTCTAGCTTGGCAGTAAAGTGCCTAAGGAATTGAGACTGTTCAATAATTTTATACCCAGATAGTTCATCCTTCCTTTCGGACATAGCTTTCAATACTTCTCCTACATAGTCAAAATGACTTTGGGTGTATGTTCTTCTTGGAGATGCTAATCTAACTAGTTCATTTTGTGCTGGAGTATCATGTCCACCTTCATTATGAACTCCAAATGCAAATGTTCCTATTTCAGCACAACGAACTCCGCCAAGGAGGTACATTTCACAGACAATTGCTTGGCCTGGGTATTCGTGCGGAGGGATATGAGGAAGATATGTTTTTGCATCTATATATAAAGCATGGCCACCTGCAGGCTGGACAACAGGAATCCCATATTCAGTTGCTTTATTTGCAAGATAGGCAATTGATTTAGTTCTATATTCCAGATAGTTTTTATCAGTAATCTCTTTAAGTCCTTGAGCTAAAGCATCCAAGTCTCTTCCTGCTAGTCCTCCATAAGTTGGAAATCCTTCAGTAAGGATAAGTAAATTTTTACATTCTGCAGCAATTTCGTCATCATTAACCCCAATGAAGCCTCCAATATTACCAAATCCATCTTTTTTTAAGCTGATTGTACAACCATCAGAAAGTCTAAAAATTTCTCTTGCAATTTCTCTAATCTCTATTGACTCATATCCTTTTTCTCTTTCATGGATAAACCAGGAGTTTTCTGCAAATCTACATGCATCCAAGAAAAAAGACACTCCATACTCATCACATAATTCTCTGACTGCTTTTAAGTTTTCCATAGAGACCGGTTGACCACCACCTGTGTTGTTTGTTACAGTCATCAGGACAAAGGGAATATTTCCTTTCTCTTCCGATAGGGTTTTTTCTAGTTTTTCAAGATCAACATTTCCTTTGAAAGGGGAGGGTTTTAAAAGGTTCAGTCCTTCTTCACATAGTAAATCTCTTGCTTCTGAGCCAGTAAACTCAACATTTGCTCTTGTTGTATCAAAATGGCTATTACTTGGTATGACATTGCCCTCTTTAAGCATTACAGATGCAAGAATTCTCTCACTTGCTCTACCTTGATGTGTTGGGATTATATGTTTATATCCAGTTAGTTCAGTAACTACCTCTTCAAATCTTTGCCAGGACTGTGATCCGGCATATGATTCATCACCTCTCATAAGTGAAGCCCATTGCTCTGCTGACATGGATCCCGTACCTGAGTCAGTAAGTAAGTCAATAGTTACCTCTTGTGATTTGAGTCCAAAGATATTCCAACTTTCTCTTTTCAGAGCCTCTAGCCTCTCTTCAGGTTTTGTAATTGGTAAAGGTTCAACCGATTTCATTTTAAAGGGTTCAATGATTGTGTTAAATTCCATGTTTAAATTGTAATTGAGTATTATATGTATACTTTAGGTTTTATACTTCATTAAAGAAATGTTTACTTTGGAGAAAAAATGAGAAAGTTCCTTAAAATATTATTGAGAATACTGATAGTATTAGTTGTTATTTCTCCGATCGTAGGATTTGTTCTATTGAGGTCTCCCCTTCCAGATCATTCTGATGAAGTAAATGGCCTACCATTAAATGATTTCGTAGAAGTCATACGAGACGAGAGGGGGATTTCACACATCTATGGATCAAATATTGACGACATTATTTTTGCTCAAGGATATGTTCATGCGCAAGACAGATTTTGGCAGTTGGAGTTTTGGAGTCATTTAAGTACAGGTCGGTTAGCTTCTTTGATTGGAGAACCCGGTGTCCCTGCTGATTTACTCTTCAGAACATATGGCTTCAATCGCATTGCAGAGAAAGAATACGAGCAGATGTCACCAGAAATGAAAAATGATCTTGTCCAATATGCAAGAGGAGTAAATGCATATATAAATTCAAGGCCACAAAGAAAATTAAGCTTGGAGCATTTTTTCTTGACTTTTATTAATCCAGACTATGTTGTCGATGAGTATCTTCCCCATTACCCCCTTGCTTGGGCAAAAATGATGGCTTATGACTTGAATGGAAATTATGATGCTGAGATAAGAAATGCAAAAACATACGGGAGTCTTTCAGATTCAATAAATAAATTACTTAAACCACCATTTCCACAAAACCATCCATATATTGTTGATGAGTGGGTTAGTACAGGAAGTTTCGTATCCAACAATAACTCAGACATTGTTAAATCCCTATTTATTTCTTATGCAACAAGAGATCTAAGATTTACAGATTCAATTGGCTCAAACAGTTGGGCAATATCTGGTTCACATACTGAATCAGGTTATCCAATATTAGCTAATGACCCCCATCTATCGGCTCAACTGCCACCTATATGGTATGAGAATGGATTACATTGCTATCCATTTGGGCCTAAGTGTGACTTAGATGTTACGGGGCTATCTTTTGCTGGATCTCCGTATGTCATTATTGGACATAATAGCTCTTCTGCCTGGGGATTTACAAATATGGGTCCAGATGTGCAAGACCTATACATTGAAAAAATTAACTCTTCTAATCAAAATCAATATGAAGTAGATGGTGAGTGGGTAGAGATGGATCGGTTTACAGAAATAATTTATCTGCCCAATGAAGATCCAATTATTATAGAGGTAAGAGAGACCCATCATGGTCCTATAATATCTGATAGAGATTATCCAATAAATAATAGTGGGTTTGCAGAAGAATCCAGGATGGAGCTACCAGATAATTATGCAATTTCTTTAAGTTGGACTGCATTATATCCAGGGAAAACATTTCAAGCAATTCGTGACTTTAACTACATGAAGAGTTATGAGGAATTTAGAGAAGCAACTAGAAATTTTGATGTACCAGCACAAAATCTTTTATATGCTGATATTAAAGGGAACATTGCTTACCAATCCCCTGGCATGATCCCAATAAGGGCTGCAGGACATACTGGACAGTATCCAATTGCAGGTTGGATTTCTTCCAATGATTGGGCAGGTTTCGTTCCATTCGAAGACCTTCCATATGCCTTAAATCCAGCTAGTGGGTACATTATTACTGCAAACCAGTCTATTCACACAGATCAACCTTGGTTAGATTCACACAATAAAGGGTATAGGGCCCAAGCTATTAGAAGAATAATAGAAGAAAACTTAGCTAATAAAATAAGTGTTGAAGATGTGATATCTATGCAGATTAATAATTATGACTATTCACCTGTGTATATACTTCCTTATATTTTTGATTCAATATATACAGATTCATTAGTCCTTGATGAGTTAAAGGAATGGACAGAAAGTGACACCAAATTTGAAATGAATATTGATTCATCAGGTGCGGCAGCGTGGGCAGTATTTATTAGGAACTTGGTAAATGAAACTTTTGACGAGTTAGTAGTCCTTGATGGAAGTGGTGAGGAAATTGATCTCACTCCTGGACATTCTGACACAGCTATAGAGATTTTACTTGCTATATTAAAGGACCCAAATCATGAGCTATGGGATCATAAAGGTACAGATAATAAAGAAAACCTTTCTGATTTATTGGCTATTGTTTTAGATTCAGCGGATTCAGAGATTATCAGTTTGCTAGGAGATAATCCAAAGAAATGGGAGTGGGGAGACTTACATACTATAACCTATTCAACCAACCTATTAGGACAAGCAGGAATAGGACCTCTCACAGCACTAGTGGACATTGGACCATTGAGAGTAAGTGGGTCTGCGAACACAATTAATGCTACAGGTTGGTCATTTGACGGGGATTATTCAATTGCAGATAAGTTCGGTCACCCTTCCATGAGGATGATTATTGACCTAAATAACTTTGATAATTCAAGGACAGTTTTACCTACTGGACAATCTGGGCATGTTCTATCTAAGAATTATGATGATCAAGTAGATAATTGGATAACTAATGAGATGTTCCCTCAATACTTTGGACGAGAATTAGTTGAGGCAAATCAAAAAAAAGTCATGTACTTACTTCCATAAAGGAAATTCTGAATTGTAAATTTTATAGCTTTAAAAGATTAAGAAGATAGAACTAGCAGGAACATCTACTTTCTTTATTATTATGTATATATTAATTTCAAATATTTTTATTAATTAAATAAGGTATTATAGGTAAATGAGATTTAGATTAATACTTTTCATTTTCTTGCTTTCTTTTTGTGGAGGTGATGGACCTGATGCGGTGGAGACAGTTGAAGAGACAACTAAGACAACTCAACTAGAGACAACTAAGACAACTCAACTAGAGACAACAAAGACAACTCAACTAGAGACAACTACGACTTCAACTACAATTTCAGATGCTGCTCATTCCCAATGCAAAAAGGGAGACCAAAGTCAAGAATGTATGGCCGAGTATAAAGAATTTTGTGAAGAATACCCAGACTCAGATGAGTGCGCGCACTATGGTTCAGAGAACATGTCAGGTATGGAGAACATGTCAGGTATGGAGAACATGTCAGGTATGGAGAACATGTCAGGTATGGAGAACATGTCAGGTATGGAGAACATGTCAGGTAGCGAGAACATGTCAG
>Ga0114999_10007721_pt1 | contig 12156 bp, 9 predicted proteins | sample ArcticOcean_MG_C_3_FD_89820 | JGI IMG/M metagenome (GOLD analysis project Ga0114999, IMG submission 89820) | Marine microbial communities from western Arctic Ocean - ArcticOcean_MG_CB8_126 | ecosystem: Environmental > Aquatic > Marine > Oceanic | place: Arctic Ocean: Canada Basin | collected...
GATTTTGAGTACTCATATCTTGCCAGAGGTCAGCATGACCTGTCAAAAGGTTGTGATCATAAATAATGGGCAGATCGTAGGATCAGGTACGCCCCAGAGTCTGACCTCGGAGTTGGGCAAGGGCGTGGTCCTGCGGGCGCAAATTACCGGTCCGCAAGCAGACGTCAAGCAACTCGTCGCCGGTGTCAGTGGCGTTGTTGATGTCCAGACTGAGGGCGAGCAGACTTTCCTGGTGACAGCGGCACCTGGAAGCGAGGTCCGCGATCAACTCGCCAGTACGGTCGTTGGGGCCGGTTACGGACTCCGGGAGCTGCGCTCCCAGGAAGTAAGTCTGGAAGACATCTTTCTGAAGTTGACTACGGAAGTGGGTAGCTGAATGCGAAATTTCTTGGCTTTGTATAACAAGGAGATGCGGTCCTACTTCGTTTCGCCTATTGCTTACGTCGTGGCCGGTCTGTTCCTGCTGATATCGGGTTTCTTGTTCCGCAACATTTTGATGCAGTTCAATCTGCTATCGCTGCAACTGGGTCAACGGGCACAGTACATGGGTGGCGCCATGCCGGCGCTAAATCTGAACGAGATGGTTGTCACTCAGTTCTTCGCCGTCATGTACTTCATCTGGCTGCTGCTGATGCCCTTCTTGACGATGCGTCTGTTCGCTGAAGAGAAGCGCAGCGGCACGATCGAGCTGTTGATGACTTCGCCAATTTCAACAATCCAGATCGTACTGGGGAAGTTTTTTGCCTGCTTCACCCTATACACATTTATCGTTGCTCTGACGATGGTATTCCTACTGATCCTCGACGCCTACGGAGATCCTGATTGGGGGCCAATCTGGTCCGCCTACCTGGGATACCTGTTGTTGGGAGGGGTTTTCGTGGGTGTTGGTTTACTGTCATCGACGTTGACCGACAACCAGATCGTGGCTGGCGTCATCGCCTTCATTACACTGCTGACCCTATGGTTGATCGATTGGGCAGCAAGCTTCGCCGGCCCCACTGCGGCTAAGGTTTTTCAGTACCTCTCCATCATTGCACACCTCAAGGACTTTCATCGGGGGATCATCGACACCAGCGATGTCGTCTTCTACCTGAGTCTCACCTTCTTCTGTCTGTTTTTGACTGCCCTGTCCATCAATTCGAGAAGGTGGAGACGGTAGATGAAGCGACACGTTAGAGCGATGAGCCTACTCGGCGGTTTCGTCCTGCTGGCGGGACTGATGACGCTGGCGTTGGATTTTTTCCTCGATCGCGAAAGCACTTGGATACCGCTGGCAACGATGGGAATCGGCGCCGTACTGACGGCGATTTCAGGGCTATTGGAGCCGCAGCTTTTCCGCCACTACGGGCGGTGGATTAACGCCTCGCTTGGCAGCATCATGGTTTTCGTCATCATCGCCATGTTGAATTTTCTGGGCAATCGACATCACGAGCGCATCGACCTGACGGCGGGCCAGCTACACTCTCTAGCCGAGCTGACTGTGGAGACATTGCAAGGCCTCGATCAGGAGGTACAGGCGCTGGGTTTCATGGAGGGCGGGGGCGGGCACGAAGCGCTCGAGACCATGCTCGAGGGGTACGCGTCGCATTCAACAAAGTTCAGCTTTGAACTGATCGATCTGGAGAAAGAGCCTCAACGCACGGCGGACTACGGCATTAGTAGCTACAACACCCTGGTCATCGAAAACGAGAGCACGGGCGCGCGACAAAAAATCACCGAACTGACCGAAAAAGAGATCACCAACGCGCTGCTCAAGGTGGTACGACAGGGCGCGTCCCAGACCATCTATCTGACAGTCGGCCACGGTGAGAGTGGCGTTCAAACGGGCGATAAGGCGTACAGACGGCTAAAGGAGCGTCTCGAGGAGGTCTCGTTCTCGATGGAAGACTCCCTCTTTCTGGCACGTACTGGAGAAGTGCCCGAGGACTGTGCCGTTCTGGTGGTAGCGGGACCGAGATTCGCTTTCCTGGAGCCGGAGATCCAGGCGATTGACCGTTACCTGGAGGGCGGCGGCGCCGCTCTGATCTTGCTGGATCCGGTCTATGAGGTCGGCCTGGGCAGCCTGCTGGCAAAATGGGGGATCGTCGTCGGCGACGATTTCGTCATTGATACCAGCGGTGTTGGTAGCCTGTTCGGCCTCGACTTCAGTACCCCCGTGGCCGTGCATTATGATGCGGAACACCCGATCGTACGAAAACATCGGGGCGGGATGATGACACTCTTTGAACTGGCGCGCTCCGTGCGGTTTGAGGCTGATCGCGCCAGCCGCTCTGGATTGACTGGAACCCCGTTGGTATTGACAAGCGACCAGAGTTGGGCCGAAGCGGATGTCAGCGTTCTGTCCTCAGGTCAGGGGAAACGCACGATCTCGTTGAACGAAGACGTCGACCGCGTCGGCCCGATAGCGCTGGCCGTTGCGGTTCAAGGCCTGGGTGACTCCGGAGGCCGGCTTGTTGTTTTTGGTGACTCCGATTTTGCCGCTGACAGCTATTTTGACGTTCAAGGGAATGGGGATCTGGCGTTGAACGCGGTCAGCTGGCTGGCTGCGGACGAGTCGCTGATTTCGATTCGCCCCAAGGAGGCGGGGCACAGTCCGATCGCACTAACGGAGAGCGATTCCAGCGTCATCGGCTGGCTCCTGGTGCTGTATCCGTTGAGCCTCTTCGTCGTCGGTCTGATCGTTGTTGGTCGCACTCGCGGGATCAATCCACGGTTATTTGTGCAGATGTACTTTACCCGTGTCTTACTGCGGTCCGTTGCACGGACTTCCGTCATTGTCCTTGTCGCCCTCGCTGCCCTGACGAGCTGGTTTCTCGATCGACACGGTCTGCGTTTCGACCTCACGGAGGACAAGCTCTTCACTTTGTCGGCCGACACTCAAGCGCTCCTGTCACGCGTTGATGGGGACAATCGCTTCGTCGCCGTAAAAACCTTTATGGGTAAGGATGAGGGGCTGCGGTTTCAGGACATGATGGATGAGTACGACTACCTGTCAGCGAACTTTTCCTATGAGATCATTGACCCTCAGAAGAGTCGGATGGAGGTCGAGCACTACGGCATAAGACAGCGCGGAGCCTCCGTGGTAGAGATGCTCACAGAAGGCAAGCTGACGACGGAGCATTTCGAAGAGCAGACGGAAGAAGCGTTGAGTAACGCGATTCAACGCGCATTGAAGGCCGAGGAGCGCAGCATATTCACTACGGCTGGACATGGCGAGGGAGAGCTCACTCTGGTTGATGGCAAGGGCTACAGCATACTGAATGGACGCCTCAAGGAGTTGAACTTTCAATTTGACGGGGGACATCTCAATCAGGATGCACTGAAAGACGGCCAAGTTTTGATCGCGCTGGGTCCGAAGCAGCCCTTCTCCAGCGACGAAGCCGATGCCTTAAGGGCGCACCTGAAGCGGGGTGGTGATGCACTGCTGTTGTTGGATCCCGGTCCGCCGACAGGCCTCGAGGCCCTGATGCAGGAGTATTCAGTCGATCTTGGACAGAACTTCGTAGTCGATCTTAGTCCGGTGGGGCAGATGTTCGGCGCCGATGTATCAATGCCGGTAGTCTTGCGTTATGGCGCCCATCCGATCACGGAAACGCTGACGGGAGGAACCATGAGTTTCTACCCGTTCGCGCGTTCAGTCAGCAAGGGTCTCTATCAGCCCCAGGGCATTCAGGTCGATGAGCTCGTACTCACCGACCAAAGCAGTTGGGGCGAGTCTGATCTGTCGCCGATTCTGGGGCAGGGTGGCAAGGTCGACTACGATGAGAATGCGGACCTTTCAGGCCCACTTTCGCTGGCCGTGGCCGTCCACGCGGATGCAGACACCGCACTAGGTGGTAGCGCAGATCGTGACAAGGCGCGCCTCGTCGTTTTTGGCGACAGCGACTTTGCCACCAACGATTACTTCGGTCAGCACGCCAATGGCGAGTTGGTGGTGAGTAGCCTCAAGTGGCTCGTCGAGGGGGAGGACAAGCTCAATATTCCCGTAAAGATGCCCCGTTCAAACCCGGTCAACCTGATAGGGAGTGAGGGAGACACCATTCTCTGGTTGTCGGTGTTTGTGCTGCCACTCGTCGTCGCGCTGTCGGGGATGGTCGTCGTGTTGAGAAGGGGAGCGTCCGGCTACTTCGAGGGCTTCGTTACCTGGCAGATGTTCTGCTTCTATGCTGCCGGGACGCTTTATCTCGGCATCCATCTCGTCAATTCGGACGGCGCCGAGGCGGCCGTCACGTTAGGCTATCTGGTGGCCGCCATCGCCAATCTTGCCGTTGCCCGGACCGTTCGAGAGGCGAAGGGCCGTCATCAATTTACCTGGGCTTGTGCACTGGTGATTTGTGTCGCCAATGTGGGACTGGCGTTCTCGGTCCTACCGCTGCTGTGGCAGCAGGCCGTTTACGCGGCGATTTTCGTGGTTAACTCGGCCATGCTGGTGTGGATGCAGAGAGATTTCGTGGCCACTGACGTTTCCGAGGCAGTCTTGGAAACGAGCCCGTAGCACTCACAGAGGAGTAGAAAGAGGAGATGCGTTTCAAGACGAACATGGTCATCGGCGTCCTGTTCGCGGCGTTGGCGGCTTTCGTGTACCTACATGAAATAAAGGGTGAGGAGGAGCGTCTCGCCGATGCGAAACGCTCTAATAAACTCTTGGAGTTCAGCGATCATGAGGTTCAGCGTATCTCAGTCCAACGTCCGGGTACTGACGGAGGCACGGTCATCGAACGCCGCCAGGATGAGTGGTGGATCACGGAGCCAGTAGAGGCTGCAGCCGACGAAGAGGCCGTTGAGCGCTACCTGCGCAACATCGGCGAGACCGAAGCGGAGCGGGTCATGGAGGACAGCGCTTCCCTTGCCGGTAGCGGCTCAGCGGAACTTGAACTTCGCTATGGACTGGCCGAACCTCGACTGAGCTTATCTATCGACCTTTCGGAGGGGCTCCTGGATACGATTCGTTTCGGTTCCGACAGTCCGACCGAGCGCTATGCCTACACGCAGAGGCGGGGGCAGAACAAGCAGGTGTTCACCGTGCGCGCGTGGCGGTTCGACAATCTCGACAAGGGCTTGTTCGACTTGCGCGACAAGCGGCTTATCGCTTTCGACACAAAGACGGTTCGCGAGATCAGTATATCCCACGACGAAATAGGTATCAGTGAAGGTGTCGTTCAGCTGACACGGACAGGAGAGGGCGACGGATGGCAGATTAAGTCGCCCGTGCAAGCCGAAGCGGACAAGGGTGAGGTGGACAAATTACTGAACAAACTACTCAATTCGACCGCCGAATCGTTCGTGATCGAAGCGCCCGATGGGGCTGATTTGACGGAGGCTGGCCTGGCACCAAGACCGTTGTTGGAGGTGGCCCTGACCGTGGGTGATGATCGCGCCGTGAAGACGCTCCGGATCGGCAACCAGTCAGAGACTGCCGGTCATTCGTTTGCCCGAGATCTCAGCCGACCTGCCATTTTCCTCGTCGATTCCACCGTTGTGAATACCCTTGGCACATCGTTGTTCACGTTACGCGACAAGACCCTATTGTCGATCGACGAACCTGAAACGATTCGGCGCTTGGAGCTGCACAGGGCTCACAAAGGGCTGGTTTTTGCAGCCGAGCGTGACAGCACTGGAGGCTGGCTCATCGTCGCTCCGCAACAGCGGCCGGCGATATCGTGGAAGGTCAACGGTATCCTGACGGACATGGAAGACGTTCAGATCCAGGAATTCGTCGTCGATCTTGCGGTCGGTGAGGTCCCCGACCTGTCGTTGTACGGACTCGCTACGCCGCTGCTGCGTCTGCGCCTCAGCGGCGCGGACGATGACACGGCCGCGGTTGAGCTTCTGCTCGGTAACCGGTCCGATGATGGAGTATTCGCTACCCTGGCAGGATCCAATGGCGTGTCCAAGGTGAGCAGGAGTGTGCTCGAAGGCCTCGAACTCGAGCTCGACGATGTCGCCCAGGCGCCGGTGGATTCGGAGGAGCCAGCTGCCGACGCGGCAGGCTCACAGTAACGATTCTGTCATCGTCGTATTGACCATGCGGCCTCTTGCCCTAGTGCAGCATCGATTGCCAACGGCCCGTCGATTGCCAATTGCCCATCGATTGATGGTCGCGATGGTGTTGGTATGCGGCCTCCTGACGACGGCGAGCGCACGAGACCCCGCTTCCATCACCGCAGCGGTCGACTCCTCGTTCGTCACGCTTGGTGATCCGGTTCTGTTTAGCCTCACCATGCGCTATCAGAGCGATCAGCGCCCCGACCTTGTCTCCCCTCCGACCATTGTTGATGTGGATGTCGTTGTCACGCCGTTGGCGCCGATCGGTCCGGGGGGCGATGTCGATGGATTTTTCGAGCAGGTCTTGAGCTGGGAGCTGCGCTTCTTTGAACTGGGGGATCACCAGATTCCCCCAGTGAAGGTGACGCTCGTCTCGGACTCGGGCGCGACGCAGACGCTGCAGTCAGCAGCGGTTGCGGTCCATGTCGTCAGCGTCCGCGCGGTGACGGATGCCGAGCTGTTAGAGGATATCAAGCCGCCGGTGGCGATTCCGGGAGGGGTGCCATTGTGGATCGCGGTGGTCGCCGGGGCGCTTGCCCTCATCATCGCACTGGCTCTGGTGCGCTGGGTGCTCAATCGGCGACAGCGTTCACACGAGATCGCCGTGCGGCCGCAAAAGCCGACCGACTATGTTGTTGAGTTCAAGAAAATCGCGCGGATGGGTTTGGTCGAGAGAAAGGCATTCCTCGTCTATTACACCTTGTTGTCCGAAACGCTGCGCCGTTTTCTCGAGGACAAGGTTGGCATAGAGGCTATGGAGCGGACAACGGAGGAGGTCGTCAACGCTCTCCGGCACCTGAGCGTGGATCCCATCAACAGCCGCCGAATTGAGGATTTTCTTGCCCTCGCTGACCTGGTGAAGTTTGCCTGCGTCGAGCCGGTTGTTGACCAAGCCCTGCGAGCGCCTTTGCTTGGCGAGGAGATCGTCCGCGGCGTCGAGTCTGCCCTGGCCCACAAGGAAGAGACCGCGATCGCGGCTGCAAGCAACGATGGTGCGGCCACTGCCGATCAATCCAGTGCTGCTCAAGATCGAGATGTTCAAGAGTCCACGGGGGCAAGCGCAACAGCCCACGTCGGCGGTTAGGGGCGAGAAGTGTTCGACCTGACTCGATTTGAGGATCCTCTGTGGTTGATCGGTCTGCTGATTCTGCCAGCCGTTGTCTACTGGCACATCCTCGAAAGCCGTAGAGGGCTGGCCAGCATCAGGTTCTCGCAGGTGGATGAGGTGAAGAGGCGAGTGCCCGTGACCATGCGTGGCCGACTGCGGCCCGCCTTGCTGGTGGTCAAGCTGCTCGGTCTCGGTGTGCTGGTCATGGCCATGGCCAGGCCACAGGCCGGCACCCAGCTCATCGATTTAAGTGCTGATGGGATCGATATCATGCTCACCCTTGATATATCGAGTAGCATGGAAGCCAGAGATCTGGGATCTGCCAGCCGGCTGGAAGTGGCGAAGAAGGTCGTCGCGGATTTCGTTGCGGGTCGAGTCAGCGATAGGGTCGGCATGGTGGTCTTTGCCGCTGAGAGTTTCACTCAGTGTCCGTTGACGCTCGACTACGATATCCTGCTTGAATTCCTCAAGGACATCCGTATCGCCGAAGAGGCTTGGGACGGCACTGCGATAGGCATGGCCTTGATCAACGCCTGCAACCGACTCAGGGACTCTGATGCCAAGAGCAAGGTGGTCATTCTGTTGACGGATGGAGTGAACAACGCCGGTGAAATCGATCCCATGACGGCAGCCGCGGCCGCGGCCGCGATCGATGTTCGTGTCTACTCCATCGGCGTTGGTCGACAGCTGTCGGCGACGTCGCAGGCTGGATCAAGAGTGGAGTTCGATGAGGAGGCATTACGCGAGATCGCCAACAGAACGGGCGGGAAATACTTCCACGCAAACAGCGAGGAAAAGCTCCAAGAGATCTACGCCGAGATTGGCGAGCTGGAAAAGACGGAAGTAACGAGCCAGGTGCACGTCGACTATTCGGACCGTTTTTCGGCCTGGATCTGGTTCGGCCTGCTCTTACTCGTGATTGAATTCACCCTGGCGAACACGCTTTTTCGGAAGGTACCCTAGCGTGCGGTTCGGAAGCGTCGATAGTCTGATGCTGTTGATGCCGTTGGTGGTTGCCCTGATCGCCTTCGCCTACTTCGTCCACCTGTCGCGTCAGCGCTTACTCCGCAGGTTCGCAGACCGCGCCATGTTGTCAAAGCTCATGAATAGTGTCAACACTGCTAGGCAACGTGCCAAACTTGTGCTGTTTGTAGTGGGCATATTTTTTCTGGCGATGGCGCTGCTTGAGCCCCAGTTCGGCACCGTTTTGGAGATGGCGCAGCGCAAGGGCGTGGATGTCGTTGTCGCCCTCGATGTCTCACGTAGCATGCTGGCTGAGGATGTCAGGCCGAACAGACTAGAGCGGGCGCGTTTTCAAATCGGCGAACTCCTCGACCGCCTCGAAGGCGATCGCGTCGGCCTCGTTCTGTTCGCCGGCAGCGCCTTCATTCAGTGTCCGTTGACGGTTGACTACGGGGCCTTTCGACTGCTGCTCTCCATCGTCGGCGCGGGCAGTATTCCTGTCCAGGGCACAGCCATTGGAGATGCCATTCGTCTGGCTATCAAGTGTTTTGACCAAGGCGATCGCCAACACAAAGTCGTCGTCCTGTTTACGGACGGTGAGGATCATGCGACCGAGCCGATGGCCGCTGCTCAGACGGCCATCGAACAGGGGGCACGTGTGTTGATCGTGGGGCTGGGGACCCCTGAGGGGGAGCTGATTCCGTTACACAAAGATGATGGCCAGGTAGACTATCATAAGGACAGAGAAGGAAACTACGTGAAAACACGGCTCGACGAAGCGACGCTTAGACAGGTCGCGCTCGCCACCGACGGCGCCTATTTCCGCAGCTCCCTCAAGGGTGCGGAAACCGAGCTGATCTACGATGTGATCGCCAATATGGACAAGAAGGAGTTCGGTTCAGAACGCTTTTCCCAGTACGCGCAGCGCTACCAGTATCCCTTGTTCGTAGCCATCGTCTGCCTTTTGCTCGCCACGATGCTACCTGAGGCAAGCAGAAGGGAAGAGGAATGGCAGGGCCGATTCGCATGAGCGTCCCGACTACCTGGGTTGCGGCTCTAGCTCTGGCGCTTTGCCTCTTTGTGCCGGTGAGCGCGGCCCCGGTGGGAAATAAGGACGCCTCACACAGCGAGCAGGCGGCACAAGCCTATGGCGGCGAAAATTTTGAGGAAGCATTGCGCCTCTACCGTGATGCACAACTCGAAGACCCGGACTCGCCCGCCCTGCACTACAACGTAGGAGACGCGCTCTACAAGCTTGAGCAGTACGAGGCGGCGGCGGAGGAGTTCAAGAGGGTCACGGTTGAAGAGGCCGCCAATCTGGGCGCGCAGAGTTGGTATAATCTCGGAAACACCCTGTTTCAGCAACAACAATACGCCCCGGCGGCGGAGGCGTTCAAGAACGCCCTTTTGCAGAATTCGGTTGACCACGAGGCCAAGTCGAACCTCGAAATGGCTCTGGAATACCTGGAGCAACAGGAGCAGCAGCAACAACAATCGTCGGAGTCGGGCGACGCAGACGAAGAGCACTCCGATGACAGTGCTCAACAACAGTCGTCCCCTCAACAACAGCAGCAGTCGGAAGAGAATCAAACGCAGCAGCAGAGTGCCGCTAGTGAAGAGGCTCCTCCTGAACCGGACTCAGCAGAAGAAGAGGCTGCTCCTGAAGACCCTCTCGATGACCCTGCTGACCAGGGAGAAAACGAGCTGGTTGGTGACGAGCAGGCCGAGACCATGGATGAGCAAGAGGCGGAGCAGTTGCTGGACGCACTACGCGATCGCGAAGTTGAGGCTCAGCGCCGACGCTTCCGCTACGTGCCGCGAGGCCAACCCCATGACTGGTAGGGCTGCTTTGGGTGGGTGGTGTCTCGTGTGGCTCGGCGTTCTTGTGCTGCCACAAGCGGCGCTGGCCGCAGTCGAGTTTACTGCCAAGGTCGATCGCCAACAAACCGCCCACTCACAACCGGTGCGCTTGACGCTAACGATATCCTCGACGGAAAATCTGCCGCACATTCCGGCGCCGCAGATCGACCTGCGGGCCTTCGAGGTCCAAGGCCCAGCGGTCGCAAACCGCTATCAAATGACCAACGGTAGCACAGCGCTCATGCGTGAGTTGACCTACACCCTGTACCCACGCAAGACCGGTAAGCTGACGATCGGGGCGGCCTCGATTCAGATTCAGGGGCGGCAGCTGTTCACCAAGCCGATCGTGATCGAGGTAACGGCGGGCCGTCGCCGCTCGCCCGGCCAGCAACCAAGTGATGCGATTGAAGACAACCTCTTTATCCGCGCTACAGCAGACCACGAAAGGGCTTACGTCGGGCAGCAGGTCGCCGTCACTTACGACCTCTGTTACCGCTACCAACTGCAGAATGTTGGTTTCAGTGAGATCCCGACATTCGCCGGTTTTTGGGTGAAGGATCTGTTTGTCGCTGAAACGCTCAATCCGAAGAGGGAGGATATCGGCGAACTCCCCTTCAATGTGTCGATGCTGCGCAAGGTGGCGCTGTTTCCGACTCATTCGGGAGCACTTCGCATTGAGCCGATGGCCGTCTCCTGCAGCATTCCCAAGACCGGGCGCCGACGCAGCGGTTTGTTCGATTCCATCTTCGATCGAAGCCAAGCCCAGCTGGTGCGCGGCGAGGCGATCGAAGTCGAGGTTCTGCCGTTACCGAAAAAGGGGCAACCGGAGGATTTTGGCGGCGCCGTCGGTCGCTTTTCGATTGTCGTCGAAGCGCAGCCGCGCCGAGTGCCTGTCGGAGATCCAGTGACCCTTAGAGTGCGCGTCGATGGCGAGGGCAATTTTCAGGCGATCGGGGTTCCGGTTATTGGTGAGATTGATGGCTTCAAGATGTACGACCCAAAGCAGGTAGATGATGAACGCATATCCGTTAACGGCTATGGAGGTAGTCGCACCCTCGAGTACATTCTACTACCCGTGCGCGCCGGTTCCCTGCAGATCCCTGCCGTGTCCTTCTCTTACTTCGATCCGGTCGCGCAAGTGTACCAGACCGTGAGGTCTGCTCCCATCATGATTGACAGCCATGGTGACGTTGCGGTTGCACAAGAATCGCTATTTCCACTGACGCGTACGGAGATCGCACAGGTGGGCAGCGACATTCGTCACATCAAGCCCGACGTTGTCGAGTTGGACGACCACGGTCGATTGCACACCAATGGCTGGTTCTGGTTCCTGCAAGGGCTTATTCCGTTGTCCTACCTGGGGTTCGTGGTAGCCCATCGACATCGCACGCGCCTGCGAGGAGATGCCGCTTATGCTCGCCGCAGACGAGCACGCTCAGAGGCTGTTAGGAGGCTTGAGCGAGCACATTATTCCTTGGAGAAGGGGGATGGACCTGGCTTTTACGACGCCATCGACCAAGCGTTACGCGCCTACCTGGCGGACACCGCCAATGTATCCGCGGCCGCACTGACGAAGGATGAGTGTGCGTCTCTGGCCGCCGGGATGTGTGGCGCGGAGGCACGCGACTTGGTCGCGGAACTTGTAGCGCTACTGGAGCGCTGCGAGCGTGCCCGCTACGCCCGTGCCGCATCGACCGGGGATCAGATGCGCCTGGCTTACGAGACGGCAGAGCAAATTGTCGATGCTCTGGATAAGGGAAGAACCCGCAAATGATCAGGACTAGGGTGTTGATTTGGGTGTGTGTTGCAGGGATCTGTGTCGCCTCTGTTGGCGTCGCCGTAGCCAGGTCTGCGGCGGTGAGTGCTTTCGCCGAGGCCAATGTGTTGTATCGAGCCGGTGACTACGATGCTGCCAGAGCAGCGTACCTGGAGATCACCGAGATGGGCCTCATCGACTACCGCCTGTTCTATAACTTCGGCAATGCCTGTTTCAAGTCGAACCGAATTGGCGAGGCCATTGTCTGGTATGAACGAGCCCAGCGGCTTAAGCCCCGGGACGAGGACGTCCGAGCAAACTTACGCTTCGCTCGACATATCAAGAAGGATCGTCAACCGTCCGTCGATGACACGGCAGTCTGGCGTGGGCTGTCACGCCTCTACATGTACCCGACGGAGGATGA
>Ga0114999_10007723_pt1 | contig 12154 bp, 11 predicted proteins | sample ArcticOcean_MG_C_3_FD_89820 | JGI IMG/M metagenome (GOLD analysis project Ga0114999, IMG submission 89820) | Marine microbial communities from western Arctic Ocean - ArcticOcean_MG_CB8_126 | ecosystem: Environmental > Aquatic > Marine > Oceanic | place: Arctic Ocean: Canada Basin | collected...
ATCACTTCAACATCCCCTGCAACCCCCCTGACCTCGGCGACGCTAAATTCTTTGCCGCCTACCTGGATCGCCGAAGTACACCAGGCCGCCAGCATGGCCGACGACGAGGAGATCAAAAAGCTACTGGCCGAGCTCGAATCACAACACACCGAGATAGCCGCAGCCCTAAACGAACTGGTACGCAATTTTCGCTTTGACGAGATCATGCTTTTAACCGCCAATTCCGCAAAGGAAGCCCATGTCTGACGAGACCGCTGGCAGCGCCAAGGGACTCATCCTGATCGTCGACGACACCCTGCCCAATTTGCGCGTCCTATCCGACATGCTGACCGACAGCGGCTACAAAGTTCGGGGAGCACCCAACGGCATCATCGCCCTCAACGCGGCGCGCACGAACTCGACGCGAAGACAGCGGCCAACGACCCCGACCTACAAACCGGCCCCTACCTCGAGCTGGCGATATCTGACAGCGGCAGCGGCATGGACAAAGAAACCCTGGCGCACGTCTTTGAACCTTTCTTCACCACCAAAGAACAGGGCAAGGGCACCGGCTTAGGGCTGTCTACCGTCCACGGTATCGTGCACCAGAGCGGCGGCCAGGCCCTGCAACTCTACGAGCGCAACAAAGGCAGCATCCACCTATTAATCACCGACGTGATCATGCCCAAGATGGGGGGACAGGAGTTGGCCGACTGGCTCACTCCACTGCGCCCAGAAATGAACATCCTCTTTATGTCGGGTTATATGGCCGAGGAGGTCAACCGCTACGGACTACTGGATTCAGGCGCGGCCTTTATCCAGAAACCCTTCGCCCGCGATGTCCTCTTGGGCAAGGTGCGCGAGCTATTGGACGGCACCACAGCCTGACCCGTCCGCCTCCTTGACCTGGTTTGCTGCCGCCCTATATTCCGCTAATATGGAAACAAAAAAGAAAATCTACCTCGCCAGCTCCTACGGCTTCTCGGCCCAGCAGAAAGAACGGCTCCTACCCGCCTTCGTGCAGGCCCTAGAGCAAGTCGGAGCCGAAGTCTGGGAGCCTTTTTCGCGCAATAACCAGGTCGATTTCTCCGAGCCCGGTTGGGCCTACCAGGTAGGACAAAGCGATTTGCGCGACGTCGTCGAATCCGACGCCATTTTTGCCATCGTCAACGGCACTCCACCCGACGAGGGGGTCATGGTAGAATTGGGCGCCGCCATCGCCCTGGGTCGCAAGACCTTCCTCTTCCGCGACGATTTTCGCCGCTGCACCGACTGCGAGAAATATCCCCTCAACCTCATGCTCTTCACCGGCCTGCCCGAAGAGGGCTGGCAAGATTATTACTACACCTCCCTGGCCGAAATTCCCGCGCCCGATAAGGCCCTGGTCCGCTGGCTGGCCGGCGAGTTAGACTGACGTGAGCGAGATTGTCCTCATCAACGTCTCCGGCCAAGACAAACCCGGGCTAACCTCCTCCCTGACCGCCATTTTAGCCCGCTACCAGATCAACATCCTCGACATTGGCCAGGCCGTTATCCACGACACTCTATCGCTGGGCATGCTAATCGAAATTCCCGCCGCCGCCGAACCCGCGCCCGTGCTCAAGGATCTGGTCTTTCGCGCCTACGAATTGGACATCGATATCCGCTTCACGCCCATTTCAGCCGCTGCCTATGACAGCTGGGTCGAACACCAGGAAAACCAGCGCTACATCATCACCCTGCTAGGTCGCCGCATCACCGCCGAGCAAATCTCGCGCATCGCCGGCCTCATCTCCTCCTACGGACTCAATATCGACGATATATCCCGGCTCTCGGGCCGCATCGCCCTAGAAAACACCGAGCACCCGGGCCGCTCCTGCATTGAGCTGGCCGTGCGCGGCTTGCTGCCCGATGTGGCTACCACGCGCTCGGCACTCATGGGCTTGGCCAGCGAACTAGGTATCGATCTCGCCTTCCAGGAGGACGACATCTACCGGCGCAACCGGCGCCTAGTAGCCTTCGACATGGATTCGACCCTGATACAACAAGAGATCATCGACGAATTGGCCCGCGCCGCCGGAGTCGGAGACAAAGTAGCGCAAATCACTGCCAGCGCCATGCGCGGCGAGGTCGATTTCAAAGACGCTTTTACCCAGCGTCTGCAATTGCTCAAAGGCCTCGACGAATCCGTACTAGAGCAAATCGCCGCCGACCTACCATTGACCGAAGGCGCCGAGCGCCTCATCGCCAACCTCAAAGATCTGGGTTATAAAATCGCCATCCTCTCGGGCGGCTTCACCTATTTCGGCCGCCATTTGCAACGCCAACTCGACATCGACTATGTTTATGCCAACGAGCTGGAGCTAATCGACGGCAAGGTCACCGGACGAGTGAGCGGCGAGATCGTCGACGGCGACAAAAAAGCCGCGCTCTTATGCGACATCGCCCACCAAGAAAACATCCGCCTAGAGCAGGTCATTGCCGTGGGCGACGGCGCCAACGACCTGCCCATGCTCAATACCGCCGGCCTGGGCATCGCCTTCCACGCCAAACCCGTGGTCAAAGAAGGCGCCAAACAAGCCATTTCTACCCTAGGTCTGGACGGCATCCTCTACCTGATGGGCATCCGCGACCGCGAAACCACGAACTGAATCCCATGCGCACTACCATTGCTCCCGAATTGCTACAAGACCCCAACATCCAGGCATCTGAAGAAATCTTGCGCACCTGCGTCCACTGCGGTTTCTGCAACGCCACCTGCCCCACCTACCTGCTCACCGGCAACGAGCTCGAGGGACCGCGCGGCCGCATCTACCTGATCAAAAGTCTGCTCGAAGGTCAAATCGACCCCGAGCTACATACCGTCGAGCACATCGACAATTGCCTCGGCTGCCTGGCCTGCGAGACCACCTGCCCCAGCGGCGTCACCTACTCCCACCTACTGGAAGAAGCGCGACCGCGCCTAGAACAACAAATCCGCCGTCCCCTAATCGACCGCCTACTGCGCACCCTACTAACCCATTTGCTGCCTTACCCCGGCCGCTTCCGCCTAGCCATGCGCCTAGCCGGACTGGGCCGCTTGTTCAAATTCCTCACCCCCCCCTCCCTGCGCCACCTACTCGATATGGCGCCACCCCACCTGCCCCCCCCAGCTCGCCTAGCCCGCCCCGGCATCATCCCAGCCCAAGGCCAACGCCGCGCCCGCATGGCCCTGCTCACCGGCTGCGCCCAACAGGTAGTAGGCCCACAAATCAACGACGCCACCGTACGCCTGCTCACCCGCCTAGGCGTCGAGGTAGTCATCCCCCCACAAATGGGCTGCTGCGGCGCCCTAACCTTCCACATGGGCGAACGCCGCCACAGCCTAGAACTAATGCGCAACAACATCAACGTCTGGCACGCCGAATTGCAGGGCGACGGCCTCGACGCCATCGTACTCAACACCTCCGGATGCGGCACCGCAGTTAAAGAATACGACCACATTTTTCGCCACGACCCAGACCTCAGCGCCAAAGCCGCCGCCGTCACCGCCCTAGTCCGCGATATCTCCGAAGTAGTCGCCGACCTCGGCCTGGGAAAGGCTGACCACGCCACGCCCCTGCGCATCGCCTACCACGACGCCTGCTCCCTCCAGCACGGCCAAAAGGTCACAGCCCCCCCACGCCAACTACTCAAAGAAGCCGGCTTCGAACTCATAGAAATCCCCGAAGCCCACATATGCTGCGGCAGCGCCGGCACCTACAACCTGCTCAAACCCGACGCCGCAGCAGCCCTACTCCAACGCAAATCCACCCACATCGCCCAAACCAAAGCCCAAGCCGTAGCCGCAGGAAATATCGGCTGCATAGAACAAATCGCCCGCGGCATCGACCTACCAATAGTACACACTGTAGAACTACTCGACTGGGCCACCGGCGGCCCCCAACCCACACAATTAACTACATAGTCAAAAACAACAAAACGCCTATATTCTTATTACTATAGATATTACAGGATAGGTCGGCAGGGGATTTCGCCGGCGGCGTTTTGTGGGGGCAGTTGCCGGGGGCAAAGGGCGGCCGGGCCTCACAGCCGCAGGCTGTGGGGGTGCGGTGCCGGGCAGGCCGCCCTTGGGCATCACAAAACGCCATAGGCGGAATCCCCTGCCGACCGTCGCCAGTCACACTACCCAAACCACCCAAAAAAAATGACCTCATCCATAGACCAAAAAATCACCACTGCCCGCACCCAACTCGACACCCACGTCCGCGCCATAATCCAATGGCACTTCTCCCCCGAAACCGGTTGCCCCTTCTGGCTCGAACACGCCCAAACCCTAGACTTTGACCCGCGCCAAAAAATCCAAACCTACGACGACCTCGCCTACCTCGGCCACTTCCAGGATGAATGGCTGCGCGGCGGCCCCGTGCGCCGCTGGGTGCCCAAAGCCTATGCCAACGATCCCATCTACATCTTTGAAACCGGCGGCTCCACCGGCCTACCCAAGTACCGCATCAACGTCCGCGACTTCCAAACCGACTACGAGATGTACAGTGAAACCCTCTCCGCTACCAGCTTCCCCCCCGGCGCCGACTGGCTCATGCTGGGCCCCTCCGGCCCGCGCCGCCTGCGTCTAGCCATCGAACACCTGGCCCAACACCGCAACGGCATTTGCTTCCTAGTCGACCTCGACCCACGCTGGGTCAACCGCCTCGTCGGCGACGGCAAAATGCGTGAACTCGAGTCGTATAAAACACACGTCATCGACCAAGCCCTAAAAATTCTCAAGGCCCACGACAATGTGCAGTGCATCTTCACCACCCCCAAACTGCTCGAAGCCCTATGCGAAAAAGTCTCCCTGCCCAAGCTAGGCATCAAAGGCATCTTTTGCGGCGGCACCGAAATGGACGCTCAATTTCACCGTTTCGCGCGCGAAGAGCTAGTGCCGGGCATCGATTTCGTGCCCACCTACGGCAATACCCTCATGGGCCTGGCCTGTCGCAAACCCTTTGACCCAGCCGACAACTACGCCATCACTTATTACCCGCCCCAACCGCGCGCTGTCATCGATCTAGTCGACCCCGACAACCCGGCGCGCCGAGTCGACTACGGCGAGACCGGCCGCGTCATGCTCTCTACCCTGACCAAAGAATTCTTCATGCCCCGCTTTTTGGAACGCGACGAGGCCGAACGCGCCCACCCCATCGACTTCTACCCCTGGGACGGCGTAAAAAACTTACGCCTGCTCACCCAGCTGCAGGAATCCGTCGTTGTAGGCGTCTACTGAGGAAGACCATTATGCATCTGCCCATTCTCCGCGCCGGCCAATCCTATAAGAGCCTCAACCAGGTCGAAGTCCGCCACATCGCCAGCGGTGAGCCCCTGGCCCAGGTCAGCCAAGCCAACCGCGGCCTCATCGCCCACGACCTCAACAACGTCGATCAACACCAACGCGCGCTGACCGAACTCAGCGTCGCCGAATTGCTGGCCATCTGCAAAAAAGCCGCCGACCTCTTTCTCAAAAGCGATCTGCCACTGGACAACGACCTGCAATCTGCGTCCGCTTATGTGCACCAGGTCTCTGCCACCACCGGCCTACCCCACACCCTGGCCCGTCGCAACATGGACAAGATCCATCTAGCATTAAACGAAATGGCCGAGGTCCTCGACGGCCTGAGCCGCGGCCTCGACCTCTCGGTCCTCGACGCCGGCCAAGGCGTCCAACAAGGGCGCAGGCTCAGCTACGTTGCCCTGACCCAGGCGCTGGGCGCCGTGCTGCCCAGCAATTCCCCGGGCGTGCACGCACTGTGGCTGCCAGCCATTCCCCTCAAAATCCCGCTCGTGCTCAAACCGGGCAGCGAAGAACCCTGGACGCCCCTGCGCATCGCCCGCGCCTTTATCGCGGCCGGCTGTCCACCCGCTGCGCTGAGTTATTATCCTACCGACCACGCCGGCGCAGCCGAAATCCTCTTGCGCTGCAAGCGCTCCCTGCTCTTTGGCGGCGGCCCCACCGTGGCACCGTGGCAAGACGATCCCGGCGTCCAAATCCACGGACCGGGCCGCAGCAAAATCATCATCGGCGCCGACAAAATATCGCAGTGGGAAAACTACCTCGACTTGATGGTAGCCTCCATTGCCGAAAACGGCGGTCGCTCTTGCATCAACGCCTCTAGCATCTGGGTCCCCTCGCAGGGCCGCGAAATCGCTGCGGCCCTAGCTCAACGCCTAGCACAAATCACCCCCCGGCCCCTCGACGACCCCGAAGCCCAAATCGCCGCCTTTACCCGACCAGCAGTGGCCCGCCAACTCTCTAATTTAATCGACGCCCAACTCAAAATTCCCGGCGCCGCAGACTTGACCGCCGGCCTGCGCGCCACCGACCGGATCATCGAAGAAGCCGGCTGCACCTTCCTCTACCCCACCCTCATCCACACGCAGCACACCGACCACCCTCTGGCCAACGCAGAATTCCTCTTTCCCTTTGCCAGCGTCGTCGAATCTCCTCAGCAGGAACTGCTGCAACATATCGGGCCTTCTCTAGTAGTTACGGCCCTCACCGAAGATGAAGAGCTAATCCACGATCTGCTCTCGTCCCCCCAAGTAGAACGCCTCAACCTGGGCCCCATTTCCACCAATAAAATCAACTGGGACCAACCCCACGAGGGCAACCTCTTCGACTTTCTCTATCGCCAACGCGCCCTGCAAACCGCCGCAGCGTAAGAGCGACAGTAACCATTCGACCCCAAAAAAGAGCATAGGCAAATAGATGGCCGCACTTAAGGTTTCGGGAAATAGACAGCTTTTTATCGATGATCACATCATAGATGAAACAAGACATCTGCAAAGGACGCTGCACCAGCCGACTAAATTTGTTGGCAATCCCGTAGTTATGCCCTTCTCCCCCTGCGAGGGGCACACGGTCAATTGTTATGGCACGGTAATGTATGATCAGGGCATCTACAGAATGTGGTACCAGGGCTTTGGCGGCACGCCCTACTCTGTTCATTACGCAACTTCAAAAGATGGCATCTACTGGGAAAAACCTAATCTGGGGCTTATCGAACACAATGGCAATAAGAACAATAATCTGTTCCTCTACGACATGGCTACCCCAACGATTATCAAAGACCCGCGCGATGACAATCCCGACCGCCTCTATAAAGCCATATTCTACGAGGTCCTGCAGCCCCATACATCGGTGGCTTTCTCTCCGGATGGAATCCACTGGACCAAGTATGAAGGCAACCCAGTAAAAAAAGATCCAACGGATCTCCATAACCTATTGGGATGGGATGAGAACTACGATAAATATGTAGCCTATATACGTCCGGATGTGAACCGCACAGATAAAACGAGAACGATAGGCCGTTCAGTAAGTGATGATTTTATTAATTGGACTAAGCCAGAGATCGTCTTACAACCAGATGAAAAAGATGCTCCGGGCACTGAATTCTACTGGTGCCCAATTTTTAAATACCAGGGCGCCTATTTTGGCATGCCAAGCATCTATCATACCTACGTTGAAGAACCTAAAATAAGAATGGGCGCCCCTATTGATATACAATTGATCACCAGCCGCGATGGCATAAACTGGGATAGAACAGCAGAAAGAAAACCCTTTATCCCCAGGGGTGGACCAGGTACTGTGGATTCGGGTGAGATCTATGCAGCCAAAGAACCACTGGTAGTCGGCGATGAGCTGTGGTTCTATTATGGCGGTTTTATCGTCGATCACGGAATTACCCACGACCAATTGGGCCGACCCGCCCAGCCTCTTGAAGATGGTTCCTCGCGCCACGGCTATGGCCAAGAAATGGAGCAGCTTCTGGCCCAGAGAGGAGGCACGATCAACCTAGCTAAGCTGCGCTTGGATGGTTTTGTCTCCATGGATGCGACCGAAGAAGAGGGCTGTTTGGTGACCAAACCATTTATCTGCGAAAATGAAGATCTCTTGATTAACGCCTATGCTCGGGGAGGACAAATCACCGTGGCGGTCCTAGATGAAGCCGGATATCATATAGGAGATTATTATACTGGTTTCAGAAAGATCGACTGCTCACCTTTTGACAGCGATTCCCTGCGTCATAAAGTTACCTGGAGACATTATGTCTCACTTGCGACTTTAAAGGGAAAAACCATACGTCTCAAGTTTTACCTGCGCAATGCCAAGCTATATTCTTTTGCACTTGAAGGATAAAGATTCAAATGCAACTTACAATTGAAGAGATGCTTTTCTTCAAGCGCCAAGGTTACCTCATTAAACGCGGCGCCATGGATCCCGAGCTGATGGCCCGGGCGCGGCAGCAGATATGGGACAAGGCCCTGCCTTCCATGCAGCGCGACGACCCGGCCACTTGGGTCGGACCGGTTAAGGAAGAGGAGGTCGTAGAAGACCCCCTCCTCCTTGCCAAAGGTTATCGCTGGCACAACTATGCAATGGGCAAGCAGAAGTGGGTCATCGAGATGCTGGCGACCAATCCCAACGTCTTTGGCATGGCCGAGCAATTACTGGGGAAAGATGAGGTCGTCATCCCCGACATGATTCGCGGCATTTATTGCACCCTGCCCTACGACGACCATTCCATCAACACCAATGACTGCCACACCGACGGTCACACCCTGCAGCTGGGGATCGTCGGTTACATCGACGACGTCCCTCCCAACAGCGGCGGCTTTCGCGTCTGGCCGGGTAGCCATCGCCCACTCTACTACGCCTTCGAGTCCCAGTATATGAACGAGCCTTCCTCCACCTACAAAGAGACGTTGGAGCGGGTCAGGCAGGAGGAATCCATCGACTGTCACGGCGCCGCCGGCGATGTCGTGTTCTGGCACCACCGTCTTGGTCACATGGCCGGGCACAACTATTCGAGCCGGATCCGCCAGGCCGCGCTCTACGATTTTTGTTCTAAGGAACTGGGCGACTGGTGGAACAAAAAGCGCGTCCCAACACCTATCATGCTCGAACCACCCAATGTCAATATGTGGAAGGATTGGTCGCCAGAGCTGCAGGCACTGGAAACCTAAAGCGGATCGACATGGAAAAGGAACTCCTGGACCTGTCAGCCCTCGATAGATTAGGGATCAATCTCGTGGTCTTCGCTCTTACTCAAGAGGGATCAATCGCCCAGCAGCAAGTCGACTTCTACAAGCACGCAGTGAACTAACAATATAAATCATGGGAGAACCTAATATCGTGCAGACCGACGAACCTAATCAGCAGAAACCGCTCCGCCTGTGGCCCGGCGTAGTCGCCGTAGTACTGCAGTGGTTGGGCAGGTTTGGCATCCCCTTTGTCGCGCCCGAGGCCATGGAATTTGGAGTAATGGGCGGAGTCTTATTCGGATTGGTTATCCTCATCTGGTGGGCATTTTTCAGCCGCGCACCTCGGTCCGAGCGCTGGAGCGCCGTCGTCCTAATAATTGTCGCAATGGCCGCGACACCGTACATCCTCCACGAGTCGATTGCAACGGGGATGATGGGGCTATTGTTCTTCATCGCCGCCACCCCAATCTTGAGTCTTGCTTTCGTCTCCTGGGCCGTGCTCAGTCGTCGCCTCGCTGACGGACCTCGGCGCGCGACAATGGTCGCCACTATCCTGCTGGCATGCGGAGTGTGGACGCTGGTCCGGACCGGTGGTTTTAGCAGCGACCTCGATAACGATTTCACCTGGCGCTGGGCCGAGACTCCCGAGGAACAGCTCCTGGCCCAAGCCGGTGACGAGTCGACAGCACGCCAGTCAGCTACAGCAATAGCCCAGACAGAAGCCGCCTGGCCCGGCTTTCGCGGCCCCAATCGCGACGGCATCATTTCCGGCGTGCGGATCGAAACCGACTGGTCTACATCGCCGCCGGTCGAACTGTGGCGCCGACCAATCGGACCGGGCTGGTCGTCCTTCGCAGTCCGCGGCGACCTTCTCTACACCCAGGAGCAGCGCGGTGACGACGAGGTCGTCGCCTGCTACAACGTGACTACCGGCGAGCCAGTGTGGAAACACCGCGACGCAGCCCGGTTCTGGGAGTCGAATGCCGGCGCCGGTCCACGCGCGACGCCGACCCTCAGCGATGGTCGTCTATACACCTTCGGTGCGACCGGAATCCTCAACGTGCTCAACGCCGATGACGGCACCGTCGTGTGGTCGCGCAACGCCGCATCCGACATTGAGGCGAAGGTCCCGGACTGGGCCTTCTCGAGTTCGCCATTGGTGGTCGACGACGTCGTCATTGTCGCTGGCGCTGGTGCGCTCGTCGCCTACGACCTCGCCAGCGGCGATCTGCGCTGGTCCGGAGCGGACGGCGGCGATAGCTACAGCTCGCCACATCTATTGACAATCGACGGCGTCGCGCAAGTCCTACTGCTAAGCGCAGCCGGCGCAATCAGCGTTGCGCCGACCGCTGGCAAGCTGCTCTGGGAGCACTCGTGGCCGTCGGGCATGCGCATCGTGCAGCCGGCCCTGACCACAGACGGCAATATCCTGATCGTCGGCGGCGAGAGAAACGGTATTCGCCGCATCGCGGTGGCACACAGAGCCGGCCAATGGACCATCGAAGAGCGCTGGACGTCGGCCCAGCTGAAGCCCTATTTCAGCGACTTCGCCGTTCATAATGGCCACGCCTACGGCTTCGACGGTCGCATCCTCGCGTGTATCGATCTAAAGGACGGCAAGCGCAAATGGAAAGGCGGACGCTACGGCAGCGGCCAGCTCGTGCTCTTGGCCGACCAGGACTTGCTACTGGTACTGTCGGAGCAGGGTACGCTAGCGTTGGCCGTTGCGACCCCCGACCAGTTCAAAGAGCTGGCGCAATTCCCGGCAATCGAGGGCAAAACCTGGAATCACCCGGTATTAGTCGGCGACATCCTGCTGGTTCGCAACGGCCAGGAGATGGTCGCGTTCCGGCTGTCCCTGGTGGAATAGAGGTGACATGAGTATTGAGTATTTCACCCATCGAGAACTGCCTATTGTGCAAAAGGGAGTGCAACAGGAATTGATCAGACATAAAGAGTGGGTACTACCACTATAAAATGACTATTCAATACGGAGGCACATATGAAAGTACAACACACAGACACCGAAGCGAATGACTTCGAGTCACCTAAAGGCCATTTCGGTATCACTTACCGCGATCACATCAGCTGCGAGGACACCGGCTGCCCCTTCGATCTCCAGCATGTGACTCTAAAGCCCGGCAAGAAAAACTTCCCCTTCCACACGCACGGGTCTCTGTGGGAGCTGTACTACGCTGTGTCTGGCACGGCCACCATGCGCACGGACGAGGAAACCGTCGACTTTCAGGCTGGAGACAGTTACCTCTGCCGACCGGGACTGGCCCATCAGATCATCAACGATTCCACTGCGGATTTCGTCTACCTAGTCATTTCCAACGACCCGCCCCACGATTCCTGCTATTACCCCGACAGCGGCAAATTGGCTCCAGGTGCAAAGAAACTATGGGGGGCCATGCCCGAAGGCCAGAGATTCTGGCAGCCGCTCGAAGGTGTGGAGTACTTCACCGGAGAAGAGTAGACGGCATCGAGAATATGACGGATTTAACCACTAAGACATTCAACTATGATCCCTCTATCCGCACGGTATTCGGCGCCAACAGCCTCGAGCAATTGGGCGATCTGGCCCGCCAACTGGCCGGTCCCCGCGTCCTCCTGGTCACCGATCCCGGTATCGTCCAGGCAGGTATCGCCGCTAAAGCTCAAACTATCCTAGAACAAGCCGCACTGGAACCTTTCACCTTCTCAGAAGTCGCAGAGAACCCCACCACCGCACATGTCGAACAGGGCGTCCATTGCGCCCGCCAACACGCTCCCATCGACCTGATCATCGGCCTGGGAGGCGGCAGCGCCATGGACTGTGCCAAAGGCATCAACTTCATTCTCACCAACGGCGGCAAAATGGAGGACTACTGGGGTAAAAATAAAGCGCCCCAACCCATGCTGCCCTCCATTGGCGTGCCCACCACCGCCGGCACCGGCAGCGAAGCCCAATCCTTCGCGCTCATTGCCCAAGCCGAGACCCACGAAAAGATGGCCTGCGGCGACCGCAAAGCCCGCTTCCACACCGTCATCCTCGATCCCGCCCTCACCACCAGCGCCCCACCCACAGTCACGGTCGCCACCGGCCTCGACGCCATCGCCCACGCCATCGAAAGCTACGTCAGCACAGCACACAATCCCATCTCGCAGCTCTTCGCCCGCGAAGCCTGGCGTC
>Ga0114999_10007724_pt1 | contig 12153 bp, 9 predicted proteins | sample ArcticOcean_MG_C_3_FD_89820 | JGI IMG/M metagenome (GOLD analysis project Ga0114999, IMG submission 89820) | Marine microbial communities from western Arctic Ocean - ArcticOcean_MG_CB8_126 | ecosystem: Environmental > Aquatic > Marine > Oceanic | place: Arctic Ocean: Canada Basin | collected...
GGGTTGGATGAGTCAACGACGTATTTCTATCAGGTGGTGGCTACAGACGAGTCGGGTAATGAGAGCAGCCGTTCCCAGTCGGTGCAAGTGACGACGCAGGGTCCGGATCGGGTGCCGCCGGCTACGCCGCAGAATTTGTCGGCAGCGGCTAGTCAAGCCGACTTTGGTCGGGTAGATTTGAGCTGGAGCGCGCCGACGACGGATGCGGATGGGAGTGAGTTAAGCGGTCTGGTCAATTATGTAGTGCTGCGCTCGGAAGGCAGCACTAACTCGTTTGTGCCGGTGGATACGCTGTCGGCAAGCGAGCGAGAATATGTAGATAGCAATCTGACCCCGTTGACGACGTATTTTTATACGGTAGTGGCGCTGGATGATTCGGATAATGAGAGCAGCCAGGCGTCTGCAGTACAGGTGAGCACCAGCGGCATCGAGGTGCCGTCGGGGCTGACGCCGTCGGGTGAGATTAGCCAGGTGATCTTGAGCTGGCAGGGCAGCGGAGAGGTCGATCTGCAGGGGTATAATGTGTATCGTTCGATTCAGTCGGATCAGGGCTATGAATTACTCTCGGGTGAAGGGACGGGTTTCACCACGGGGCAGACGAGCTATAGCGATTCGAATTTAACGGCCGGTCAGGTGTATTTCTACAAGATCAGTGCGGTGACGGGTCGCGGCGAGAGTGAGCAGTCGGCCTTTGTCAGTGCCGAAGTGCAAGCCGATGAAATAGCACCGGCCACGCCGAGTGATCTGGCGGCAATAGCCGATGTCGGTGAAACTGCACTTATAACTCTGAGTTGGACGGCGCCGACGGCGGACCGAGATGGCGGCAGCCTGTCCGGCCTGGCATCTTATATCGTTTTTCGGGCCGAGGGCAGCGCGAGCGCATTTATAGCCATAGACACCGTGTCTGCCGCGCAAACGCAGTACAGCGATGCAAGTTTATCTGCTTCTACCCAGTACTTTTACGCGGTGAGTGCAATTGACGCTAATGGTAATATTAGCGCTCGTTCCAGTACGGCTAATGCAACTACAGCGGGTACCGCTGCACCGGTGAGCGTGCAGGCTACAACAGGTATCAGCAAAATCGAAGTGACCTGGAGCGCCAGTTCGGACAATGATCTGAGCGGTTACAACGTCTATCGCTCCACCCAGTCAGATCAGGGTTACGAGCGTCAAACGGGCGTTGAGGGCACTACGTTTACCACGGGTCAGACCACATATATAGATTCGGGTCTGACTGGTGGAGCGATCTATTTCTACCGTATAACTGTCGTTACTACAACAGGGGAGAGCGATCAGTCGGCCTTTGCTGGAGCGACCGTGTCGAGTGACAGTAGTCCTCCAACTGTTCCCACCTTCTTCGATGGTGACGCTGTGACGGACGATCCCGAACAATTAAATCTTACCTGGAGAGCGCCATCTGAGGACGAGGACGGAGGGGAGTTGACCGGGTTGAGCAGTTACCAGATTTACCGCGCTGCCAGCAGCAGCGGTACATTCGAATTGGTGGGCACTTCAACCGAGGCGGCGTTCACCGACACCGGGTTGGCGGCAGTGACGACCTACTTCTATCAGGTCGAAGCGCTGGACGCCGCCCTCAATATCAGTCTGCGTTCGGCGACGTTGGAACTGACTACTTCTGGGGTAGTTATGCCGAGCGATGTCAGGTTGGTCTCAACCACGTCGTCGGATGCCGGCAGTTCTCCGGTGGTGACGATCAGTTGGACGGCGTCGACCGGGGCTATTTTGCGCTACGAGGTGCAACGCACGACCGTGGCTAATAGCACTAACGACGCCGATTATACCGATATCGTGCCGAACAACAGCGATACCTCGCGCCAGGACAGTACGGTCACGCGTGGACAGACATATTATTATCGAGTGCGTGCCGAGGATGTGGATAACCGCTTCAGCGACTGGACAACGCCGCTAGCGGTTACGGTATCTAATTAAAAATTTAAAGTCGGTTTTTGCAGAATTGTTGAAAAAGGGGAATAATCTCGTGCTTATTCCCCTTTTTCAATGGCTATCTGCCACTTTAATACGGCGTCTAGAATCTCCTCCAACTCCCGAGCTTCTTCCGCAGTGGTGGAATTTTCTTCCTGATATTCGGCAAAGTGTGCTAGGATCTGGCGCATATTGGCCTCGATAACGACCACAGCCCGATGCAGGCGGTTGCGGTCGTCGCTGGTCAAGGAAAGGCCGTCGCTTTTGGACAGTTCTCCCTGGAGTAGACCATAAATTTCCATCATCCTAGCCGTTTGTACTTTGATTTGTTCAAGATTTGGAGTGGGCAATGACATAGTGGTTTCCTTTCTTTAAGTAGCTATTTTAGCATATTTAAAGCAATTCCTGTTCCAACTCGACAAGAAAACTATCGTGACGCCTAGAAGTAAGAATAAGGCAGTGGATATAAGCGCAATAACGCAGCAGGTGGGCGATTTCTTGGAGTCGATCCTAGAACCTGGGGAAACGCTGGTCGCAGCCGTATCCGGAGGCGTCGATTCCATGGTCCTACTCGATATCCTCGACGGTTTGCGCTCGCAGTTGGCCCTAAAACTCCACGTCGCGCACCTGGACCACCAATTGCGGCTGGAGTCGGCAGAAGATTGCGATTTTGTCGCCGCTGTTGCCGCCCAGCGGGGATTATCTTGTACCTGTGGGCGGGAAGATGTGGCGGCCTATGCAAAAAACAAACGACTGTCCCTCGAAGACGCTGCCCGGCGTCTGCGCTATCGGTTCCTCGACCAGGTGGCCCAAGATGTGGGCAGCAAGAAAATCGCTTTAGGCCACCATGCCGATGACCAAGCTGAGACCGTGCTCTTACGTTTGCTGCGTGGCAGCGGTTCGACGGGCTTGAGCGGTATGGCTGCAGTGCGCCAAGAGCGCTATATAAGGCCCTTATTGCCCTGGCGTCGCAGCACTATTGAGGACTATGCTCGCGCAATAGATCTGAATTTTCGTGAAGACGCCTCCAATCGAGATCTGCGCTTTGGCCGCAACCGGATGCGTCACGAATTGATTCCGCTGCTCGAACGATCTTATAATCCTGCTATAGTCGAGGTATTGAAGCGCACAGCCGCAGTGCTCAGAGACGAGGATGGCCTTCTTGGAAAAATGGCACAAGATGCTGTAGAGACAGTGGTTAAAGAATGGTGCGAAACAAAAATAACCCTTGATAGCCGGCAGCTTCTGGGTTATCATATAGCGATACAAAGACGAGTTGTTCGCCAATTGCTCCAGGGCCTTTCCGCTCGAGAAGGGCCTTTTGATTTTGCCCAGACCGAAGCGCTACTGGGCTTAGCAGATAAACGCTGTTCCGGGGTGTGTGAATTTGCCGATATCCGGGCACAAAATGTGGGCGAGGAACTAATCTTCTGTCGAGGAAGTCATCCAGCTGTTAATATAGATGTTCAGGTGCCTGGCCAGACCTGCGTGACTTCACACCGTTGTAGCGTAGATATGCGCTTAGTCGCCAGAAGCGAATTTGCCGCACTTAAATCGACGCTGGGAGGGAGGCGGGCTGCTTTTGATGCACGTCTGGCCGATCAGCGTTTACGTTTGCGCAGCTTACAGGTGGGAGATCGTTTTCAGCCTTTGGGTATGACGGGGCATAAGAAGCTGAGCGATCTCCTTATAGATTGCAAATGGCCGCGTATTTTGCGAGATGAGATCTTGCTCTTAACCTGTGCGGATGAAATTGTCTGGGTAGCCGGTTTACGCTCCAGCCAGCTGTTCCGCGTGCGGGAAGACACCCGGGAAATTTTGCTTGTGGAAATGCGCCCAAACCTCTGAAGCGAGAGGGCAGAGAAACATGGACGAAAGAGAAACTTCACACCAAAAAGACAGCCAAGAACGCCCACCTCTGCAGTACGGAGGCAACGGCGACGGGGGCGGAGATATGTCCCATAGAAAAGATGAGCAGCGCTCAGAGGAAAAGGGGAAACCGCGCTGGCGGCCCCCTTCTCGCACCCTGACCTTCTGGATCTTCTTTGTCTTGATCCTAATTTTCGCCGCCAAATTTATCGGTAGTGCCAATACGGACGACGAGGTGATTTCGTATAACCAATACCGCGACTATCTGCTGCAGGGGGAGATTGCCACCGGGTTGATCGTCGGGGCTACGGAGTTTCATGGTACGTTGTACAATCAAGACAAGAAATTCATTGTTCATCTAGGCGTCATCGATGCAGAGACCAAGCGAGAGTGGGAAAAGCTGGGATTGGATTTCACCTTTAAAGAAAGGCCTTTCCAGTGGTATTCTCTGCTCGGTTATCTCTTGCCCTGGTTGCTTTTTATAGGGTTCTGGATCTTCATGCTGCGCCAGATGCAAGGCGGCCCTAAAGGACTGTTTTCCTTTGGCAAGAGTCGGGCTAAATTGCTGACCGAGGACAAGCGCAAGACCACCTTCAAAGATGTGGCTGGAGCCGACGAAGCCAAACACGAGCTTGAGGAAATCATCGAATTCCTCAAGGATCCCAAGAAATTCCAGCGCTTGGGAGGGCGTATCCCCAAGGGCGTGCTCATGGTGGGGGCACCAGGTACGGGCAAGACACATCTGGCGCGCGCTGTCGCCGGTGAGGCTGGTGTGCCCTTTTTTAGCATTTCCGGTTCGGATTTCGTTGAGATGTTTGTCGGGGTCGGTGCTGCGCGGGTGCGCGACCTCTTTGAACAAGGTAAGACCAGCGCGCCCTGTATCATCTTTATCGACGAGATTGACGCAGTAGGTCGGCACCGCGGTGCCGGCATTGGCGGTGGGCACGATGAGCGCGAACAGACACTCAATCAATTGCTGGTCGAGATGGACGGTTTTGAGTCCATCGATGGGGTGATCATGATCGCTGCTACAAATCGACCGGATGTGCTCGATCCAGCTTTGTTGCGTCCCGGTCGCTTTGATCGGCGCATCGTGGTCAGTCTGCCCGATATTAAGGGCCGTGAAGGCATTCTGCGAGTCCACACGCGCAATGTGCCCCTGATGGACAATGTCGACCTGAAGCGAATGGCCCAGGGCTCGCCTGGGCTGTCGGGCGCCGATCTTGAAAACCTGGTCAACGAGGCGGCACTTTTGGCTTCGCGCCGCAATCGCGAGGCCGTAGCCATGGTGGATTTTGAGGAGGCTAAGGACAAGGTCATGCTCGGTGCCGAACGCAAAAGCATGGTGATGAGCGACGAGGACAAAGAAATTGCTGCTTACCACGAAGCTGGGCACGCCCTGGTGGCCAAATTGTTACCCGACGCCCAGCCCATCCACAAGGCCACGATCATTCCGCGCGGTCAGGCTATGGGGATGGTGTCTTTTTTGGCAGATGAGCGTCATTCAGTTACAGAAAAGCGCCTGCGCGCCCACCTGGCTACAGCCTTGGGTGGTCGTTGTGCCGAAATGCTGGTTTTTGACGAGCGCACTACAGGCGCCCAGGGGGACTACAAACAGGTCGCTTCGCTGGCTCGTTCCATGGTCTGCGATTGGGGCATGAACGAGGAATTGGGACCGCTTTCCTTGGGTGGTGGGGATAGCGACGAGATTTTCCTGGGTAAAGAGCTTGCCCGCACGCGCAATGTCAGCGAGCAGACGGCCCAGGCCATCGACCAGGAAATTCGCAAATTAATCCTGACGGCAGAACAGACGGCCAAAGAACTACTCAAAGAAAATCGCGACCAATTGGATACTCTGGCCCAGGCCTTGTTGGAATACGAAATTCTCGACGACAGCGAGATCGATAAGGTCTTGGTCGGCCAGCCATTGGAAAGGGCGAATGGTCGTCCCGAAGAGGTTGTAGGATCGCAAGAGGCAGACCAAGCAGACGAGCCGGAGGGGGCGGAAGCAGAGGATTCATGATCTGGGAGTTGGGGGCGTGCAACCTGGATTTTGGCCAGCGTGTACAGGTCATGGGCATCCTCAATACTACCCCCGATTCTTTTTATGATGGGGGGCATTACCACGAGCTAAATGCGGCACTCGAACGGGCTCTAGAGATGGAGCAGGAGGGGGCCGATATTATCGATATCGGCGGTGAATCATCGCGTCCTTCTATGTACGGCGCGGCCGCAGAGGTTGCTGTTGAGGAAGAGTGTGACCGCGTAGTACCGGTGATCGAAGGTGTGCGGCGCTTTAGCCAAGTGCCTATTTCGGTGGACACAACCAAGGCCGAAGTGGCGCGGCGGGCGTTGCGGGCCGGTGCCGATATCGTCAACGATATCAGCGCTATGCAGCAGGACGAGGCCATGGTCGAAGTGGTGGCTGCCAGCGGGACACCCATTGTGCTGATGCATCGGCGAGGCGCGCCAGCTACTATGCAAAAGGACACCGACTACGACGATTTGTTAGGCGACATCAAGCAGTTTCTCCAGGGCCGCATTGCTTGCGCTCGAGGGGCTGGGGTGGCGCCTGAGCGCATCGCCGTGGATCCGGGGCTGGGTTTTGGCAAATCGATCCGGGGCAATTTGCAGATTGTTCGCCATCTGGATCAGTTTATCGGTTTGGGCTACCCGGTATTGTTGGGTGCTTCGCGCAAGTCGTTCATTTGGAAGACATTGAACGGTACGCCCGAGGATGGCCTGGAAGGCAGTCTAACGGTGGCGGTGTTGGGTGCTCAGGCCGGAGTGCACATGTTGCGGGTACACGACGTGCGCCAGACGGTGGGTGCCGTGCGCATGGTCGAAGCGATCGTAAAATCATAATCCCTGGCTGGCTAATCGTGCTGGAAGAAAAGCTTACCCTATTTCATTTCTTCGGATTCATCCCCTTCACGGTTGTTTCCATTTTCGATATCCTCATCGTCGCCTTTATTTTCTATCGGATCATGACCTTGATTCGGGGGACGCCGGCAGCGCAGATCTTGGTCGGCATGTTTGTGGCGGTAACCGTGGCCATTGCGGCCACGGGGTTGAAAATGGAGGCGCTGGGTTTTTTGCTGGAGCAGGTGCGCTCAATTCTCTTGATTATGCTGGTCATCCTTTTTCAACCCGAATTGCGGCGCATGTTATCGGTACTGGGGCAGAGTCCGGTCTTGCGCTGGTTCTATAAAACCCAACCGACCGAGTTCATAGATGATCTGGTGGCGGGTGTCGAACAATTGGCTAATTTGGGTTACGGCGCCCTCATCGTGCTGGTGCGCGAAGTGGGGTTGGGATCAATTTTAGCCACCGGGGTGGAGGTCAATGCCCGTGTCTCGGCCGATTTGCTTACTACCATCTTTACACCGCGTTCGCCTTTGCACGACCAGGCTGTAGTGGTACAGGGAGGGGTTTTGGTGGCAGCGCGCTGCACCTTGCCGTTGGCCGAAGATGTCGAAGACCAGCGACTAGGTACCCGACACCGGGCCGCCTTAGGCCTATCGCAGGAATCGGATGCGGTGACTGTGGTCGTCTCGGAGGAGAACCGCTCCATTTCTCTAGCCATAGGCGGTGTGCTGGTCAGTGGTTTGGACGGCCGGGAATTGAAACAACGTCTCGTCGAGTCTATGACGCCGCGCAGCGGCGACAAGCCACTGACCTCGACAGAAGAAGAGGAGTAAAGCATCATTTGACTCTCTTGACAGAGGATGAAATGTGCCGTACATTTGAATTTTTATTCGAAATTAAGAATAATTATTATATAATCTATGCGAAGTAAACAGGGGCGCCAGGCCCGTATTCGAGAATTGATCCAAGCCGAAGCCATTGACACTCACGAGAAGTTGGCGGCAGCGCTGCAAGCGCAGAACATTGCCGTCAGCCAATCGACCTTGTCAAAGGATTTGCGCGAATTGGGCGTGGTGCGCGTTCCCTTGCCGGATGGTGGTTTTCGCTACACCTTGCCGGAGACGGGCGGCACGCTGCGAGATCAGCACATTCTTGAGCGCGAATTACAAGACTATTTAATTGGTGCGGAAGCTGCCCAAAACCTCGTAGTGGCAAAGACGTTGTCGGGCCACGCCCAGAGCGTGTGCGAGGCGATCGACCGCATTGGTTGGCCAGAAATTGTTGGCACTATCGCCGGCGAGAACACGATTTTCATTGCCATGCGCACAGCGGAGGACGCTACTTTTCTGATTCAGCGCATGGCCGAGGTTAGCGGAGACGCCTGAATCGCGCCCTGACATGGATACACTGCAGACTTACATTGATAAGGCCACTGTATTAATCGAGGCGCTGCCCTACATCCAATCCTTTCGTGGCAAGGTCGTCGTGGTCAAATACGGAGGCAGCACTATAGGCGGTGATGGCGTAGGCGATACGGTGCTCAAAGATTTGGTTTTCATGGAAATTGTCGGCATGAAACCAGTCATCGTGCACGGCGGCGGTCCGGCTATTAATCGCCGTCTTGAGGAACGGGGGGTGGAGACGCAACGAATTAACGGCCTCAGGATAACAGACGCGGAGACTATGAAAGTGGTCGAAGAGACGCTCTTTGGTGAAGTCAACGCTGGACTCGTCGAGGAACTCAACTTACTTGGCGGCCATGCCGTGGGGTTGTCGGCTAAGGACGCCGATATCATGCAGGTGCGGCAGCATTTAGCGCAAACGCCAGAGGGGCCGGTCGATATCGGTTTTGTCGGCGATGTGGAACATATTGACGCGCGGCCGGTAACTGACTTGATTGATGAGGGGTTGATTCCGGTCATCGCGCCGATTGGCCGCGGGCCCCAGGGCGAGAGTTATAATGTGAACGCCGATACGGCGGCCGGTGAGATCGCTGCGGCCCTGCACGCCGAGAAGCTAGTTTTTCTTACCGATGTCAAGGGCATTATGCGCGATCCGGCCGCCGAGGACAGTCTGCTGTCCACAGTACGGGTAAAAGAAATAGACGACTTGATAAAAGGGGGCATTGTCGGAGGGGGCATGATTCCCAAAGTAGAAGCCTGTGTCAAGGCGGTTAAAGGCGGGGTGCGCAAAACGCATATTATCGACGGGCGCGTCCCCCATTCGATGCTGTTGGAGTTTTTCACCGATGAAGGTATAGGTACGCAAATCGTCCAGTAGGACAGGGGTTTAATTATGCGCACAACAGATATTATTGCCCTAGAACAGCAGTATATTCTACAGACTTACGGTCGGCCCGAATTTGTCTTGGAGCGGGGCAACGGGGTCTATCTCTTTGATATGGACGGCAATCGCTACCTCGATTTCGTCAGTGGTCTGGCGGTCAATGCTTTGGGCTACGGCGATTACGACGTGCTCAAGGCCATCGAAGAACAGGCGTCGCAGTTGATGCACGTCTCCAATCTCTACCATACAATTCCCTCGACTTTATTGGCCAAGCAATTGGTGGAGAATTCTTTTGCCGATCGGGTATTCTTTTGCAATAGCGGCACCGAAGCCTGGGAGGCCACGCTCAAATTCTGCCGCAAATGGGGCAATACTACCTTCGACAAACCCAAGAACCGCCTCATCGCTATGAACGATTCTTTCCACGGTCGCACCTATGGGTCTATTTCGACCACTGGTCAGCCCAAGTACCACAAGGGTTTTGAACCACTGCTGCCAGGAATCGACTTCGCCGATTTCAACGACCTGGCTTCGGTGGAAAAGTTGGTGACAGATGAGACCTGCGCCATTTTGCTCGAGCCGCTCCAGGCAGAAGGCGGCATCCATTTGGCCACAGCGGAATTTCTCGAAGGTTTGCGGGCGCTGTGCGATGAGCGCGAGATGCTGCTAGTTTTCGACGAGATCCAGGTTGGGCTCGGTCGCACGGGGTCGTTGTGGGCGTACCAGCAATACAATGTGGAGCCGGATATCATGACCCTGGCTAAGGCTTTAGGCGGCGGCTTGCCCATCGGCGTGGCGCTTTTACGCCAGAAGGTGGCCGATGCGATTCAGGCTGGGGACCACGCCGCCACCTTCGGTGCCAATCCGGTAGCCTGTGCGGCGGCTTTGCAGGTGTTCGGCAAGCTCAACTCCGATGGGTTTATGGAGGGGCTCAAAGAGAAGGGCGATTATCTGCGTACGCGGTTGGAGAAGTTGATGCAGCGGTTTCCCGAAGATATCGTGGAGATTCGCGGGCGGGGCTTGATTGCCGGGGCCGTGACGACGCGGCCGGCCGGCGATTTCTTAGTACCCTTTCGCGAGCGCGATATTCTGGTGGCTACGGCAGGGGCCAATGTAGTGCGGTTTTTGCCGCCGCTTATTGTCGAGCAGGAAAGGATTGATGAGGTGGTGGATGTGTTTGATGAGATTTTGCGGCAAGGTGTAGAGTGATCTAGAGCACTTAACGCAGGCCTAAGGCGTAGTTAGGGGGCAGGGCTGCAGTGTGGCTTTGCCCCCTAACTACTTATTTGACGTTTAGATAGAGTTTTAACACCCATTCTTTTAAATCCTTGGAAAAATGAATAAATCCCGAGTTGAGAAAGCCTGGGGGGGGCGCTTTAGCGCCGACACGGACGCGTTAATGGAACGCTTTAACGCCTCAATTGGCTTTGATCGCAAGCTCTTAGAAGTTGATATCGTCGGTAGTGAGGTATACGCCCGGGCATTGGAACGGGCGGGTGTACTCAGCGCCGAGGAGGTCGGACAAATTTTAACTGGCTTGGGACAGGTGCGCGAGGAATTGGGAGGGGAGGGGTATGTGTTGGGTCCTGAGCTCGAAGATATTCACATGGCGGTGGAGAAGCGGCTGATTGAGATAATCGGGCCAGTGGGGGGCAAATTGCATACGGGGCGCAGCCGCAACGATCAGGTCAATTTAGACGAGCGTCTCTATTTGCGGCAGGCCGTCAATGTTTTGCGGCAGCGGATTGATGCTTTGCAAGAGATGCTTTTGCAGAGTGCCAGGAAACATATCGAGGTAGTATTGCCGGGCTATACCCACTTGCAGCAGGCGCAGCCGATTCTCTTTGCGCACTATGCTCTGTCGTTGTTCTGGATGCTGGAGCGGGATGGGCAGCGCTTGGGGGATGCGTGGAAGCGGGCAGATTTTATGCCACTAGGGTCGGGGGCGTTGGCGGGTAGCACATTTGTGCTAGATCGAGAGTTTATGGCGCGCGAGCTGGGATTTAGTGGCGTTACGCCAAATAGTTTGGATGCCGTCAGCGACCGCGACTTTCTGATCGAGACACTGGGGGCGTTGGCGATTCTGATGATGCATCTGAGCCGCTATTGCGAGGATCTAATTATCTGGTCCTCGGCCGAATACGGATTTGTCGAACTCGATGACGCTTTCTCGACGGGGTCGAGTATGATGCCGCAGAAGAAGAACCCAGATTCGTTAGAATTGGTGCGCGGCAAGACGGGCAGGGTGTACGGTAGTTTGATCGGTTTGCTGACGACAATGAAAGGAATTCCCCTGACCTACGCCAAGGACATGCAAGAAGATAAGGAGCCGTTTTTTGATGCGCTGGAAACAGTAGACGTCTGTTTGCAGGTATTTTCCGGAGCGTGGGGAAGCATGGCACTGCGCACAAAACGCATGGCGGCGGTGATTGACGACTACGCCCTGGCCACGGACCTGGCGGATTATCTGGTGCGTAAGGGCATGCCATTTAGGGAGGCACACCACGTCATTGGCAGTTTGGTACGAGAAGCGGTGGCGGGGGGCAAAGGCATGGTGGGGTTGGATCTGGAAACACTAAAGCGGCACTCGGAGCTGTTTGCAGAGGATGTATTGGCCTGGTTGGATGTGCAACATAGCCTAGCGTTGCGCAATATCGCGGGTGGCACGGGGCCCGAGGCCGTCGCTGAGCAAATTGAGCAAGCGCAGGCAGCGCTGGATGCCGAAAGATGAGGAGTTATGGCTAAGGGAACGGATATAAAAGTAGAGGGGGCGCAACTTCGCTTCCTGCCGGTAGAGACGAGGATGCCGCTCAAGTTTGGTGCGGAAATCTTGACCTATGTCACTTGCGCCCGCGTTTGCGTGCGGGTAGAGGACGGCCAAGGAAGGGTAGCACAAGGTTGGGGAGAGACGCCCTTGAGCGTGCAATGGGTCTGGCCGGGCGATCTTTCTTACGAGGAGCGGCACACTGCGCTGAAGGATTTTTGTGCGCGTCTGGCCGTGGCTTGGGGCGACTTCCAGGGCCAGGGGCATCCGCTGGAGATTGGCTACGCTTTCCAGGAGGGGGCATTGCCCGGATTGCTGCAGCAGTTTAATCGGGAGAGGGATATAGACATGCCCTGGCTGGCGGCACTAGTGTGCTGTTCGGCCTTCGACATTGCCGTGCACGATGCCTACGGAGTTTTGCA
>Ga0114999_10007729_pt1 | contig 12147 bp, 11 predicted proteins | sample ArcticOcean_MG_C_3_FD_89820 | JGI IMG/M metagenome (GOLD analysis project Ga0114999, IMG submission 89820) | Marine microbial communities from western Arctic Ocean - ArcticOcean_MG_CB8_126 | ecosystem: Environmental > Aquatic > Marine > Oceanic | place: Arctic Ocean: Canada Basin | collected...
CTTGCGACTTCAAAATCTCTTCCGACAATAGGATCTAATTTTCCAGATGAGGCCAACATTGTAAGATCTGTTGCATAACGTTCTAATGATCTATATCTACTTTCTGCCCTAGGATCAGTGATTCTATGGCCTCCACGGATTTTTTGAAGTGCTTGATATAAAGATTCTGTATAAATATGAAATTCTGATAAAATATCTGCAACTTCTCCGTGCTCTTCTTGGGCCAGTGCTATCAATAAATGTTCAGCTCCGACAAAATCATCATTCAATCTTTTTGACTCTGCTTCACTCCTTACAAACATTTCATCTAACCGAGAGGTTTGATAAATCTGATTTGATACCCCATCCGTTTTTTGTGAATTTTCAAGAGCCGCATGAAGACGTGCATGCAAAAAAATTATATCAATTCCTAATTCATTGAAGACTTCTGTCGCAACACCTTTTTCTTGTTCTATAAGAGCCATAAGTACGTGTTCACAGTCCCAGTGATTATGGCTGTATCTATTTACTATAAGTTGTGAATTGCTCAAGGCTTCTTGCGTTTGCTCAGTAAATCTTTCAGGCCCTAAAAACATAGTAGTGCTCCCAGCTCATTACAGTAGTACGATAAGTTTTCTTTACACAAGATTATAAGAAACCTTGATACAAGTCAACTCAAGTTGATGATTTCGATAAGGCAATGTAAATTTATCTATATGCTAATTGATATACACACTCATACATATCCTGTATCGGATGATAGCCTTTTAGATCCTGAAGAATTAGTCAGCCAAGCAAAAAAAGTCGGGCTCGATGGAGTTTGCATCACTGACCATGATGGTTTTTGGGATCCTAAAGATATTAAAAAATTAAGCCTGAAAACAGATTTTCTCGTAATTCCCGGATGCGAAGTGACAACAGAAGATGGTCATTTATTAGTTTACGGCTTAAAGGAATATATCTTCGGAATGCATAAATCGGATTTTGTAAAAGATTTAGTAGAAGAACAAGGGGGTGCTATTGTTATCGCACACCCATATAGGAGAGTTTACAGGGAGCCTACCTCCGAAAATAATTTCTCATACGACCAAATGATTGAAAAAGGGCTTAGAAATAACGCTTTGAAATTATCCGATGCGGTTGAAATCAACAATGGAAGAGGAACAAAAAAAGAAAATCAATTTTCTGCCGATTTAGCCAAAAAATTAAATATGCCTGGTACCGGAGCAAGTGATGCACACAAAATATCTGATATAGGAACATATGCAACAAGATTTTATGACCAAATCAATGATGAATTAGACTTGATTGAAGCCTTGAAAAAGGGCAGGTTCCAGTCAGAAAAAGTTAATACGCTATTTCCGAAATAAGTAAATCCAATGAACCAATATCTGACATCAAGCCTGACCTGACTCTAAGGTCAGAATTCAATATTAAATTGTAAATACTAGCCAACTTGAGAAAAGGTAATCTCTTTTCCATTTCCAATGTTTTCTGTAATGGGTATCCTGATATTGATAATCTCTGAGAAAATTCGCTCTGCTTTACTTGCCTTCTTCTTAAATCTGATGCGATCATCAATAATCTTAGTTGACGTTGTATCATGCGAATTATCATATTAGGGGAAGAGCCGTAATCTAAAAGAATCTTTGCAATCTTCATTGCTTCTTCATGGCGACCCTCAATAGCCGAATCTACTAATCGAAAAATACTCTGATCTTTAACATAAGCTACCATAACTTGAACATCGTCAACCGTAATGAATCCTGTTTCTGAATATAAAGCCAATTTATTTAATTCAGAATCAATAGTTCTCAAATCAGATCCTATAAAATCCACCATTAAATTAGTAGCTTGGAAATCAATAGTAATATCCAAACTGTCAGCTCTATTTCTAATCCATTGTTTTAATTCAGCAGAACGCAAAATAGGAAAGTTGCGAACTTTAGATATATCAGTCAATTTTTTCAATAAATAATTTTTATTATTTAAATCTTCTTCACGGAAAATTAAATCTGTAGTATCTGGCAACATATTAAGTTGGTCTATAAGATCAACCCATTCAGAACCATCAAAAATCTTCTTAGAATTAATTCTAGAAATAAGGCCATTAACAATAACCACCCTTTTGTTAGACATAAATGGAACTGTTAATACTGCTGACAAAAAATCAGTCTTAACAATTGATTCAGCATTTAGGTAAATCGTATTAACATCCCTGACTTCTTCTGGGCTCACTGACATGCGTATCTTGTGTATTTCAATATCTATATCAAAATCATTTTTTCCATAAAAAACAAATATCACTATCAGCTCCAAATTACATAAAACATATACAATTATTTATAATACAACTATAAACATTAATTTACTTAATCTTGAGAGGAAAAATGTTAGTAAGGAAAATATTTATAACAATCATTAAGTTGATGTTAAACAGAAAAGTTCCCTGGAAATTAAAGTTAATCCCATTAGCAGGTGTTATATATGTATTATCTCCATTGGATTTTCTACCTGACGTAATTCCAGTATTGGGATGGATCGATGATATTTTAATATTGGTTGGAACATTACTTGTATTCTTGGGGTTAAGTCCAATCTCAATCTTAAAGAACACATCTGATCCAAAAAAAGATCCTACGCGTAGGAATTCTGAATCTACTAATACAATCGATGGCGAATTCAGGATTGTAGAAGAGGAACCTGAACACAAAGAAGAGTAAGTCTCATTCATTATTACATCACAATAATGAAAAATAAATTACCAAGCTCAGAAAATTTGTAGCGCACAAATATCCCAAAGTGATACAATCTCTTCTCAACTTATAATTTTTTTAACGTCAAGTGAGCCAATATGAAAGTAGTTTTTTTAGAAGATGTCGATGGGATTGCCAAAGGTGGGGAAGTGAAAGAAGTGAAAAACGGATTTGCTAGAAATTACCTTATCCCTAAAAAACTAGCTACCCCAGCAACTCACAATCACCTACAACGTATCTCCAAGTTATCTAACCAGGCAAACGAAGACAGAAGCACTAAATTGAAAGGCCTGTCTGAATTATCGAAGGCTTTAGATGGGATTGAGATTAAAATTGAAATGCGCGCGGCTAGCAACAAGCGCCTCTATGGATCAGTAACAGGAACAATGATTGCTGATGCAATAAACGACCAGATAGATGGCTCTATCTCACGGCAATTAGTTCAACTTGATGACCCCATCAGAGAAGTAGGCTCATACCCTATTACACTTAGATTATATGAAGATATTACAGCTCAAGTTAATTTAACTATTGATGCCATTGGGAATGAATTTTCAGATTTGGAAGAATCTGAATCGGACTTAACTACCCCTACCAACAACACAGATGTTGCCACTACTATTAACATTAATGAAAATGTTTCATCAGATGAAGGTGAACCTATCACTAACATAACTGAAACATCAACTAACATAACTGAAACTGAATAATCTAAATTAGGCATTTTTAATTCTTAATTTATTTTTGCATGGCAGGAGGATCCAGTGTACTCTGAGAGAGTTCCCCCACATGATAGTGAAGCAGAAGGTTCTGTAATTGGATCTTTATTGTTAGACGGGGATTCAATAACGAAAATTTCCGGTTTCTTAAAACCTGAAGATTTCTATTCTGAGAAAAACAAATTTTGTTATCAAGCCTGCCTTAATTTAGCTTACAGAAATGAATCAATCAATCAAATCACTATTTCGCATGAACTAGCAATACATGAGCAGTTAAGCGTTATAGGAGGAAACGAATATCTAAGCAATTTAGTTGATTCAGTTCCTAGCCCGATACATATATATCATTTCGGGCAATTAGTTCGTAAAACCTCAATTATGCGTCAACTTATCGGGGCTGCCAATCAAATAGCTCAAATCGGTTACGAAAACTTACCTGACACAGAAAATGCGCTTACAAAAGCAGAAGACATGTTGTTTTCCATCAGAGCAGATAGGGAAGTACGCGATTTCACCCATATAAGAGAAGTGTTTGACACATACATGGAAGAAGCCAACCAAGGGCCAGACATGGCTCGACTGGCTCCTGTCCCATCTGGGTTTACAGTATTCGATGCTCTTTTAGGTGGCGGGTTACAAAGGTCTGACTTAATTATAATAGCTGCAAGGCCTAGCTTAGGAAAATCCACTTTAGTATTTAATATGGCACAACATGCTGCGAAATCAGGTCAAAAAATAGGAATCTTCAGCCTTGAAATGAGTTCCGAGCAAATAGGTATGAGACTACTATCTAGTGTTGCTGAAATACCTAGTACCAGATTACGTTTAGGACTTACAACTCCAGAAGAAGAAGGAAGAATTATAGATGCTATAGGAACCGTCTCTGATCATTCAATATATATTGACGATACTCCTATACAGACAATCGTAGAAATGCGTAGCAAAGCCCGTAGGTTACAAACTGAAAAAGGGTTAGATTTAATCATTGTTGATTACCTTCAACTTATAGGCAGCATTGGAGAGAGACGTAATTTCAATAGAGTACAAGAAATGGGGGAAATATCCCGTGCTTTGAAAGGAATGGCCCGAGATTTAAATGTACCTGTATTAGCTTGCTCTCAATTAAGTAGAGCCATAGAGCAAAGGCCCGACCACAGGCCTTTATTATCAGATCTACGAGAAAGTGGCAGTATTGAACAAGATGCTGATATAGTTGCATTCATACATAGAGAAGATCGTTATATTACTGAAGAACAGTGGAATCAAAGGAATCCATCCCAAGATTATCCTGAAAATGTTGCAGAAATCATAGTAGCAAAACACAGAAACGGGAAAACAGGCAGCGTGAAATTATATTTTCAAGAAAATTTTGTTAAATTTGAAAACCTCAGCCAAGCACAAATAACGACATACTAGAAAATTGATGGATTTTAAAGGTTTCGAAAAAAACGTCAGGGCTATCCCTGTACCTTCGCCTGTATTTAACATCATATTAGAATCTATAACTGATATGTCTGAATTAAAACTAATGTTACGCATAATATGGTTATTACAAGCGTACAACCGAAAACCTCAATTTATCACTGAATCAGAAATGATCTCAGATAAATTAATTTCTAAAATCACTGGAGAAAGCAATAAGCCCAAAGAAATGTTAAAGAATCTCGAATCATATAAAATTATCTCGACTTCGATAACAAAAAATGAAAACCATAGAATAATATTTTTGAATTCTGAAACAATAAAAGAAAGAATCAGAAATTCCAACATCATTTCTGAAGATATCCATCTTGATCCATGGGAAGCCAATGCAGACATACCAAATATATACTCTATATATGAACAAAACATTGGAATGATAACTCCACATATTGCAGAATTGATAAAAGAATCCGAAAACTTATATCCTATGAAATGGATTGAAGATGCAATAAAACAAGCATCTATACAAAATAAAAGAAATTGGGCATATGTTTCAAGCATTTTAAATCGATGGAAAACTGAAGGGAAAGACAATGGAAAACATTCGAGACATCCTAGACAAACTAGATACCGCTAAGAATATAAAGCGGCCTGGCAAAATATTGCCTTCTAGCTCAAATCTAGACAATGATATCCCTAAATGTAGCATTTGTGATGGAAAAGGCTGGGTAACGCCGGACGTGTCAATAGAACATCCTGATTTCGGATCGCATTATCCTTGTATCTGCCGGGAATCTACAAAAAAAATTACTACATTAAAAAGATTAATGGAATATAGTAATTTAACAAACCTATCACATTACACTTTTGAAACGCTTGACCCTAAAGGTAAAAACTCTAAAAACAATTCTAACGTTTTTCAAACTGCCTTTCAGGAATCTTTCGAGTTTGCATTAAATCCTTCAAGTTGGCTTTTGATAAACGGCCCTCACGGAACAGGAAAAACTCACTTGGCTGCGGCAATAGCAAACCAATGTATAATATCCGGAACTCCTGTTTTTTTTATACACAATACTGATTTGCTAGAACGATTAAGACAACCTACCTTTTCTGATACAGACTCATATGTGCGTCTCAATATCATTGATCATGTTAAAGCTGCACCAGTACTGATATTAGATGGTTTTTCTTCATCATTATCTTCAAATTGGGTAACTGACAAGTTATTATTAATTCTTAATTATCGTGCAAATTTAAAAATGCCAACAGTGATAACAACCACAGATAGCCGAGAAAAGTTACATCCTTTCATAAAAAGTAGGGTGGCAAATGATAATTTAGGCAAAATAATATACACAGATTCAATATCTTCAAAAGACTCACCTGCAAACATGGGGGTATTGCCTCCTGATATCAAACGTATGACTTTCAAAACATTCGACAAACGCGGACTTCCTAATTCCACTAAATCAAACAAAAATGATTTAGAACACGCCCTCAAAACAGCACAAATATACTCTGAGCACCCTGAAGGATGGTTAACTTTTTATAGCCCTAATACTGGATCAGGTAAAACCCATCTTGCAGCTGCAATAGCCAACCACATAATAAGTGCCGGAAAAGAAGTTTTCTTTGCTGTTGTACCTGAATTGATGAGTTATTTAAGTTCATCAATTTCACCTAATAGTTCTTTAGATACAGAATCAATATTTCTACAATTAAAACAAACCCCTTTCATGATATTGGATGAACTTGGAGAAGAGAGACAAACAGCATGGTCTCAAGATAAACTCGCACAGTTAATTGTATATAGACAAAACCATCATCTCCCAACAGTTATAACTACAAGAATGGAAATCGTTAGTATGGCAAAGCAAGGCTCATCAATAGCGTCACGATTATTAGATCCAAATATGGGTCAAATAATAACCATTAATTCTCCGGACTACAGATCAGGCAGATGACAAATGGGAAATGTGTATTTTGCGACATAGTATCCGAAAAAGAGCCTGCTACGTATATTCACAGAGAAAAAGAGTTCCTTGTATTTGAGAATAATTTGCATTGGTTTCCCACACAGCTTTTACTTGTGCCCACAGTACATATGACACAAAATGAACTATGGGATAACGAATACTTAATTATGAAAATATCAAAATATGCCAATAACCTAGGTAAAAAAAGATGCCCAAATGGATATAGAATTTTATCTAATTTTGGGACCGATGCAATGCAAACTCAATCTCACGCACATGTTCATGTTATAGGTGGAGTTAACTTAGGTTTATATATGAATGGTAGCCCACCTATAAAAACCTTGGGATCGACAGGAAGGGACAGGATGCGCAAACAATTTCCGTGATTTCCGTCCACATAGTTAGATTGAATTTCAAAATCAGTTTTCCCGATCGAAACGGACCCTACAGATCCAAAACTTGAAAGAGTCCCGGTATCCATCAGCAAAGAGCATTTTGTAACTCAAGAAACATAAGTATATATATAGCAAAGCCTCCACAAGGTCACTGTAATTTACCTGACATTAGTATTACTTATTATTCAATCCATCTAACGCTTACTGATGAATCGAAGAGCAGTATAGATTCCAATCACCTGAATAACAATCACCACCACCGGGTATAGGTTGCTCCAGCCCAAGGCATTTTGAAAATAGTTAATTGTGTTATACGGGGAAACAAATACAAAGTTTACGTATATCAATCCCCCGGATATGAGCAATGCCGCAACTCTCCCCGTCGTCACTTTGTATGTAGGTGCAACCTTGGCTGCAATCACAATTATCACGAATGGCGTAATGAATCCATAGCCCAAGCGTTCAACAGTTTCTGGTCCAATTAGGCGTACAAGAAAGCCTAACCCCAGAGCTTCTCCGCCTTCAAGTCTTCCCATGAAGTCGTAGTACAACAACACTAACCAATGCCAGGGAAACGTTGCTGCTATAGATGCTACCAATGCCATTGGTAAAACTGCAATCCAGCGAACGACGGGATTATTAATAAATACCTTCACCATATTACTATTTATTTGAGTTGATCAGAGGCCCATATCAATATTTCTTTTGTTTTTTCCCATCCTACACATGCATCTGTTATAGAAACTCCAAATTCCAAATCAGAAATATCGCTAGTAAGTGTTTGTTTGCCAGGATTAATATTAGATTCAATCATAACCCCTACGATACCCTCATTCCCGTTAACTCTCTGATTAATAACATCCTCAAAAACTATCGGTTGCCTATGATGGTCTTTATTTGAATTACCGTGACTACAATCAATTACTAATCTTTTATTAAGACCTGCTTTAGACAGTAAATCCAATGCTTCTGCAACAGAATCTTCATCATAATTAGGTCCATCCTTACCGCCCCTTAAAACCATATGGCCATCTGGATTTCCTTTAGTCCTCAAAACACAAACATGTCCGTCTGGGCCTGTCCCTACATATGAATGTTCTCCTTGAGAAGACAATATAGCATCTACAGCTGTCTGAAAACTTCCATCCGTTCCATTTTTAAATCCAACTGGAATTCCAATAGCACTAGCCATTTGCCTATGAGTTTGACTTTCAGTTGTCCTCGCACCTATAGCAACCCATGAAACTAAATCTTCAATATAGTGAGGAACTACCGGATCTAAAAATTCACTCGCAATAGGGATTCCTAATTCGTTAATTTTGAGCAAAAGTTCTCTACTTCTTTCCAAACCTGAAGGTATATCATATGTTTCATCTAAATCCGGATCATTAATGAAGCCTTTCCAGCCAACAGTTGTGCGAGGTTTCTCAAAATACGCCCGCATAACTAAAAATATTTTGTCACTAAGAGTACCCTTAAGGTTTTGTAACATTTCTGCATATTTTAAAGCTGCTTTATCGTCATGAATTGAACAAGGACCAACGATAATAATTAATCTATTGTCTTCACCTTCTAATATATTATGTATAACTTGTCGAGCATTCTCAACGGTACTTTCAGCACTAATTGATCTAGGAATCCTCCCAACCAATTCCAAAGGACTGAAAAGTCTTTGAGAAGAAAACCCTAAACCATCTACATGATTTTTATTCATTCAATAACTCCTTTTCCATCTTCAAAACATCATTATCTATTTAATTTTGACATTTTTATGGATCCAAAAAAAAAGGTCTCGGTAATTGTTAACCGAGACCTTTTCTTAACTTCCAAATTAATCTATACAGGAAGCAGATAGCGCTTCGGTAACATATAAAAGCTACCAAAATAATAATATACAAAATAGTTAAAACTCATAGCTAACAAATGGTACGGTTTTTAAAAATAAGTGTCAATAGTTTGATTATCAATTGACTAAATAGTAAATAATTGCATAAAGTATTAAGAATAAAGTACTGACATATAGGATTTCGCCTGTTACATTTTTTATCATGAAAGAATCTAATATACAAAATTGCTGTACTGCTTCGAGAGAATCGTCAGATTCTAACTTAATAAAAGGATCTGACGATAACTTCTTTACTCAAAAAAATCCTGATATTAAAAAAATGAAATTAATACCGGGTGGAATTTTTTTCATGGGGACTGATTATGAACTTGCTTTCAAACAAGATGGCGAAGGCCCTGTTAGAGAGGTTACACTAGATCCTTTCTACATGGATGAGACTTCTGTAACGAATTCTCAATTCGCAAAATTCATCAATGCAACCAAATATAGAACTGAAGCTGAAAAATTTGGTTGGTCTTTTGTATTCCACATTTTAATTTCCAAAAACACATTATCCATCTCCAGCGAACATCCTCCCAATACACCGTGGTGGAGAAAAGTAGATGGGGCTTCATGGAAACATCCTGAAGGGCCTAATACAAATATTAAATCTCGTATGAATCATCCTGTTACACATGTTTCTTGGAATGATGCTTTACAATACTGCCAATGGTCAGGAAAAAGGCTTCCAACTGAAGCTGAATGGGAATATGCGGCAAGAGGCGGATTAAATCAAAAAATATTCCCCTGGGGTAACGACCTTATATCAAAAGATGGTCAGCATCAATGTAATATATGGCAAGGTGAGTTCCCTGAAACCAACACTCTCGATGATGGGTTTTTAGGAACTGCCCCTGCAAAACATTATTCACAAAACGGCTATGGCGTATATAATATGTCAGGCAATATCTGGGAATGGCAATCTGATTGGTTTAGTACATCATTTCATATGAACGGACCCAAAAATAACCCGAATGGGCCTACAAATGGAACATCCAAAACTATCAAAGGCGGGTCATATTTATGCCATGATTCATATTGTAATAGATACAGAGTAGCTGCAAGAACTTCAAATACTCCAGATAGTTCAACTGGGAATTTGGGGTTCAGATGCGTTGTGGATTTTAAAAAATAAACTATTATTATATGATGAATATTATGACTAGCCATGAAATAAGAGAAGCTTTCCTTAAATTTTTTGAAAGTAAGGGCCATTTAAAAATGCAAAGCTCTTCTCTCATACCTGTCGGAGACCCAACCCTACTGCTGACCATTGCTGGGATGAATCAATTCAAATCATTTTTTTCAGGACAGCAAGAGCCACCAAATAAACGACTAACTTCAGCTCAAAAATGTTTCCGAACCCCCGATATAGATATTGTTGGGGACGCTACGCATAACACTTTGTTTGAAATGCTAGGTAATTTCAGTATTGGAGACTATTTTAAAAAAGATGCTATAGGATTTGCCTTAGAATTTTTAACGGAGTCATTAAATATACCTGTAGAAAAGTTTGACATAACCATACATGAAACTGATGAGGAATCATTTTCATTATGGACAGATGTAGGAATACCAAAGGAAAAAATCCATAGGTTTGGAGATGCTGATAATTGGTGGGGACCTCCTATACACGGAGAAGAAGGTCCTTGCGGACCGTGTAGCGAACTGCACTACGACTTTGGGGAAACACGGGGATGTTTACAAAAAAACTGTGCTCCAAATTGTGAAAATATAATGTCTTCCGGAGAGCAGTGCAACAGGTATGTTGAGCTTTGGAACCTAGTATTCATGCAATATTATCATTCTCCTGACGGCTCAAGAAGTCTTCTTCCGGCACCAAGCATAGATACTGGAATGGGGTTAGAACGAGCTACTCTAGTGATACAAAACGCTTCGACAATGTACGAAACTGATATATTTCAACCATTAATCAAAGAGGTATTAAATAAAACTTCTTTTGAATATGGCAAGAATCTCGAAACAGATTACGCAATAAGAGCAGTCGCCGAACACTCACGAAGCGCAACGTTTCTTATAGCAGACGGGGTAATTCCTAGTAATGAAGGAAGAGGGTATGTACTTCGTAGAGTAATGCGTAGAGCCATAAGACTAGCAATGAAAATAGGGATTGCTGAACCTTTTATGCAAAGTATGTCAAAAATCGTAATGTCTCAAATGGCCGGGATATACCCTGAACTTAACAACAACAAAGATTTTATACTATCTGTATTAGAACTAGAAGAAGAAAGGTTCAAACAAACATATGAAAACGGATATATCGTCTTAGAACAATCTTTGGACAAAAACGAAACACTTTCAGGAGAAATATTATTTCAACTTTGGGATACATACGGGTTCCCTGTAGAGGTAACCGAAGAAATAGCTTTTGAAAAAAATATATCCATCGATATGCAAGGCTTTAAAATTGAAATGGAAAAGCAGCGAAATCGTGCTAGGGAAAATTCTAATTTCCACAGTGATTTCGGGAAAGTCAAAATGTACGAAGAATTAAATTTAAAATCAACTTCATTCGTTGGATATGATTCATGGAAATCAACTTCTAAAATAGTTGCGATGATTAGTGCGTCCTCTATTAAAAATAAAGCCTCCCTAGGAGAGGAACTTGAAGTAATACTTGACTTAACTCCATTCTACGCTGAAGGCGGTGGTCAAGTAGGGGATACAGGAAAAATAATTGGGGCAAATGGAATTTTAGAAGTATCTGACACAAAAGAAATAATACCTGGAATCATACTTCATTATGGAAAAGTACTAAAAGGGGAGCTCAGCACAAATGAGATTGTCTCTGCCGAAATAGATTATATTAAAAGAGAAGACACTGCTAGAAATCACACAGCCACACATATGCTTCATGCCGCATTAAGGGAAATCTTAGGCCCTCATGTTCGGCAAGCAGGGTCACTAGTAACCCCAAATAGACTTAGGTTTGATTTTAGTCACATGAAGCCAATATCAGTCGATGAAATGACAAAAATACAATCGGTTGTGAAC
>Ga0114999_10007733_pt1 | contig 12144 bp, 15 predicted proteins | sample ArcticOcean_MG_C_3_FD_89820 | JGI IMG/M metagenome (GOLD analysis project Ga0114999, IMG submission 89820) | Marine microbial communities from western Arctic Ocean - ArcticOcean_MG_CB8_126 | ecosystem: Environmental > Aquatic > Marine > Oceanic | place: Arctic Ocean: Canada Basin | collected...
CAGCGGCTTTCTGGATCGGGCCTTCGGCCAGCACTTCGGCTCGCCGTCGCAGCACTGCCGGATCGCTACTTGACGGCATGTTAGGTGAAGCCACAGCGGTCTTTGAAACCTGCTTCTTACTGTCCTCTTTGACGGGCGCCGTTGGTGTCCGGATCTGGTTATTTTTCCCCCGGGTACCTTTTATCACTGTGGGCGGGTTGAAATTGGGTTGGTGTACTGGCCGTATCACCTTGGCCGAGGCGCCAGGTTCGACCAGGGCAGTAGCCGCTTTGCCGTTTTCATCTCGGCGCGGCGTGTTGTCTGTGCGACCGATCTGCCCAATTACCTTGTTGGCAAGGTCGTGGCCACGATCCACCATCAATTTAGCGGTATTGGTTACCCGGTGTGCAGTCTCGCCGCTACTGGGCAGGCGGGATAGATCGCCGCCCGTGACCAGGTAGATAAGAGCACCGGCGACGACGAGATTAAAAACCAGGAACTTCATCTCATATTTCCCTTGTCCGGTTTGAGCCGCGGCCTGGAGTTCAACGACAGCCGGACAACGCCGCGGCGATGCTGGCACGGTGATGGGTATAATCGTCGATTAGCTTGTTGATTTGGCCGACCGCTGGCTTAGTGACGTTGGCTCCATCGCAGGCAGTAGCGATCGCTGTCCTCGGTTCCGGGAGGCTTGCCACACGGGCGCCGGCCAGAGTGGTGACAACTAGGACGATGGTCAGGCAGGTCCAAGTGCGGGGTGCGGTCATGCCCCCATCCCCTCGGACTGTTTGTCCTGGGCTACCATCCAGGCCCCGCTGATCGACAGCAGGGCCCTCAATAGGACCGAGGTCGGAAGGCTGATCACTGTAGTCATGAAAGCGAGGCTAAAACGTTCAGTCAGGCCGCGGATCACTTCCTGCACCGTTGCCGGGGTTAACTCCTGTCCCGCCAGTTCACCGATCCCCAGGCTAATTCCGAACAAAGTGTAGGTCAGGCCCAGGGTAGCGATGCCGTTGGCGGCGTGCATGCCGGTTTCCTGCCAGAGCTGACGCTGAGCTAGCGGTAAGCTGGGACGGGTCAGCCGCACCCACCCATAAAGCGTCGCCAGGATCAGCGCCGACAGCAGGGCCAGGAAGGTAAATCCCAGGACCCGCGTGGCCCAGGCGATGATCTCGCTCGGTTGCCGCAGATCGAAGATTACCGCCGCCGCCAAACCCAGCACTAGAGCACCGAGGTAATAGCTCAGCGCTTGGCTGCCGCCATCCAGTAAGGCCAGGGTCCGCTGCATTTCAGCGCCTCCCTACCTTGGCCGCCAACAGACTTTGCGTGCTGATGCCCAACTGCTCCAACCAGACATCCGCTACGGTCAGGTTCTTTTCGGCTGAGGCATGCGCCAGGAAGGTCAGATCGTAATTGGCAAAAGCGCGTTGCACGTGGGGCGTATTACGTGCGACCAGACCGTCGTCCCGTAGCACCATACGCTCCAGGTCAATCAACCGGCGTTGTGCCATTTCCACCCGAGCCTGGCGAGCTGCCGGGGTTATCCCGGCATCCAGAATAGCGTCGATCAGTTGAGCGCGTTCACGCTCCATGTTAGCTAGTGTGCCGGCACGGGCCGGTGCGGCGACGGCGATCACGGTGCTGGCGATCACGGCACCGATAGGCAGTATAAGTTTCAGGAACGTGCTCATGGTCATTCTCCTGGTTGCTAGTTGACAAAGTATTTGACGGCATCAGCCGGGCCAGATGTGCGCGGGATGTCGCTGTCCGCCAGGTCGGCGTCCATCACCTGTTCCGATAACGCCATGGCATCCAATGCCACCAGCTTGGCCATGAAACCGAGAATGTTTCTCTCCTGATCAAGAATGGCAAGGCCGGCTTGGGTATCGGCCTGCATCTGCCGAATAAAGTCCTGCTTGCTTGCCGGCGCGTCACCCATAGTCGGTTGGGGGTTCATCGGATGGCGTTCGATCGTAGTGACTAGGTTTTCCACTGCCGCCAAGTTAATTGCATACTGACGGGCGTATTTGCTTTCGGGCACTGCCGGCGCTGACAATATTGCCAGATCGGCCTTGGCGACGGAGCTCCGGAAACGCTCGCGGGCGCTTTCCTGCGCCATCACCAGTTGCACTCGCGCAGGCGTCATCTTGGTCACGGCCTGATTAACCTTGTTTAACAGTCCCTCCAGAAGCTTATGCCGGGTCTGGAGGTGCCGACGGCGCAGTTCTGATTTTTGCTGCATCAGCTGGATGTATTCCCGCTTCTGGGTCAGTAACTGATGGCGCAGTTCGACCGCCAGTTCACCGTCCGACTGTTCGATTGCCGCCCTTAGTTCTCCCAGCGTCTGACCCTTTAAGCCCAGTTCCCCGTCAGCATCAGAAATTGCCGTAGCCAAAGACGACTTGGCAAAGTCGTGATCTAGAGATTTCTTCAGATAGTTGGCCGGTAGCTTGACTAACTTTTCACTGGCCACCGGCCGCCAGGTCGCCGTATCGGTTGCCGCTGCCGCTGCCGTCCCGCAGGGCGCCAGGCTACCGAGGGCCAGGCATAGGGCCAGAGCTGTCGCCGTCAGTCGCTTGTAGTTACGCATCGCCTTTCCCTCCTTCAGTTCCGGGTCCAGTAGCGGACCCGGCGCAGCTCGGCCTTTAATTTTCCGCTGACGTTGGCGACAGAGAATTCGCCGACCGCCATTCGGTCGCGCAAACCGAGCAGTATTTCCATGGTCTCGACGAACGACGCGCCATCGGCGTAGTAGAGATCGGCACCCTTATAATTTTGCTTGAAGGTCATCAGACTTGCGCGTGCTTTAGCCGCGTCGCCGCCCTTAAAATAGTCCTGCACGACGAGGGCATAGGCCTTAATTCGTTCGTCTTGTGCTAGGTGTGCCCCTTCGGGACCGACACTGGCCTCGCAGCCTTCCAGCATGCGGGCGGCTGCTAGATATCGGGCCCCGGAGCCTTCGTCCCGGGCCTGGCGATCCAGGGTCAAAGCTGCCGCGCGGCATTGTCGGTAGTCCCGCATTTCCGAGATCTCGGCAAAGCGGGCCTGGCGGAAGCCGATGCCTTCCTTCTGCATGGCCGTTGTTTGTGGATTACAGGCGGCGAGTAACAGCGCCGTGCCCGCCACAACGGCTTGAAGTGTGGTGCGTTTTATAGAAATTCGGTTCGCTTGCTGCATGATCCAACCCCTTCCAGTACTGCTTAAAGGAGTCTATGGCGGGGCTAGGAGATGTTTTTCTAAATTTGAACGGAGGCCGTTGCATTTGTGACAAGCCAAACGCCGATCCCGACAAGAATGGTGGGCTAATCTGTCAGAATAGCGTGTTCCAGAATGGTGCTGTTGAGATCCACCTTGCCGGCACTGGCGATTGGGGCTATTTCGCTAGCCTGCACAGCCACCCCGAAACGCACCGGGCCGTATTTGCGGTATGGCAGGACCAGAACCCAACGTTGTGGCCCGCTGACTAGGTGGTAACCTGACAACGCCTTGGGCGGGCGATCGGCGTCGATTAGGAGGCCCTGCCGCAGCGTCACCTTGGCGCGCAGGTAAAGTGGTTTCGGTCCTGCATCGATGATCAACAATAGACCACACAACTCGGCTGCGTGGCTGGCTATGGGTTGGCCAGTTGGATCTGTTTTAACGGGCCGTTCGACGGCCAACACACCGCCGAAATGCACGGCTGGGCAAGCTGCCCCAGCAGGGGCCCGCCGCTCGTGCACACTGACACTCACTGCCTGCTCAGTCGGAGGGGATTGTTGTGTCAATTTGGGCGTTGGGGTTGCCCGTTGCTGGGGTAAAGGTTTCGGCGGCGGCGCCTTTTGCGGCGGATGATCCGCTTGATTGACGATTAGTGTTGTTAGCCGCTCGGGCCAAGTCCTCACTTCACCCAATTTACCAATGACTGCCAGCGTGACTACAAAGGCGGCTACCAGAATAATACCCAACGCCAACAGGACGCGGCCGCTGAGCCGCAGTGCTTGAGATGGGGCCGTTTCCACTGGCCTCTTGGTCGGCGTCATACTGTCTTTTGGGTCAATGCCGAATTCGTGACACAGGCCTATAGCGTCGTCGGCGGCGATAACGCTAGCACTTTCGGGCAATTCGCAGGCGAGGAGGCGTTGGTGGTTGTCGCCCGCCGGGACCACGAGGCTAACCGGCACGCCGCTATCAAGCCAGGTGGTCAGGGTGTCTCGAGACGCATAGAGTTTCTCCTGCACGTGGCCAATTCCGGACACCTTGCCATCATAATCGACTTGGCCAGTCAGCCAGATTATGTGATCGACCCCATTTTCTACGGCCGGATCGCCCCGCACCAGTATGAAGCCGTCCCCTGACTGGACGGCGTGGGCAAGAAAGACGCCTAATTGCCAACTGTCGCCACCGTCGATGGCCCCTGAGACCTCTAGGCGGAAGCCGCCTTCCGGGAATGGGCCAAAGAATCGCTCAACCGGGCCGCTACCCGGATGTGCAAAATCATCGTAGCGGTCGCTGACTGGCAGACGTTCTGAGCCACTGCCAAGAATAACCATGGACAAGGGCGCCCGTTCGCGGCTGATACGCTGAATCTGCACTGGACCGTCAGTAGTGGCAACGAAGACAGCGAAACGTCTCACCGTAGTAGTGCCTCGGTCCGCGGGTCGCGCAACAACGCCAGCATCTTGGCGTCTTCGGAAATGATAAACTGGACCACCCCACGATGGGCTGGTGGTAGTGCGAAGCGGTGGCAATGATCCTCCGTATCGCACAGTACTAGGGTGGCGGGCGAGGCCTCAGCCGCTCGTGGTGGTGTTTCGATTTCGACGATAACGATGTATTGATCGAGCTCTACTTGGGAGGGCTCTACGCGGACGGTGCAGCCCACTCCCCGGCGCGTCGGGATCGCTTCGGTACTAGCCGCGACAGCGATCCCTGGGCGATAGATAGCCGCAGTCTCCAGATATTTGCGATAGGCCCGCCGGGCAGACAAATTACGGGACAATTCATTCTCGACCTCCGCATCCTCTTCCGCGGAATTGGAGTAGGCGTAGAGGCGGCTAGCCGAGATAACGCCAATCGCCGGGGCGCTGCCGCGCAGCAGTTGCCGGGTATCGCACATTTCGGAGAAGCGATCCCGCGCTGCCTCTAGGTCTTCGTTTTTCGGTATCTCGATCTCAATCATCTGTCACTCCATAGAGCTTAACGAATTCCCCAGCGAATATGGTGCGATCATCGTCGAAGACTTTTGACAGACCGTCACCATCGCCGCCCAACTTTTGCAAGGTATCGAGAAAGCGTTTTAGGATGTTGCCGGCGGCGTACAGTACGCCGGCGCCGATGCGAAAACCTTCCAAGCGGTCCTCGTCAGCCAGCGCGTCCTCGTCGAAACCGCGGCGGGAAATGCGACGGAAAATTCCGGCTGCCGTTTCTTCCAGGGCAGCCACTTCATCATTTGAGAAGTCCGGCCCATCGTCCAGGTGCCGTCGGGCCATATCGAACAAATGGTTGCTGCGGTTTGCGTCCAAGGATACTAATTGGTTGGCGCTGCTGCCAGAAGATGCCCGGTGTAAAGCGTAGTAAGTTGCCCGTTGCATGCGGCCAAGGTGCTCCAGCAAATGTCGGTACAGATCCTGGTGGTCCAGATAGCTTTCGGCGTTGGCGCAACTGACATGACCCTCGGGCGGCCGTTGATTGGGATGGAATTGTAAGGCGGTGGTGATCGCCGCTTGCACGGCACCGTAGGAGAGATAGCGGAGGAAAGAGAGTGGCAGCTGTACAGCGAAGGGACCGAAGGCCATCAACGGCGAGAGGAGCGCCCGTTCGCCAGTTTTGGTTAAGAACTTGATTCCCGACGCTGGTTCTTGATCCAACAGGGGCAAGGGGTCCTGCCAGGCGGCATGATCGTCCAACAGGGCCTCGGCGCCAGACAGATCGTCAGGATCTACCTCGCCCATCTCACGGTCCACTCCCAAAGGCGCGGCGGAGCCAACGGCCCTGAGATGAGAAGTAATGGAGACAGAGTCGAGAAAATCAGCGAAGCGCTCGAAGGTGTTGCGGTAAGTCCGGAAGGCGCCAGTATTGTGCTGCTGCCAGAAGGCCAGGATTGTCGTGTCATCGAATTGCCAGCGATTACCACTTGAACCAGTGAGGTCGTCATAGAGGAAACGCTGAATGGTGTTAAAAGCCTCGTCGTTGCCACTCCGGACCAGGTGTTGGCTGCGGTATCGCCGCAGGGCGGCGGCTATCCGGTTAGTCGCATCCTGGATTGCCCGCCGGTCAGCAATCGACACTACCATGGCGTCCAGGAGGTCATTCAATTCACCATGAAAGGCCATCCCCTCCATGGTGGCCAGGAACTCAAACAGGGATACGAGAAACGGCATGCGACCGAAGCTGATGGAAAAACTCCCGTCCGTGTAATGGATTGACACTCCATTCTCGGTCATTTCAAAACCGTCGCGCCGCCTACCGCCCGCCGCTAGTATTTCGCGGAACAACATGTGGCAGGAGCTGCTGCGAACCTGGTCTTGGCCCAAGAAGAAGCGCCAGCGGGCATCAGCGGTGCCACCGGCGGCGTCGATACAGTTGACTAGATGGCAGAGTTCGTAGAGCGGCGTGTCCCGGTTTGGGCCCCCGCTCCGACCAACCAGGAAATGAGCTAACCGCTGCAACGGGCGGGGTAGGAATTTATCCTCGCCGGAGGCAGCTGTGCAGTGCGCGACGACATGGAAGTCCTCCAGTATCTTTTCGTCGGCGCCACCGCTGAGAAGCAGGTCGTCAATCATACAACGCCCCCATCGAAATACGCGTGCGGTAGTCTAGACGATATTGCTGGACTTTGCGCAAGTATGGGTAGGTTGCCGGAATAATCCGTGCTCGGGGCCAATCACCCACGGCTGCGCCGCCGTTGTAGTAGGACAGGGCCAAATCGACCCGCCCTCGGTAACGGCGGATGAGGCGCTTTAGAAAATGCAAGCCCAGTCGTATGTTGATGCGCGGTTTCCATAGCAGATCCGGGTGAATGCCGTAGTCGCCAATCGCCGTATCGGGCATCACCTGCATAACCCCACGGGCTCCCTTGTGACTATGGGCCCTTGGGTCAAAATTAGATTCCGCCCTAGCTACTGCCAAGGCCAGGGCTACCGGCACGCCGATTTGCCGAGCCTCGACCACAACTAGGTTCCGAATTTCGGCGCGCTCGGGCATGGCCGCCCGGGCGCCAGTCGGCAGCAGGCCGGCGAGCATTACGAGCAGTATGATTAGTCGGCTCACTGGTACTCTCTTCAACTTCACCACCAGCGAACTACGGGGGTAAAGTCGTCAAGGGCCCGGCTCTGGCCCAGGATGCGCGCCACTCGACCAGAGGCGAAGTCGTCCAGGGCGATGCCGTCCTGTGTGTCCACTAGGCGCCAGTGTGGCCGGCGCCGCACTTGGTGTTTTCTGGAGGTTCTCTTAGTCTTCAGCTCGGCGATGGTAGTTTGTGCCGGCATCCAAGCATCCTTTGGGGTCGCTGCTTTTGCCAGCCGCCAGACCTTTGCCTGATCAGCATAGCGTCGCTGCCAGCGAAGCACGGATTTGACGTAGCGTCGGGTATAGCCGTGCGGGCGAGCCTTGACGCCTGTGCCGACCAGAGTACCGCCGTTGTAGTGCGACAAGGCCAAATCCCAGCGGCCGCCGTAACGGTCGATCAGTTTCTCCAAAAAATTAAGACCCAGTTGTACATTCAACTGGGCATCCCACAGTTCATCCGCCGCTACGCCAAATTCGCCCTGAGCGGTCTTGGGCATAATCTGCATGACGCCGCGGGCACCCTTGTGGCTCAGGGCCTCGGCTTGGAAATTGGATTCTACCTTGGCCACAGCTAGGGCCAGGGAGGGGGGGATACCCGTGGCTTCGGCTTCCTCGACCACCAGACGCTTGATGTCGGTACGCGAAGGCGTGGCGAGGGTGGCGGTGTTAGCGAAAGCGACGCTGGACATTGCTAGGGACAGGGCCAGTGCGCAATGGATCAGGTAAAATTTCATTTCTGCATCTCCTTTAGGGTAGAACTCCAACGATAATCGAGGGTGGTGACGGTAATGTCGGGCACAGGCAGACGGCGTTTGGCTGCAAGGACTTGGCCAAGGGTCAGATCCGGGGATACGGCCAGAACCGGTCGGTCGATTTGGGCCACCGCTGCTGGTGTGATGGGCTGAAGTTGGCCATCATAAAACTGGTCGTGGTCGAAAATGACGATCCGTTGAGCGGCAATCTGTCTGGTCGGTGTCGTGCTATCTTTGGCGGCAGTGGGCTCCGAAGGCACTAACTTGGTGGTCTCCGACCCCACTTGAGTAATTTTTACCGGACCACCGGCACCCATGGAGACCATGGTCAGGACCATAATTGCGAAAAAGGCCATGGCAAGGGCCAGGGCGATCTCTGTCATCGCATTGCCGGAATCGCCACTCGTCGTCATCGTTGCTACTCCAATTCCTAACGGTTCTCAGGCCTCCCCCAAAAGAAAGACTGACGGCCCTTTGTGGAATCCGCCCGCCATCCAACAGGGAGGGATAATTTAGTTATGGCAGCGTCAGGCTGGGTTTTCGGGAACTCGATAATGGAGCGCAGCCGAAAAATTAGTCAATCGCTCTAGAGAGGTTGCGCTTCCCAAACCCTGAGGTAAGCGGCAAATCAGGAAGGGGAAAGCTTTTGCTATCGCAAAAGCGTCCTGGCAACGCTAAATCCGATCAGGTGGTTCCGGTAATCGGCTCTCGGTCGAGTGCATTACCGGAAAAGTACGCCTATACTTTGAAGATCCGTTGCCACGAGTAATGGCGGGACCTCTATTCTTCAATCGTGATTACAAGGCTGGCCTCAGTAACACCGACCCCACGGAGTTTCTGGAAAATACTAGTTAGCCGGTGGTCGAGCCCCGGCCCAAGGGGTTCGAATGCATCATTTCGAAGCTCTTCTGGGAGTTTGTGGGTGATGTCTTCGTTTGCCGCAAAACACTTGAGAAACTCGATGCCAGATGGCCCACTGACGACGAAATCGAAGGTATAGTTGTCATCCGGTATGCGGTGCCTACTGTTTCCTGCTATTAACGGATCGGGATGGAACCCATTTGGAAACAGACGGAACCATTCGCGGTTGGCCTGACGATAGAAGCAATAGATCCAGGCATCTTGCTCAGTTTCCAGCAATAAAACTATCTTCTCGTCGAATTTATAAACTGGGTTGCCGCCGCGCTCGCTTGACAGGCTAAATCCGACCGGTCCCAGGCCATCATTTTCGAAGAGAACACTGGGAAAGTTACTCGGTGGCCGTATCGTAAAGGCCTTCGGAGGTCGAACCTGGCCGGACCAGGAAACAGTTTGCCCATTTGGCCACTGGCTCAGGTTTAGTCTTAAGTCGATTGTGCCGGAAAGATCCCAATAAGTTCCCGTCAATACGTATGTGCCGTCGATTTTCGGACTGTTCTTGTCGGGCTTTTGGTTATGTAAAATGACCTTGCGGCCTGTCAGCACGTTGGCGAACCTGTCGGTTAGGCCTTCGCCCATTCGATGTTGCATGTTGCGCGACAACCCAGTCTGTAAAGGCGTAGACTCGAACGATATAGGGCCTAGATAGAGGACCTTAAGGTCGCTGGCGCGATCAACAAACTTCTCAACCGCCTGGGCGACCGCCTGTTCAATTGCAAGTCCGCTTGATGTAGATTGCGGGGCAATCTTGCGGGCCATGGTCTTGGCAACAATTTCGCCGACAGTTGGTTCCACCGTGCTCACGGCCTTATAGCTGAGCGTTGTATTCCCCGCATCAATTCGCACGATCGGTATTAGCAAAATCCCAACAGAGGAATTTTCGGCAACAATTTTTAAGGCATCGGTAAAGTTTCCAGTGCGCTCCTGTTGGCTTTCGATAACACTTGCCAATTCCCGGCGACCGATGATGGTCAACCATTTGGGCCGGATCGACGTAAGTGCACCTAATAATGCTTCGTCATAGGTTTGTGCGATTGCAAGCGAAACCGGTATCTCCGACTGCTTGCGCGTTGGAAATATGGCAACACGTAATTGGCCTGCACCACGATCTGTCCGCCAAGTGGTTATCTTCTGCAACAGTTCCGCTGCCAATGGGCTTATTACCGCTTCGATGCCGTCCGCCCGCGTGCCTGTGCCGGCCAGGGCCGAGAAATTAACGCACAGCGCAACCACCAGACTCCACCTTTGAAAATTGCAAAAGGTCACCATTTACGGCGTCTTTTTGGCTGAGTCGGCAGCAATTTTGTTTCTGTTGTGGGAATGGCGGTGATTTCGACTCTGCGGTTGCTTGCGTCATGCGGATGCAGGGGCATTTTCAGTCTTTCTTCACCCCAGCCGGTGGTTGTCAGGCGGTTGCCCGGCACCCCATGTTTCAGGGTCAGGTAACGCTTGACGGTAACGGCCCTGGCTTCGGAAAGTCGTTTGTTGTAATCCGCTGGACCGCTGGCATCGGTATGACCAGAAATGATAAAACTTTGCTTCAAGAGCGAAGGATGTGAGATGGCACCGGCTAGTTCGTCGAGTTGACTTTCGGAGGTTTTGTTGAGATCAGATGAACCACTGAGGAACGTGACATAGAGGTCGATCGATCGTAGGTGGGCCGTCTGTCCGGAAGATGACGCCTCAGGCCTAAGTTCTTGCAAAATCTCATTCAGGTTTTGATAAGTGCCAGCGTGACCTGTGTTTATCGACGCGAGTATAGAGGCAGTTAATAGGGCCGCGGCTAACAGGTACCCCAATGAATTGCGAACCTGGTTCAGTGGCCTCGTTTCATACATCGCCAAACCCTTGATTGTCCTGGAGGTGCACCGTTGCGGCCAGGGCCATATATTTTTACCACTTGTTTTTGTCGATTTTGCGGTTCTTCCGCCTCGTTATTTTTGTGATGGTGTACTCATTGCCTGAGAATGATACGCGCCCCTTTAGGTCTATGTGCACTAACGTTTTCTTCAGATTGCGGTCCAGTTTGGCACTACCGATATGTGATTCATACCAGATCTCTTGTCGCCGGCGGCTTGTGTAAACTGGGCGGTGGGTCTCGTAGCCACTGAAAACTACCAGATATTCCTCGATATCCATCATGTCCTCTGGCGTGAAACCCTCGAAGACGAGCACATACTGACTAGCCAAGCCGCCGGATTTTGTGTCCTCTGAATCAGAGTTTTGTGCTGACAATAGATCATCCAGCTTTTCTGCCAGGATTCCACCCACATCCCGGGCTAGAATTTTGGCGTTTTTACCAACCGTCTCGAGCAGGCACTCCCTGCTGCAGTCCACTGGCGCGGTCCAAGTGCTAGGACCCTCGACCTCAAAATTGCCAAGCTTCTGGCCGTTCTGAACGTTTAGGAGACGCCCAGTGACACGCGCCTTGATTTTGTTTGTGTAGGACGTTTTTTTGACACTGGTATAGATTGATGTGATTACCAGAATATCGATCGGCGGACGCGTTTGGCCCTTGGCTATATCAATAATTTCCGCATCGTTACGTCGGATACGTCCCTGTGCATATCCCAGGGATATCGCCGTTTCATCAAAAACATCAAAGCCCTGATGGTGCATTTCATTAGAGATGGCATCCAGGACGCGCTTAAATATTCGACTATCCCGCGGGATGGTCTCTTTGTCGTGATCCTCGCCGACAATTAGTATATTCGGCTTGCCACCGGCAAATCCGGTATCGGGGATTGCTGTGCAGGAAATCACAAGAATGCTAACGACGCTTAGAATGGAGGCTATTTTCATTACCCGAACTCCTTTTCCGACCTTTGGATAACCACGTAAATTGCGATATGCATGGTCTAGGCGACTATTCCGATTGCCCCAATCCAATTCTCTGATAAAGATCCTAGCTGCGGCACCTTGCAAAAAAGCCAACGAACCAAGTACAGCCTACAGTTTTCGCCCCTGACTGTATAGCAACGGCCAAGGAGGTTAAACATCCCGTATGAAACGCCTGACCGCCATTCTGTGCCTGACCCTGGCTGAACTCAGGACCTATCTTGACGAAGAGATGACCTACCAGGCCCGACGTCGTTACAACCGGGATCAGAAGGCCTCCGTACAGGGCCAGCTGGATAGTGTGCTGGCGACGGTTAGGTAACCCCAAGCCCTATCCCTGAAGCCCATTTGCCATAACTTCCAAAAGGTGCTCTGATCACCCCATGAGACG
>Ga0114999_10007735_pt1 | contig 12143 bp, 12 predicted proteins | sample ArcticOcean_MG_C_3_FD_89820 | JGI IMG/M metagenome (GOLD analysis project Ga0114999, IMG submission 89820) | Marine microbial communities from western Arctic Ocean - ArcticOcean_MG_CB8_126 | ecosystem: Environmental > Aquatic > Marine > Oceanic | place: Arctic Ocean: Canada Basin | collected...
AGACCAGGCACGTATCCCGGGTATTGATAATCGTTTAGTGGCGTACAAAGCGCAGGACGGGAAGAAGGTCACGGTCACCCCGAAGAATGAACACGGTGCAGGATCAGGTACGGTCAATCAGGTGTTTAATATCCAAACTCCTGACGCGGACAGCTTCCAGCGGTCTCAGACCCAAGTGCAAAACAGAGCGAACGCGGGTCTTTCTCGCGCGCGAGGACGAGCTTAATGGCATTACTTGTTGGCGTACGTCTACCCGAAGAAATTGAACGGGGAGCTATCGGAGGCCCTCGGTTTAACACCTCTGTCTTGACGCTAGATAGTGGTTTCGAGAAACGCAATGTTAATTGGATTGATACTCGCGGTGAATGGGACCTAGGATACGGGTTGCTAGATAAATTCCGCGATAATCCAGCCAGTGTAGAGATAGACTTAGATCAGATCATAAGCATGTTCTACGTAGCCAACGGGATGGCCAATAGCTTCCGGTTCATGGACTTTGCAGACTTTGAGATCGGTATGGAGAATGGGGTAGATATCGACGCGCAGGCAATTGGGTTTGGTGACGACGTGCTGACGACCTTTCAAGTATTCAAGAGGTACTCGTTCCCAGGCGCAGTAGTTACTCATGATCGGTTCCTTACAAAGCTCGTTGGAAGCACTGTACGAGTGTACCTCGAGGGAGTACTTCAGACACTAACAACGCATTACACAGTTGACGAGGACAGAGGCACTATACTGATGGTTACTGCTCCAGCGTCTACTGGCGGCTCAGGTCCTGGTGGAACAGAGATATTGTCAATCCGCACGGAGTATGACAATCATGTCCGCTTTAACACAGATGCGTTGGATATAAATATGCAGATATATAATGCGGGTAGCTGGCCGACATTCCCGATTATAGAACTGCGAGAGAATGGGCTAGACTAACAATGGCAAAGACAGTATCTGCCGCGCTACAAACCCATAAGGCTCTCGATGTAACCGCGTTCGCCACTGCATGGCAAATAACTCGGCTTGATGGAGTTATACAACGGTTCGCGAACGGTTCGCGAGACGTGTTCCTAGATATAGGCGACAGTCTCGGTAGTCAATTCTACTCAGCTAAAGAAGGATTTGCCCGTACGAACATAGCCAATGACGCGGAGTTGAATGTCGGCAATCTCGAAGTTGTTGGAATATTCAGCGGAGCGTCCTTGGACGAGACTGAATTGCGTCGGGGGCTATATGATTTTGCTGACGTGAAGATTATGACTTACAATCAGAAAGGCCCAACTGACGGTATTATAAAGATGCTACGCGGGCAGATGGCGCAAGTCATAGTATCTACAAAAGGCTTCTTTAAAGTGGAGCTTCGGGACCTTACCCAAGTATTCAGCTATGAGTTAGGTGAGGCATACAGCAGAGACTGCCGTGCTGATTTAGGGGATAGCCGGTGTAGAGCACCTATATGGCCAGCTATTCTACCTTATAACACAGAAGTAACAGCCGGCTCGTTCCATTCCATACAGATTGATCCTGATCCAACAGGTTGTTCCCAAGTCATAATGAATTTTGAGGGAGCTGACAATGCGACGTCAGGACCTGGATTTGATAATACAGGAACCGAGCCCGGTCCGACCCATATCCTAAGCGGGGCAAAGATAGATGACGACATTCAACCGGCCGGAGGTGATAGCACAAGTTCTTTGTTCCTAGATGGTATAAATGACCGTGTGGAGTGGACTAGGAGAACTGCCTGGCATATAGATACTAATCCTTGTACTATAGCTGCGTGGATACGCCCTCGGATTGACCAGCCGGCCTTCGGAGCGATATCCAGTGTCTATAGTAGTAATGGCAGTAACCGTGCTTGGTTTTTACGGCATAATGATGATATAATAGACGCCGTTATTTATCAGTCCGATGGAGTAACCGTCGATGTAACTTTAACTGGCACAACTATTATAACTCCAGGGACGGATTACCATGTTGAACTAGCGCGTAAGGAAAATGGGGACTGGGTGCTATTCTTAGACGGAGCTATTGAGGCTGGGCCTACTACCCCTACAGATGACGTGGCACACGTGGTTTCTCCGTTGCGTATAGGTGCAGTTGATGTTGCTGCTGCTGGTGCATGGTACTTCGATGGCCACATTGATAGCTACATGTTTATGAATGGTAGGGTACTTCATGAAACAGCATTCACTCCAGTTGCCGGAAACATAATAGCCCCTGACCCGGACACAGTTTTTACTTCAGCAGAGATAGGCGAAGTGGTATACGAAGTAACAACAGCGGGCCTAACAGGCCCATGCCATATTGTACCAGACCAAACCATAACTAACACGCATTCTCAAGGCACCGCGGTTATGACAGCTAGGAATTCGTTTATGAGATCGGCAACCGTGTCAGCAGTTGGCTCGGAGCCACGTCGGCAGTTCACTGTAACTGAACTCACACCGAATACCGGATATACTATTTCTGGTGGAACTCCAACTGCTCTTGGCTTCGAAGATAACTTCTTTGAGTTCGGGGGTTGTACCTTTGAGACTGGTAATAACGCTGGGCGAGGCAAAGAGGTTAGAGTTTTTACTGCAGATGACGGTGTTACGATTGAACAAGTGATTGAGCTTTTTGAGCCTATGCCATTTGACATAGAAGTCGGAGACACTCTTAGGATATTCCCCGGTTGTGATAAGCTCCATACAACTTGCTTTACAAAGTTTGACAATGCTACAAACTTTGTGGGCGAGCCATTCGTTCCAGGCGCCGACACACTAGGGACATATCCAGATGCACACTAAAGCTGAAGAAATAATAGCCGCTGGCACTAGTTATGTTGGTGTACGATACCGAGAGCAAGGTCGTAATATGGCCGGATTGGATTGTGCCGGCGTTATTATTTGCGCGGGGGTGGACAGCGGAGCGTTCCCTCCAGACGCTATAGATACTATCCCTAAGAACTACGGTCGACGCCCAGACGTAGCTGAGTTCACTTTAAGCATGGTAAACGCAGGTTGTGTTCGTTTGCCATTTGGGGAGCAGGAGCACGGTGATATTCTCCGTGTAGCTTATGGGGGTTGGCCTGTTCACGTCGGACTATATGAAGTCGACGACAAAGATAGAGAGTGGATCATACACGCTTACTTGCCACTTAAGTTGGTAGTGAGAGAGCGGTTAAGCCACAAGATATACGTAGATACAGTATGGAGGTATCCAGGATAATGGCTACTCTACTCGTAAGTCTCGCAGTCAGCATTGCCATTAGTGTGGCGATGTCTTTGCTTTTTCCACCGCCTGATGTAAATCAGTCTGGTCCTCGTCTCACTGATCTTGGGTTTACTGGTTCCGCGTACGGAAGGTTTGTTAACATAATCTTCGGGACAGATCGAGTAGGGGGTAATTTCATAGATGGCCAAGACCCTATAATCGAGGAAATAACCAGCACATCCACTCAGGGCGGTAAAGGTGGCCCTAAAGTAACAACGACGGAGTACTCATATTTTCTAACGGGCCGCATAGGTTTTGCTATTGAAGGCGCGACGGATGTAGTTCAGTTATACGGCGACGGCAAGCTCATATGGGATGCTGACGGAAATGGTATAACGACGGGAACTATCTTCCCAGGCTTCACATAATGGCTGCTTTAGTAATAGGCTCCCAGCGGGGGGTATCTATGACCCTGTACCCTGGCGGAGCAGATCAGGTGCAAGATACTGAAGAGGTCAGTCGAACAGGTCGTAGTGCAACAGAACAGCCTGCGTACAGGCATCTGTCAACTATTAAATTGGACAGCATGCCTTTAGCTGATTTTGGTAATCGCATACCAAATATAACAGCTGTGATTGCCTTTGCGTCAGTGCCGACGTCTCCAGCCATAGTTATGACAGAACCTCCGGGGCTAAACCCACCGGGCGCTCTATCAGGTGCCGATACAAGCTATATGTTCTATGACCCTCTTAGAAACCGGCTAGTCTCTCTCAAAGACTCAACTGGTGGTATATTCTATGCAAATGCGTCGGGCCTTGATTATCAGGGCACTGTAAGTCACGAGACAGAAACAAAGCCTGGATATGGGCTAGACGGGTTTATATACACCCAGATAGAAGGTGGTAACCGAGTACCTCTACTCCGTATAGACATAGAGACTGATGAGATTGTGTCCCAGGTAGGTACCACTTCTACCGTAGGTATAACTGACGATCTTGCTGGTTTTGGTAATGCTGGTGAGTGGCATGTCTTAACATCTACTTTATCAGGTATCGGGCAAGAGACGGTTGCGGTCCATCTAAATACTTCGTTCCCAGCGGGAGGACCTCCAAACGGCTCCATCGTGTCGGTAAATAAAGTGGACGATTCAATGACTATCGTTCATACTTTGTCTACAGCAGATGGACTAGTTGATGGTGGAACAGCATTACAAGGAACTTTCATAGGAGATCCAGACCGAAGCCGGTTTTTTATATTCCAGTCTGATACCTCTGGCAATATGTATCATCTCGTTAAGTACGAGATAGACTACGGTCTAGGTCTAACTGGAGCTGAGTTCCAGGGCGTTACATCTTCGCTTGTGAAAAGCTTCACCCGTGGCACGTTCGGTACTGATGATTTTGGAGGCACTGGTAATGTAGCTGGCTGGGCTTTGAACCGTCGCAACGGGGACTTGATGCTAGCTAATGGCACGTCTATGCTTTTGTATAATCCAGATACCGATCAGATATTGGCTACTAAAGATATAGGACACCTAAGAGGGCGTAACAACTACTATACTGGAGGGATGTTTGCCTTCGGCCAATCAGTAGCAACTGCGGGGACAATTTACGTTATCGACACCCGCAGCCTTGCGACAATTAAGACACTGGATTTACAGGACATGGGCTACACAGGAATAGAACCTGGTGTGTTCCATGAAGAGAGCATGGTTTGGGACGATCGAGTGGGAGCTGTTATGTTCTCGCGCGTCGATGCAGGTTCGACTGCTATAACCGATGAACGTATCACAAAGCTGTTTGTGAACAAGGTAATTGGCCTCGGTGTCGGTCTTGACACGGTTGCGAGTGCACTGTGCACCGAGTACAATGGCGTCAAAATGGCAGGCCTCGCTCCAGCTGACTTTGACGTAACCACGTTAGCAGGAGACACGGTTCAGGGGTATACACTCAATAACAAAACGACACTTAAGGGCGCGTTTCAGCCGTTACGTGATAGGTTCCAATTTGATATTGTACAATCTGATTGGAAAGTTAAGTTCCCGAAGCGGGGCGGAGCTCCAGTCCTTACTATACCAGAAGAATTCGTCGGTGAGTTCAAGCGAGGCCGTACTGAGCGGGACAGTGCCCCAGTCGTAGAGCTAAGGGTGCAGGACACAGAGCTACCAGTAAAAGTCAACATACGGTACAAGAATAAAGATGCAGACTATGACGTGGATATGGAGCACGACAAAAGGCAGCGGTTTCCTACACCAACCATGTCGTCGGGCAATGAAGTTACGTTGGATATTCCGCTCGTAGATACTCCTTCTGGCATGAGACCTATTGCCCAGAATTGGCTGTGGACTATGTGGAATGAGAGACGACAATTCAAGACAGTTGTGCCTTGGACATATATGGAACTTGATCCCTCAGACGTCTTTAACATGGGCGTGTTTGGCGAGACGGTACGCATGCGGATGGCTGACGAGGACATCGGTCTAAGCTTTGCTATGGACATAACAGGCGTCGCGGAAGATACTTACACGTACGCCAGTACTATTGTGGCAGGCTTCGGTAAGGGTAGACCGGAAAATGTCATACCCTCAAATCTGCCGACAACGCCTATACTTATGGACGCCCCACTTTTGGACATAGCGGATATAAATATATCTAACAGATCAAATGCATATGCCGCTGCTGGAGTCATTGATTCTAGCTGGAGGGGAGCTACGTTTCTACGATCGCCAGATGACACGGACTATGCGTCAATTGGAGCAACTAGCTTCGAAGCTACAACGGCGAAAGTAAAAGTTGCGCCTCCCGCCTTGGTATTCGAAAACGGTAATCCTGTAAATCGCATATTGGAAATAACCGACGGTGGTACGATGACCATCACTCCACAGCGTCAAGAAGGCAACTGGCTAAGCGCAACCGAGCTTGCGATGCTGAACGGTGCGAATAGCTTTATGATGATATACCCGAGCGGTGTTGTGCAGATGGCGCAGTATGTGGACGCAACTGCAAACACTGATGGAACGATCACTTTAGACCGGTTATTGCTTGGTAGGCTTGGCACAGAAGATATTGCAGCTACTGCTCCGCCATTGTCCACGCAATGTGTCCTGTTGACCAATAATGTTGGTGCAACTTCAGTTTCGGATATAATGAAGCTAAACATTCAATTCGCAGACCTGCAGCTTCCCTTCTTTTATAAAGCTGCTACTATCGGCACACTCGAGGAAGATGCATTCGCGACTATATTTACTTATACTGGACGAGACCTTAAGCCATATACCGTTACAGGGATACAAGCAATTTGCGATGGCACAGGAGGAATAGGTGTATCCTGGCTTCGTCGTACTCGGGGCCCAAGACAAGGGGAGTGGCTGAACTTCATAGAGAGCCCGCCACTAAATGAGACAATAGAACAATACGAAGTTACTCTAAGTACTCCCGGAGCAGTAGACTTCATAACTAAGATAGTGAATGATCTCAATACAGTTAGCTTCACTCTGGCCGAGCTGACACTAGGCGGAGCTACTGAGTTACTGGCAAAACAGCCGTGGCCAAATCGCATCGGGTCCGGGGACACAATTGACGGCACCTTCGAGATAGCAGCAGCGGAAACGCCGTTTGCCGATGGAGGCTGGGTAAATACGACTGGCGTCAATACCTGGTCATATACCGCTGGCACGAATGGACTCACAGCTGGCCCCGTACCAGGGTCTGAAACTAGAGTCAGCCCAGCTTCAGTTGAGTACCTTATATATGCTGGGACAGGCGCCTCCCCAGTTGAGCGTCACATAAATAACACGATAGATTTAGTAAGCGATTTAGGTCTGGCCTCAGATCAGATAGCTAATGCGACAGTACTTATGAACGTTTGGGTGTCCCAAGGCATAGACTCCGGCGGGGGATCACCCCATGGCGCTATCGTAACTCTACAAGGTATGGACTCGGCTGAAGCAGTAGTAGACAGCACCACTACAGGGTATTTTGAAACCGACCTAGACGACTCTGGTGTAGTTGACGGCTCATGGGTAAGCGTAGGGTCTATTTATGATGCTACAAATGATCCGTGGCCACAGCGTCCAGTTAGTTTATGCTTAGCTGATGGCATATCAAAGGTATCAGCTCAATTAACTGAGTTCAAAGGTGGCACAACTGGGACAACAGGCCGTGTAGGATTTGACCATTTGGAACTTCAGGTTGTGGGCCTACCTGCAGATATGACAGTAAAGGTTTCACAGGTAAGCGCTTCAGGCTTAAAATCACCAATAGCATCAAGACAGGTATCATAATATGGCAACCGACCATCTAGCTATCCCCGATATACTTTCTAACCAAGATAACAAGGAGGTCACTGCCAACGCAGCGACTAACTTGCTAGATAGAGCTATTAGTGCTAATGTGGCTTTGGCGGTGGCGTCGGGCCTTAACACTCTGACGACTACTCAGGCTAGAGAAAACGTAGTTATAGAACTTACTGGTACTCCAGGCGCAGTACTACAATTGCGTATGCCCGATACGAATAAGCGTATGCTGACGGTAGTCAATAACTCAGATGACGTTTGCACAGTGGAGAATTCAGCAGGCGCTGGCACCGGTCAGCCTGTTATAAGTGTTGGCGAGGCATCTATCTTCCATTATGATGGTACGAACTTTATCGATATCACAAGCTTGGCGATAACTGAGGACGTCAGCATAACGCAGTCCACCATAGCTACTCTGCAGACAACCGACGCCACAGTTACCGATATTGCCACAATCGCTATAGCTTCAGGTGAAACAGCAATGGTGCGTGGCTTCGGTGTAGCACAAGGGCCAAGTACCGCGTCGGTTGGCTTCGAGTTTATTGGTACCGCCCATAACGCTGCAGGAACGACTACTTTAACTGGTCAGACCGTTAGAACCCATGACGATCAAGTCAACAGCTACGCCTTAACTATCGACGCAGACGACACCGGAGACACACTGCGTATAAGAGCCACTGGCATAGCCGCAACTACAATAGACTGGCGTATATCATACGAGACCGTGGTAGAAGCCTAAGGCTGATGGCATACTCATTGGGAATAAACAGCCAGAAAAACCTCGACGGGGTAAAGCCCAACCTTGTAGAAGTAGTTCAACGGGCAATTAAGATAACTAAGGTAGACTTTTCAGTACTCGACGGTGTACGTGCTATAGAAGAGCAACTTGAATTTGTGCGTACAGGCGCATCCCATACTATGAGGTCTTACCACCTACTTCAAGACGATGGCTTTGGCCATGCGGTTGACCTAGTACCGTACATCGCAGGCAAGAGCAGATGGGAAATGGCGCCGTGCTGTAAGATAGCCGATGCCATTCGACAAGCCGCTGACGAGCTAGACGTGAATGTCAAGTGGGGCGGATGCTGGTCTATACTTACGGGTAGTACCCCATGGCAGACTGAAATTATGGTCGGGCAATACATCTCACGCAAATTACTTGCAGATAAAGGCTTCTTCTTGGATGGCCCTCATTACGAATTACTCGAAGGCGGGTAGTATTCGCAGGTTTAGCTTTTATTCCTTACTGCGTATGATATGACTTTATGATATATGAATGAGTCTTTGGTTTAAACAGTAGGAGAAAACTATGAAGGGTTTTAAAACAATTGCCCTTGGTGTACTTATCGCTGGTGTTGCCGCGCTATCTAGCCCGGAAATGCAGGCGTATGTGGCTGAGCACTTTGAAGCGGCAGGCGCGACTATTGGTTTCCTCGTTGTTCTCATGCGGGCGTTTACAAATTCGCCAATGTTCCAAGACGGTCCAGTTGCACCGACGGATAGTGAATAGTGCGTAAGTTACTCACCATCCTTTTGTGTGTGGTGTCTTTGTCAGCGTGTGCAGTAAATTCCGAAACAGTTGTTCCTGTAACTAGCTCTGAACGTCTAGTACAAGCCGCCGGGGCGTACCTAGCTCTGAATGCTACGGTAAATACGGCTTTAGACTACGGTCTAATACGTGGCGCCCAAGCTACTCAAGTTAAGTTGGCACTGGCTTCTGCTAGGCAAGCGCTGAGAGCTTGGCGTCTGTTCCCGAATAGCGTCGACGCAGAAGACAAATGGCTTATCGCTTTGCAAGCTGCCAATTCGCTTGTTAAGGCGATCCAGCCGCCCCCACGACCAGTTACTTACTTAGTGTTCAATCAGTCCTTTCTGGAGGCTAATATTCTATGAATGCTTTAACGCTAATCCAGCTACTGTTGTCAGGCAGTATTAATTACATCGTCCACAAGAAACAAATGGACTTGATTATCATGACCGCTCGTAACGAGCAACGTGATATTACGGCGTCTGAACTTGACGCTCTATTAGCCGAGGTCGATCGGGTCGCTGCTCTGACTGATGCTCGCCTAGACGCCGCAGCTCAGCTGCCTGCGTAACTCCAAGGGTGGGAAGCCCCACGGCCGACGTCTAGGTGACTATAGCCAGCGTCGGCCGTACTTTTTTTTTTTAGCGAGAATTTTGAAACCGAGTTGAGTTTCAAATCTAAGAGGACAATTTAGTGAATGAGCCTGTCATAACCCTTACTGAGTCACAGCTTAAGGCCCTTATAAAAACGACGGTGGAGGAGACCTTAACTCGCTTCGGGGTTGAGGTTGATAAGCCTATTGAGATGCAAGCAGATTTCATGCATGTTCGTAGCGATCGCTTGGCTCGCTCCGCTATAACTACGAAAATCATGCTAACCTTTATAGGTGTGCTTGTAGTCGGAGTATGTGCTACAGTATGGCTTAGCGTAAAAGAGCATTTGAATATATCCTAAGGACAACACGTATATGCCCCCACCTAAAATTAGTGCTTCTGAGCTCGAGCTTGACGTACAAGCGTATTACGATGCTGCGGGTAATAAGTCAGAAGCTGCTCGGGCACGAGGATTAAAACGACGGACTTATACAGATAGGCTGACTTTAGCCGAACAAGAATTAGGCATTATCCTGGGTAAAGTAGCTGATGGCCGTGTGGCGCCACATGTTGCTGAAGAGCTCAAGCGCCCCGAAGAAGGACACATAAAAAGATACATTCTCACATCTCTCCAGAACAATACACATTTACATCCAGGCTTTAATAATCTGCTCGGGCTTGTAGATTATTATGACAATCTGCCGAAAGCATCGTGCGAGCTAATGGTTGGAACATTCTCCTATCAGAAAGCTGCATTTGGCCGGAAGGCTGTGAAGCGTAACACGTTTAAGGGGGACGAGTTCGACACAGAGTGGTATGCCCCCGAAGCAGAGCAATACATTAACGATAAGATGGTCGCTCTTGCTCCGGCGCTTGTGTGGAACGGCCACATGAACATACTACCAACTAACAAGCATCCCCTGACAGACTTCGATAATTACAACGGCCGTATGTCCAACATAGTGCCACATGCTCAGATCGCGATGGAAAGCGTCGCGTCTATGCCCGATGAAGCAGCAAAGCTGAACTTCTCGACTGGTACAATTGGCCAGCTCAATTACATCCAAAAGAGAGCAGGAATTATCGCTGAACAGCGGCATTCTTATGGGGCTGTGCTGGTTGAAGTTAACAGCTCCGGATCGTGGTGGGTTCGTCAGCTTCACATCGACGAGGATGATGCGATATGTGATATCGGCCCTGACGGTACTGTCGGCGGGATACGTGCCCAGGGCGGTGAAGTTCTCGAGGAAGATATCGTAGAGGCAATAAACTGGGGCGATGCTCATGCTTCAGAGATGGACATGTGGGTCCGAGAGCTCGGCTGGGGCAAAGGCGGAATGCTCGACCAATTACGTCCACGCTATCAGTTCATGAATGACTTATTTTCTATGCGATCGCGTGGGCATTGGGACATGAAGAAATTCCACACGATGTACAAGAAGCACCTAGAAGGTGAAGAGAGCGTAGAAGATGAAATACAGATTACCGCTGACTTCTTGACCGAGGCAGACCGAGACTTCTGTGAAACTATCGTCGTCCCATCAAACCATGACTTACATCTAGAACGTTGGTTACAAGAAGCGGATTTCCGGTTGGACCATACGAACGCAAAATACTTCTGCTTTTTACAGTACAACCTTCTCGATCAGATAGACCACGGCAACCGATCGTTCAACGTGCTCGAGTTTGCACTCGGCAATCAAGGTGCTGCAAGAGCACGGTATTTGGATATAGATGAAAGCTTCGTAATCTGTCATGACACTCCAAAGGGTGGGATAGAATGTGGTTTGCACGGACACAACGGAAGTAACGGCGCAAGAGGCAGTACGCAAGGGCTTACTAAACTCGGTCGAGGCATTAATAAAGGACACGATCACACTGCAGCGATCCGGTTGAATGTCTATTCAGCTGGAGCCTGCGCAGCAACGTTTCCATATATGAACGGACCACATTCTCATTCTATAACCCACACTGCCACGTTCAAGAACGGGACACGTCAGCAGCTGACAATGTGGGACGCTAAGTTCAGAGCCTAAACTACTTCTTCCTCATACAACTCGACCGCCCTCAGTTAATGGAGTACCCATAATGCTGCCCACAAACTATCAGCAGTTCATACACACGTCCCGATACGCCCGATGGAGCGACGAAGATGGTCGTAGAGAATCTTGGCCTGAGACGGTTGGTAGGTACTTCGATTTCTTTGAAGACCACCTAAAAACTAAATGCGACTTTCAGGTACCTATGTGCGAATTGCTTGAAGCAAGACACGCTGTGGAAAGCCTGATGGTTATGCCTTCGATGCGCTGCCTGATGACTGCAGGGCCTGCTTTGGCTCGCGACCATGTTGCTGCATACAATTGTGCCTATACACCGATCGATAACTTGAGAGCGTTTGACGAAACTCTTTTCATTCTAATGTGTGCAACGGGTGTGGGCTTTTCAGTTGAGCGGCAGTATGTCAGCCAGCTTCCCGTTGTTCCAGCGGCGCTTTCCGATAGCAACGAAGTAATTGAAGTACGGGACTCAAAGCGCGGAT
>Ga0114999_10007738_pt1 | contig 12141 bp, 13 predicted proteins | sample ArcticOcean_MG_C_3_FD_89820 | JGI IMG/M metagenome (GOLD analysis project Ga0114999, IMG submission 89820) | Marine microbial communities from western Arctic Ocean - ArcticOcean_MG_CB8_126 | ecosystem: Environmental > Aquatic > Marine > Oceanic | place: Arctic Ocean: Canada Basin | collected...
AATTCAAGCAAAACGGTTTCGACGCTGGCCAGATCGGCAAACTCTACCATGCGACTGGCCCTGCCGCGCAATTCGCCCACGGTTTGGGGTCCGCGGAGCATGAGTTCGCAGAGCACGGCCAATTGCGGCGGCGACAGGTCCTCGCTCTCGGCAAAGCGATGGTAGTACTTCGGAACGCGAATTTCGGCACCACTGACGACGCGGGCTAACTCCTTCTCGCGCAGCGAGTCCAGTGCCCGTACCACGACTTTGTCATCGACTTCGAGGACGGGATCGCGGTTTGATTTCTGGTTGCAGGCGGCGGTGAGTGAATTGAGTGTCAGTGGATAGTAGTCTGGCGTGGTGATGCCTTTTTCGATCAGGCATCCGAGCACGCGTTCCTCGATCTGGTCCAGTTCATATCTCATATTCTTGCCCGCCGCCTATGTTTCCGTGAGGCAATGGCAACCATTTTACCGTATGATGCTTTTCTGTGTTCTAGCCAAGGTATCCGGCCCCTCTAATAATCGCAACCGATGACCCCCGAAACGAACCGCTCCACTACTTCCCTGACACCTAGGTCCCTGACACCTACGTCCCGGACTCCTGGGTTAACCTGGCTGCGCGGGGACCTTCACAACCACTGCGAAAAGCCTGAATTGTTCAAGGAGCATCTCGCCGGTGGAGTTGAGCGACTCGATTTCGCTGCCCTGACGAACCACGCGCAGAAACCGGTCTTCTTCACACAACACGAGATGATCGAGCGCGGCCGCCAACGCTACCCCGATTTCCCGCTCTTTTTCGGCCTGGAGTGGAATGCTGCCGGGGGACGCCACGCCAACGTTGTGTTTCCGCACTCTTCCGAGGAAGCGGCCCACGCCTATGCCTTGTCGAGGGCGCACGACCGGCATGTGGAGGGCAGTGATCCGGATATTACCCGGGCACTGCAGCAACTCTCCCAGATCGACCCGGCCCCTGTCCTTTTCTTCAACCATCCCGAACCGGGGGACTGGTCGACACAGGTGCTGGACCAGTACCTGGACCCCCGTCATTCGGTGAGAATCGCCATCGGCCTCGAAGCCGTTCACGGTCACCAGGCTCAGCCTCGGGGCGTGCGCTTCGACCACGACCAGTACCCGGGGTGCGCCGTCGGCGGTCTGGCCGACCACGTTTATGAGAAGGGCCTGCCGCTGGCTCTGTTGGCAAACTCTGACTTCCACGTGCACAAACAGGCGAAAGAATACGACTATCCCCTGGGTGTTTTCAACCACACCCGGGTCGGCGTAGCCGCCGCTGGATCCCCCGACAGCAACGACATTCTGGACGCCATCCGGGCGGGGCGGACGTGCGCCTGCCAGGGTCATTGGTTGGATCTGATCGATTTCTCGATTTCCGCTTCAGGCAGCCCGGGGTCAGCACTGATTGGTGATACCTGGTCCTGCGGCGCGGCTTCCCGGTTGACGATTTCGCTGCAGGCGACCGAGGCGCTGCAGTCGGTGGATCTGATCGGCCGCCTGAGCGTCGAGGACACCACCTCCGTTGTCAGGCAATTCGGCCCGCAACCGGTGGGGCCGACAAACTTGATTTTCGAAGTTCCGCCGGCAGCAAGCGGTCACCTGAGATTGCGCGTAATCTCCCGGAGTCACGAGCGCCCGGCTCCGGGGCAGACCGCTGCGAAGGCCTTTTTTACCTCGGCTATTCTACTGAACTCCTTGACCGTGTGAGGACGACCAGAGTCGCACCCCAACCGCCACCCCCTTCACCTGCCTGGGTAAAGGACTCGACGCCGTCGAGACGCTCCAGAATCGCCAGCACCGAGCGACGCAGCACTCCCATACCCTTTCCGTGGACGATGCGCACTTGAAAAATTTCACGCCCACGACACGCTTCCAGGTAGTCCGGGATCAGCGTTTTGAGGTCCTTGGGGCTGAACGTATGCAGGTCCAGCGTTCCGTCGATCGGCATTTCAACCGGGGCGTCGTGCGATTCTTGTCCCATTGCTTGCTCCAACCGTGTACCGACCTTCAACCCGCCGCCGTGGACACCAGGGATAGTCGATGAACACGCTTCCGGAAGTCATCCGTTTTGGTGTAATCGGCGCCGGTTGGTTTGCCTCGCGACGCCACTGTCCTGACGTAGTCAATCACCGTGGTGCTGAACTTACAGCCATGTGCCGACGTGATGTGTCCCAACTGGAGAAGATGGCGAACGCCTTCGACGTTCAACACACCTTCACCGATTATCAGGACCTGATCAGTAGCGGCCACGTTGATGCCGTCATCGTCTGTTCTCCGCACCATCTGCACTACGAGCACACCGCGGCAGCGCTGGCGGCAGGACTACCGGTGCTGCTGGAAAAAGCCGATCACCATTGATCCGGCACAGGGCCGGCGTCTGGTCGAAATGGCTCGTGACAAGCACCTGGTGTTATCGGTTGCTCAGAACCCACCCTACTGGAGCCACTGCCGTTTTCTGCGTGAAAAGATTGCCTCGGGAACCCTTGGGGAAATCGAAGCGGTATCGATCAACTGGCTCGGAAATGCCCTCGGCGCCCTCGGCCTCGAAGACCTGCCGCAACAGATGCCGGGGGTTGTGAAGCCAACACTCTTTCGGCGCAGCGTGCATGAAAACGGCGGTGGATTCCTGATTGACGGAGGCTCCCATCTGCTGTGCGAGTTGCTGTGGTGCACCCAACTGCGGGTCGAGTCGGTGACCGCGCAGATGGACGATTCGGGGTTCGACCTACGTGCGGCGTTGACGCTGTCGCTGAGTAATGGCGCCCTGGCTACCCTGTCCCAGGCGGCCAACAGCCACGTACGCGACAAGCGCCATCGGTCGCTGTACTTCGGCGCGGCCGCAACGGCACAAGTTACTGGAGTGCCCTTCGAGGTGGAGATTCAGGCGCCCCAAGCCGATAGTGCGATCGAGTCAGTACACGAACGCGACCTGCCGGAGGCGCCGACGCCAGTCGGTGACTTCATCGAGTGCGTGCGTGGGGGATGCAAAGAGCCCGAATTAGATAATGATCTCTCCGTGCATATCGTCGAGGTGATTGCCGCGGCGTACGAGTCAGCGGGCAGCGGCAAACGCGTCACCTGCTAGCCGGCCACGACTCGAGCACCAGGTACTTCGCTGCCACATTCGCCGTCACCATCGAGGCCGCCGATGGCGCGATCGAGATCGCATAAACGCGCGTTGAGGCTGGCGACGAGAGCGTTGGCTGCTGCCAACTTGGATTCAGCCTGCGCATACATCGTCTCGCCGTCGCCGCTGGCAAAACCGTCGATGACCAGTTCCTGAGCGTCAATCCGCAGCACCATCAACAGCCGCACCTCCTGGTGCAGGGAGGCCAGTTCAAGCGGCGGTACCATCCGATCCAGCTCCACCAACGCTTCCAGCAAGCGTGGTCGCACCTCCGAGTAGGCGGCGCTCAAATTCTCGGCGGTCGCGACATTCGCCGAACCCACCGCCTGCTCCTGCACTTGGGCCTGAACGCCGTTGACGAAATCGATAACCGAATTGAGCTGCGTCCGGTACGCTTCTACGTCAGCCCGGTTGCCCAATGGCGTATCGAGGACGCTGCTCACGGAATCATCGTCGCCGCAACAAGCCCTGGGCTTTGGCGCTCTCCTGCAGATCGGCAATCTTGGAATCGGCAAAGGGTCGGTCGCTGTCGAAGAGGATGGCGATCTCGTCTCCCGAGTACCATCTCGCAACCAGGTCACTGCGGCGTAAGGACATGGCGGAGAATGAGGCCTGGATCCGAGCGTCAACGGCAGTGTATCCAAGCTCATTGTTGAGCACGTGAATCTTGTCCAGATCAATGAAGACGATTGTCCGCGTGCCGCGCGGCAGGACCTGGCAAAACTGTAGTACAGCGCCGCGCGTCCACATACCATACGCGCTATCCCAACTCAACTCCTCGACCCGTTGGCGCAGCTCCTTGAGCTCTCTGTCCAGGCCATACCATTTTGCCGCCCATCGCTTAAGCACGGAGTCTATGCCCTCCCCGTTTAGTCATCATCGACCGGCCAACCTGCTTGCTGACACTACGAAAGTGGCTCTTTTCCGTGCTTGAGGAAACCATAAACATTTGTGGCCCGGCAACCATCCCTGCATCGCGATTCTCGTTCATCGTGTCACAACGTCACTTGCGTGCCAGCCAGTTTGTTGGTGATGGTCTCGATATCAGCTCGGCTGGTTAAATCGAGAACCCCCGCCTCAAAGAACAGCGATTGAAAAACCTGTCCGTGATCAATCGCCCACTGGACAGCGTCGGTCAATTCCAATTCACCGCGCTGCGAGGGCTTTATCGAGCGGCAGGCGTCAAAGATATCGGAGTGAAATCGCCAGCAGTTCATGCTGACACCAACCGGGTCCGGGAGGGCGTCGATAACCTCTGGAGTAGGCTTCTCAAGGACGCGGAGTAGACGTCCATCCGCGTCAGTCTCGCCAACGGCAAACCTGGAGATGCGTTCGGAATCAATGTTGCCAGACAGCATGCTGTTGCGATCAAACAGGGGCAAGCCCGGACTGGTTAGGTCGCGTAGCGCTCCCAGTGCTTCTATCGGGTAGTAGTTGTCTGAGTTGATCACCAAAAATGGATCGGTGCCGGCAAACTGCTCGGCAGCGGCAACCGCATCACCCGTGCCGCGGGGATGCTCCTGAATCGCGAAGTGAATCAGAATTCGCTCACAGGCGATAGACCCGTAGTAGTCCCGCACGAGATCGTGCTCCGGGCCGATGATGAGGCATACATGGCGGTACCCAGCATCAGCCAGACCCGACATTACGTAGTCGAGGAAAGGACGATCAATGGGCATCAGCGCTTTGATGCCGTGCGATGCCATTGCCGATTGTTCAGGAGTTAGCTGTGCCGATGAATCGTCCGCACGCATACGCGTTCCCAGCCCGCGTGCAAGAATGACTGCTTTGTCCATGTGATCCCTGTCTGTCAGCTGAGAACAAATGCTCCGTTGATAAACCGATTTGGCAGGTTGTTCCCCTCGAGGGTCGTCCTGCGCTTTCCCTTTTTGCTGCCGTTTTCACTGTTATCCAGCTGTTTTTACTGAGCTTGTGCGGCACAATTAAGATGCTGGCACGGCGCTTGCCAGAATCCTCAGCGCACCAACAAGAGCCCGATCCAGAATATGCGAACATAATCCGTTTGGGGCTTGTTTGTGCCCACAGAATTGATGAGGTTTTCGCCGTGGCTTTAGTAGTCACACCGATCTTCTGTGATCATGAGACGTCAGCGGCGTCTCCGAGGCGGTGAGCTCAGCGAACTGATTCCCTTCATCGAACCCGGGCCTCCCCAGTCCGAGTTTGTGAATCACGGTGCCGACATTCCGTCGGCCAAGGAGTGTGAACGTGCTGACTTCCGCCAGAAGAGAGACCCGTTTCCCGGCGCTGGTTTCCTGGATAGCATTCGCTGGACTCGTAGTCGTTTTCGGCCGCATCATTCCGGTTCTTTTTCAGTAGCACGCTACTGGCCTAATCGACTGGACTAATCAATTGGCCTGGTCAGCTGCACGGGCCACCGTTGCCTAGGCGGACTTGAGGGCTGGCAGTAACGGTGCTCTCAAGGCCAACAATGCGGCGACGGCGGCGGATGTCATACCAACCGCGAGCACGAGCCCCAGGGTCGCTGTGAGGGATCGCCAAGGCACCGTACTCAGCGATCCCAGATGGGGCAGTACTGCGACCAGCGCACACCCCGCACCCAGAGCGACGCCGACCATCAGCAACACGCCCGTCTCGGTTAGAAGCATGCGATATAGCCGGCGCCGAGTGAAGCCGAAGGCGCGCTGAACAGCCAGCTCGCCCTTGCGCTCCATGGCGTTTCTGAGCGATACGACCGCCAGTCCGATGGTGCCAAGAATGAGACCGAGACCGCCAAGTGACTGAAAAGTCGATAGGTAGGTGTTTTCAACCGCCTGGAACCGCGCCGCGCGTTCGCCCGCCCCCATGACATCAAATCCGTACCCTTCCAGATCGCGCTCCAAGTCGGCCGCCAGTTGCTGGGCGTCGGTGTCGGGGGCCACGTCAAAGGCAAAGAAGCCGTACCCGGTTTCCATGGGAAAGTAGCGTTCGAAATTTTCCGCGGACATGAGCAGTTCGCTCTGGAAAACACTGCGGTCGAGAAGGCCGACGAGGCGCAGCTCTACCTCGCTGCTGGTATCGGCGCTGAGGACCAGTCGATCTCCGAGGTCCAGGTGCAGGATCCATCGTACGGAGTTGAAGTCTCCGAAGACGGGAATCGTGCCGCGGCCAAGATCGAGATTCAACAGCGACCACGGGTTGTCTGCTGCCGCTTCGACCTGCGGCGATGACTCGACATCCACGAAACGAAAACCGCCGCGGTCAATGAGCTCTGCCGGCACCCCGAGAAGGCGAGGGCGCTCAGGTCTGTAGAGATTTAGGCAGCTGGCATCCTCGCCGGCTCGACTACGGAAAGCAAAGACCTGTGTTTGCGACAAGGCGCTTTCGGCTAACGATGAGAGACCGAGTTGCTCACGACCGGCACGGCTGCCCAGGCTCTGAAAGAGAGAAATGTCTGCCTCGGCCAGCAGCGTAAACCCACCGGTAGTTGACCTCTCTTCCTCGTCTCGTTCGCCGAACTCCCGGCCGCTGGCGCCAACGGCGACGATGACAAAGCAAGCGCAGGCCACCAGTGACACGCAGACCATGCTACGACCTGGCTGCCGGCGCACATTACGCAATCCCATGCGTAAACCGACGCGACCCAGAGTAGCGGATTCAGTGAAGGTGCGTCGTTTCAGCCAGCAGGAGCAGGCACTCAATCCACAACACAAAAGCGCAGCGCCGCTGACGAAGAATAAGCCGGTGGCACTGCTCGAGTTGGCGTCCCTGGCCAGGAAGAGGGCCACGCCGGCGCCGAGAGCGAAAATGATCGTGAGTCGGCGCCCATGGGTGCGCGAAGCTACGGCACTGAACTCGGCACTGACACCAGCGAGCAACGACCGCACTGGAAGGCGGGCGTAACGACGCACAGCGACGGCGATCGAGGCGCCGACGATGGCGACGGAAAGCACCAGTCCAACTGCGAGCGAGTCTGTTTCTACGTGTAGTTGCAGGTCGGGTGTTCCCACCGCATCCTGCCACAAGTAGCGCAGGCCGGCCAGCATGGCCCAGGCATAACCGACGGCTCCGGCCATGCCGATAATGCCGCCAACGAGCGCCAGCGTAATGCCTTCAAGCAGAAAGCGGCGGCGAACAGCTCGGAGCGGGAACCCGAGTGCCAGGAGCAGCCCAAGCTCCCGCACCCGCTGCTCGACACCGAGCCTGAACAACAGGATCACGAGAAGGAGAGCCGCGGCAATGATGAACATGCTGAAACCGATGAAGAGCATGCTGAAATCAGTGGCTCCCGCAGCAGCCCTCAAGCCCTGGTCGCGTACCGGCTGAAAGACAAATCCTGCCTCGGGTGCTCGCAACTGTTTCAGCAGGGATCGCTCGAAGGCGGCGACGGTGGCGGCCAGCGTTTGGGTGGGCGCCGGCGCCATCCTCATCGCGGTCATTTCGCCAAAGCGGTTGCCCCATAACCGCACACCGGCCGCCTGGCCGATGAAGGCCTTTGGTGTTGCTCCATACTTTTCCCAATAGTCCTCGTCGCGCTCGCGGACGCGAGTGAGATCGACGGGGAACGGCGCCGACCAGTCGGCCATGCCAACGGCTCCGTGGATGCCTGGATAGTCCGGTGTGAGCCGTTGATCGCTGCCAAGGCCCTGCATCGCGGTGACGCCGCGCACGCGAAAACGCGAGTGACGAGTATCGAGCTCTTCACCCGCGCCGACCGTGTAGTAGCTGAGAGTGAGGGAGTCGCCGGCAACAACGCCCAGATCTTCTGCCAACCATTCGTTTACGAGAATGGCACCGTCGTCGAGGGCAGGAGCGCTGGAGCCGTCGATCAGGGTGAGTTGGCCCAGACCCGCGTCTGCCGGCCTACCGGTCAGGTTTAGCACGGTCGGGTCTAGCGCCGTGACGGTCGAGTACGGCACAGCCTTGTCGGCGGCGGAGATCTCGTTCGCCATGTAAGTGAAGATGGCGGCATGCGGGACCTTCATCGCAATCGCCGTACGGCCAGCGACAGCAGCGGTCGCACGGCTGAGAAGGAAGCGCCGACTCTCCAAGGAGGCCGCATCGGCGCTGACGCGTATGGAGAGTTCGAAATCCTCCAGGGTTAGAGCGGCTTGCAGAGCCTGGGCGAGTTCGGCAATGGTCAGTGTTGGTTCAGGCCCTGCAGCTACCAGCAGGGTGTTGGCCCTGCCGGGGCGCTCAAGCGCCGTTTGCAGGTCGGACAACGCCAGGAAAACATTCAGTGGCTGGGCTTGATGAGGCCGCAATCCGAAACGGCCAAGACCGCGGTCTTCGACGACGCCGCGCAAGCTCAACCGCAGGCGTTGTACCACGTCGCCCGAAGCGCGACGGCCAAACAGGGATTCGCGCGGTACCGCGGTTTCGCGTTCAAAAGAGATGATGAAGTCATCCCCAACTTGAATTCCCAATTGCTGCTGCAGGGAGCGGTTGATGATCGCGGCAGGGAAAACGGCCCCAGCCGGGTCGGTGAAATCGAGTCCTTGTCCGCCCAGCATTGACGCCAGCGCCGGATCGGCGCCAACGATTTGCACTTGCGTTGCCCGCGCCCGTGCCTGCGCGTGCACGGCGGTTCCTGACAACAGGGTAGCTGGAACTACCACGGCTGCCCGTTTGACGGCTGGTTCGACCGCCAACCCAAGGCCCAGATCCGTGGCAAGCTCGGCGCGGAAGAAATGTTCGGACACCAGCGCATGGTCGATGGCGCCCAGCCGCTCGAGAGTGATCTGGCGTAGACTGCCCCTGACGGAATCACCAACGACCAGCGCGCCCGTGAGCACGGCGGTGGCCACGGCGGCGCCGAGGACGACCGCAGCGGTTACGGCTTTGTAATGCTTCAGGGTTCGAAGCACCGACCGTCTTTCAGCTCCAGCCGTCGCTGGCAGCGTGTCGCGATGTCGATGCTATGGGTGACGACGATGAGCATGTTGTTCTCTGCTTGATGGAGCTCGAACAGCAGTGCGGCAATGGCGTCGGCCGTCGAATGATCGAGGTTGCCTGTTGGCTCATCACACAGCAACAGCCGCGGACGGTTTATCAGCGCCCTGGCTACGGCGACTCGCTGGCACTCGCCCCCTGAAAGCTCGGCTGGCGTGTGACGGGCGCGCGCTGACAGACCGACACGCTGCAGCAACTCGAGCGCTCGTTGACGCGCGTTCGTGTCAATGCGCGCAAACGCCAGTACCGGCATGAGCACATTCTCGAGGACAGAGTATTGTGGCAGCAGTTGGTGGTTCTGAAAGACGAAGCCGATGCCGCGGTTGCGATAGCGCGCCAACTCGACCTCCCTCAGCGAGAACGGATCCACACCGTCTATCTCGACGCGACCGTCAGTTGGCGGTTCGAGTGTGCCGATGATGTGGAGAAGACTGCTCTTGCCGGAGCCGGAGGGCCCGGTGATGGCCAGTGACTCACCGGCCATCAGGCTGAAGCTGACCCCATCGAGGACTCGAACATCGGGAGCGGAAAGTCCATCCCCGCCGGCGCGGCCGAAGCGCTTGTACAGGGAAGAAATCTCTAGTTTGCCCGGTAGACGTTGCATGTCAGGCCGGCACGGCTTCTATCATGCTTCGAATACCAGGGGGGATCGTCATCGCCTCGATCGCCTCACCGGGGTTGCAACGGCAGTAAACGGCGGTCAGTTCGCCGCGAGCGATCTCCGTTTCCCCTCTCGAGAACAGGCAATCGTAGGTCATCGACTTGTCACCAAGCCGACGGATGGTCAGGTGAATGTCCAGCTCCTGCTCGAAGTAGGCCGGACTGGAGAAGGTGCACGATGCCGCTAGGCGCGGCCAACCGACCGTGTTGCCGTCGGCGTCAACGCCTCCGTGGACACTCAGACCCAGCGAACGCAGAAACTCGTGCTCGGCCTGCTCCATGAGAACGTAGAATCGCGAGAAGTGAACGATCCCGGCCATGTCGGTGTCAACGAATTCGATGCGACGCCGAGTGCGGTACTCGTGAGCCATATGACGCTCCCTGTGATCAAGTTGGCCGGAACAGCGTTACCAGACAAGCGCCAGAAGCAGCCATGACGATGCCAAGGATGAAGGGCCAGCTGAGCCCCGCCAGGCCTCCTGCGGGGGGATGCAGGATCATCGACAGGACGGCGTTAACGATGGGAGCTCCGGCAAAGACGATCGACATAACCACCGGAGGCGTGCCCTTAGCGCCGAAAGCCAGGACGACTCCGAGAGCACCGAGTGCGCCGGCGATGCCAGCTACTGTGCTCCACGCGACACCGCGACTGGCGAAACTCCAATCGGCATTGTTGAGTTTGAGTACCAGCAGTGACCCCAGAACCGCGGCCACCAGGTACGCCACCCCGACGAACAGGAAGGCCTTGTAGCGACCGTTGATCGGATCCCCCATCGCCATCTGACCTGTGTGGAGGAGAACACCGTAGGTCCCCCAGCAGAGCACACTCATACCTGCGAAAATATACCAGCTCATCGCTCTCCCTTTTTTACGTCGCCAGGTCTTTTCTGGTTGTCGGGCTCGTGTATTGCTCGTAGACGGTCTGTGTCGCCCGTGCCATGGTAGTGGCCGAGAATGACTCGTGAACGGAAGTCATCCCATCGTTACCCAATTTCTGCCGCAGGGCGGTGTCGTTCATCAACTCTTCTATTCCCGCAGCCAGTGCCGCTGATGAGTTCGGTTCCACCAAGAGACCGCCGCGCGTCCACTCAATCAACTCGGGGAAGCTACCGTGCCGCGGTTGTACGACCGGAGTGCCGTTGGCCAGCGCTTCCAACACGTAGAGACCCTTGGGGTCCTCATAAACTGCAGGGACTGAAAGCACATCCAACGATTGCAAAAATTGCAGCTTGGCGGCGCGATCAACCTCGCCTACGTAGTCGACACAGCTGTCGAGCCCAGCGCGCCGAAGGCGCTCGACCACATCCATATAGTACGCCCTGTCGCCACGGCCAAGCCAGCCCGCAACGCGCAAGCGCAGCGGTTTGTCGGCCGCTCTGCCGGGAGCCGCTGCCAACAGGGCGTAGGCATCCGCCAGCAGGTGCAGTCCCTTCTCGGGGGCGATTCGCGCCAGGTAGCCAATGGTGAAGGGTGCCGCCGCCGGTCTCGACCCGGGGCCACACTCGGACAGGTTTATCCCCAGCCTGACCAGGTGAAAACGGGATGCTGGCAACGCCAGGTAGTCGCACATGAAGTCAGTGTATCGCTGACAGGGCGAGATAAACCCATCAATGTCCTGTGCCCTGTCCTGCAGTGTCGTATGGGCGATGGATCGGTAGGGCTCTACCAAGGCGTCAAGGAACAGCTCCTCGCCCTGGATGCTGCACAGCACGGGCACACCCAACTCTTCTTTGAGGTAACGCGCCATGCCGGCAAACATCGAGTTGGTAAGATGGACAACGTCCGGTTTGACCTGATCGCGAATCCATCGGACCAGGCGCTGCAATTCTTTCTTCTGGTGGCCAAGTTCGCCTTGTAGAACCGATACCGTCAGCGCACCCAGGTCGGCGGCGCTGGTGCTTGCCGTGAAGGTGCGCGCCACCCAGCCCAACAGCGACGGACGATCGAAGAGCCAATCGACCAGTCGCGGTGTGTGGCGAAAAAACGGCAGCTTTTCCTGCAGGTAGACGTTGACCCCGCCGTAAAAAACACGCTCGATGCTGACCCCGTCTTCGTCCGTGCGCAGCGGCGTGTACGTCGGGATGAGGGTCACCTCGGTACCCTGTTGCAACAGCGCCGCGGCGAGGGTGTTGTCGTGAATACAGCTGCCGCAGTACATGCCTCCGGCGCCGGCGGCTATGTAGGCGACACGCATGCAGCTACGGCTGCGGAAAGAACCGGCGAATCACACTCTCGTCCGGTGGGCGTGTGAGCAGCGATCCGATGATCATCGCCAGGGTCGATCCTGCCAGGATCACGGCAACGGGCATGATGCCGGCACCGCCGACGGTATGGCCTGGCGTCGCCCAGCCGAGCTGGAAGAAGTAGGTCCACAGGCAGACGACCGTTGCCAGCGAGGCGGCGGCTCCATACTTCGTGCTGCGCCGCCAGAACAGGGCCGCGACAACC
>Ga0114999_10007741_pt1 | contig 12139 bp, 7 predicted proteins | sample ArcticOcean_MG_C_3_FD_89820 | JGI IMG/M metagenome (GOLD analysis project Ga0114999, IMG submission 89820) | Marine microbial communities from western Arctic Ocean - ArcticOcean_MG_CB8_126 | ecosystem: Environmental > Aquatic > Marine > Oceanic | place: Arctic Ocean: Canada Basin | collected...
AAGAGAAGCTTTGACAGATGAACTTCCTATATCATATCCAATAGAAAATTTATTTTTTGGCATAATAAACTGTACTCAAATTATTTTTAAAACTAAATATTTCATCTAATTGAAACAAAATATTTTATTACATAATTTAAATGTATAATATTTAACACTAATTTATTAACAAAAAATGGGGAAATAAATGTCAAGAAGTATTGTAACAGGAAAAACCGAGTTTTTTAAAGATATAAAAAAAATTGAATTTGAAGGAAAAGAATCTGATAATCCACTTGCATTTAAATTTTATGATCCATTGTTAAAAGTAAATGGAAAAACCCTTGAAGAACATTTAAGATTTGCAATAGCATATTGGCATACATTTGGTCCAAACGGAGTAGATCCATTTGGAATGGATACAAAAGATTATCCATGGTTGAGAAATAACGATCCTGAAATTCAATCCATTGAAAAAATGGATGCTGCATTTGAATTTATATCTAAAATTGGAGCTTCTTTTTATTGTTTTCATGATTTTGATATTGCAAATGAGGCATTAACTTTTTCTCAGAGTGAAATTAGACTTAATAAAATGGTTGATTATGCTTTAGAAAAGCAAAAATCTTCTGGAATTAAGCTACTTTGGGGCACTGCAAATTTATTTTCTCATCCAAGATATATGAATGGGGCTTCAACAAATCCAAATTTTGAAGTTGTTGCTTATGCTGCAGCTCAAGTAAAAAATGCTTTAGATGCAACAATCAAGCTTGGTGGTGAAAACTATGTTTTTTGGGGTGGTAGAGAAGGATATATGTCTTTACTTAATACAAACATGAAAAAGGAACTTGAACATTTAGCGATGTTTTTGACACAAGCAAGAGATTATGGTAGAGCAAATGGATTTAATGGTACTTTTTTAATTGAGCCAAAACCAATGGAGCCAATGAAACATCAATATGATTTTGATTCAGCAACAGTAATTGGTTTTTTAAGAGAATTTGATCTTATTGATGATTTTCAATTAAATATTGAAGTTAATCATGCAACTTTAGCACAGCATACCTTTCAGCATGAACTTCAAATTTGTGCCAATGCAAATCTTTTAGGCAGTATTGATGCAAATCGTGGAGATTATCAAAATGGTTGGGATACAGATCAATTTCCAATTAATATATATGAACTTGTGGAATCAATGATGGTTATACTCAAACATGAGGGTTTTAGCAATGGTGGAATTAATTTTGATGCTAAGGTCAGAAGAAATTCAACAGATTTAAATGATATTTTTATTTCTCATATATCAGGCATGGATGCTTTTGCTAGATCTTTGATTATTGCTAATAAAATTTTATCTGATTCTCAAATACCTAAATTATTAACAGAAAGATATTCTAGTTTTCAAACTGAAAATGGAGTAAAATATGAAAAAGGTCAATTATCTCTTGATCAATTATATGATTTGTCCTTAAAATTTGGTGAGCCTGAAAAAATGAGTGGAAAACAAGAATTTTTTGAATCAATAATTAATAATTATATTTAAGAAAATTATCATGAAAAATAATATTTTAAAAACTTCAATTTTAGTTGCTTTATTTTCATTGAATTTTAGTTGCATAAAAGTAGATGGAATAGAATATAATAGAAAAATTTCCAAAAATAATATTGAGATTAAAAGAGATCGTATGCCTTGGGCATTTAGAATCAATATGGATGAAAGAGTTCGTAATGTAATTCTAGCTTTGAACAAAGAATTATGGTTGGCTTATGATGGCCAAAAATCTGGCTTGTACAAAGCATGGGTTGGTGGAGTCAATTTTGATGGAATAATTTACAATAATGCACATGGTCTTCAACCAACTTCTAGAGGAGTGTCATATGCAGTTGACGAATTAAAAGAATCTCCCTGGACTCTTCACTCTGAAAGTGGTTCAAAAAAGATTGATGCAGAATATAATGGATATCAACTAAGTGGAAATAAAATAATATTACAATATAAAATTAGCCTTGATAATGGTGAAGAGGTTATAATTTCAGAAACGCCAGAGTATATTGAAAGTGCAAATATGAATCCAGGTTTGCATAGAGAGTTTACTGTTGATGGATTACCTAATAATTATGAACTTTCTCATACAATAAAGTTTGAAAATCTGATAGATATTGAAAATCTTCATTCAAATTCAAAAATTGATGTTCAATCAAGTAAATTAAATAAAGCTCAAAATGGTTTGAAAGTCAATGCCGAGCTTTTTTTGAAAAAAAATGGTAAGACCATAGTTCAATCTTTTTTTCCAAAGGGTTTATATGTTCATGAAACCACAAATGAAGGTTCTGAACAAAAAGTTGTTAATTCAGCTTACGAAGAGATTGATGGTAAACAATTAATTGGAAAATTAGGGTGTGTTGCATGTCATTACATTGACAAAGGTGTTTTAGGGCCTGCATATCAAGATGTGGCTAATAAATATGATAATTCTGATGAAACCAAAAAATATTTAGTGAAAAAAATTCAAACTGGAGGTAAGGGAGTATGGGGACCTCGATTAATGCCTCCTCATCCACATGTAGATGATGTTACAGGTTTAAAAATTGTAGAATTTATATTATCATTAGATTCTTTTAAAGATGGTGAATATTTACCAGGTGTTGCAGTTGATTTTTATGATATAGGGCAAGAATTACCATCTATGCCTGCATTATTGCCTGGTCAAAACCCTACTGAATCACAAGTTTTTCCTGATTTATTTTTCCAGTCTGGTAATCCTGATGTGGGTTGGGAAGATCAAACAACAGATGATTTCTTAGAATTTTTTAGATATTTTACAATGGATATTGATGCTTACCTTAAAATAGATGAACCTGGAGAATATGAATTTAGATTTTTAGCAGATAAAGGAGGTTCATTTAAATTAAATGATGAAGAATTAGGTTACATTGAAAATTTAGGTTATGTTGACTGGAGTGGTGGTAATTTAAAAAGATTTAATGAGTATTTTGAATATTTTAAAGAACAATCTTCTCCCTCATTTAAAAGTTATAGTTCAAAATTCCTAGATACAGGTTTTCATAAAATAGATATTGAATACTATCAAGGAATACTTACAATGGCTATTGTTTTACAGTGGAGAAAAAAAGGAGATTCTCAATTTGAAATGATTCCAGAATCTGTTTTGTTTCATGATCCAAGAGATATTAAACCAACTTCTGCAGGTTTAAAAGAAGTTTACAAAACCAGTCCTCCAGGACTTGGTGGTTCATTAATATCTGTCCACCCTAGTTTCGATTTATTACCTGCTAGGCCTTCTTCATTTCAACCAAGGGTCGGAGGTATGGACTTTTTATCAAATGGTGATCTTGTAGTTGCAACTTGGGATGGGGAGGTTTTCATTGTAAAAAATTCAATGTCAGGTGACCCTTCCAAAATGTCAGTTAAAAAAATAGCAGATGGTTTATGCGAACCTTTGGGTCTTGCTGTTGCAAATGATGAGATTTATGTTCAACAAAGATGGGAACTAACTAAACTTATTGATCTTGATGGTGATGAAATAACTGATCATTATTATCCATTTGCTGATGATTGGGAACATAGTTCAGGTTTTCATGCTTGGGGTTTTGGTTTAACATACAATGATGGATATTTTTATACTAATACGGGACCAATGCTTGCATATAATCAACCTAAAGATGCAGGAAAAACTCTAAAAATTTCACTTGAAGATGGTACCTGGAAAGCAATTGCTCATGGATATAAAGCTCCAAATGGAATTGGATTTGGATATGGAGGTGATATTTTTACGACGGATAATGAGGGTGGCTATGTACCCACAAGTAAATTGATGCATATAGATATTGACAATGAGGAAGCTTATCCTTTTTTTGGAAATGCTTATGCAATGGGAAAAGATAGAGCTTCAGCAAAAAAAGTTGCAAGAAATTATAAAATAAAACCTCCAGTTGTGTGGACACCACAAAATGAAATAGGAAACTCTCCTAGTCAACCTGGTATCTTAAATAAAGGTCCTTATAAAAATCAAATGCTCATAGGAGATGCTAGACATGGTGGTTTAAAAAGAGTTTTTATTGAGGAAGTAAATGGTCAATTACAAGGTGCAGTATTTAGGTTTACACAAGGGTTTGAAGCTGGTATTAATCGTTTTGTTTGGGGTCCAGATTCTTCATTATATGTTGGAGGTGTAGGTGGAACTAATGATTTTACTTGGGAAGGTAAAAGATTTGGTCTTGAAAAATTAACCTATAACGGAAAAACAACATTTGAAATGCTTTCAGTTAAAGTTAAAGCAAATGGTTTTGAGATTGCATTTACTGAGCCTATAAGGCTTGGTGATGGTATTTCACCTTCAGATTATTTAGTTCAACAATGGTGGTATGATTTAGATAGTGAGGGTGGAGTAAAACAAGACCTTAAAACTTTAGATATAGAAGCATTATCTATTTCAAGAGATCGAAAAACTGTTTTCTTGGAAATTAATGATTTGAGTCAGAGTGATCATAAAGGTTTTGATGTAGTGTATATAAAAATGGTTAAACCCTTTTATAGTGAAACTTTGAAATCATTATGGTCATCCGAAGTTTGGTATACATTGAATGAAATACCATCTGAACTTAACTCCTCAAAAACTTTAATATATTTCAGGCAAGAAAATATTTTAGCTAAAGAAGAAAAAGAATATGGATGGAATTTAATTTTTGATGGTAAGACTTTTGATGGTTGGCAGAATTTACAAAGTAAACCACTATCAAAAGATTGGAAAATTGTAAATGGAATGATTTCAAATAAAAATAATAATGCAACTATTGTTTCAACAAATGAATATAAAAACTATGAATTGGAATTTGATTGGAAAATTGATAGGTCTACTGATGCAGGATTTTATATGAATATCTCAAATAATTTTCTTCAAAATAATAAATTTCCTGCTGGTCTAGAAATGCAAATTATAGATGATAAATCACATCCAGATGCTGCTAAAAGTAACAATCGAGTAACTGGTTCTCTTTATGATGTTCTCCCTTCTAAATTATTAATTTCTAATCCTCCAGGATCTATAAATCATTCTAGAGTAATTTCTAAAAATGGAACAATTCAATATTGGTTAAATGGTTTGTTAGTTTTAGAATATGAAATTAATGGAGATTCATGGAATAAAGCAGGTGTTGAGCATCCTTATTTTTCCTATGATATTTCAAATAGTGGATTTATCGCAATAAGTGCACAAGAAGGAATCATTTCATTCAATAATATTAGACTTCGAAGTTTAGATGATGATGAATTGATTGGCAGTTTAGATTAGTTAAGGAGCTAACCTAAATATTTTCCAATCCCCTTCTTTTTTTTCAAAGCGAAATCTATCGTGGGTTCTATTATTTCTACCCTGCCAAAACTCCCATATTTTTGGTTTTAAAATATATCCTCCCCAAAATTCAGGTCTTTCAAATTTTGTGTTTTCTGATTTTGTTCTTGTAATATTTTTTTCAATAACCTCTCTATTCTTTATAATTTGGCTTTGTGGAGATGAGATTGCACTGATTTTAGCACCATTTGTTCTAGAGTTAAAATATTCATTTGAAATTTTATCAGGTGCTTTTTTTACGAAACCTTCAATCCTTATTTGTCGATGAAGTTCTCTCCAATAAAAAGCTAAAGCAATTTTATTATTAATTTCAATTTCTTTTCCTTTATCACTTTGATAATTAGAGTAAAAAATTAAAGAATCGTTAATTATACCTTTAAAAAGAACATATCGTAATTTTGGAGAATTATTTTTTATTGTTGCTAAAGCCATAGCATTAGGCTCTTTTACTTCAGATTTTAATGCATCTTTAAACCAATCTTGAAAAACAATAATCGGGTTTTTTTTTAAATTTTTCTTTCTTAATTCTTTATTACCATATTCTAAACGAATATCTTTTAATATTTTATCTGTTATTCTCATTATTTATATTACTTTACATATTTATATTACAATGTTTACATATACTTTTTCAAATGTTAGTTAAAAATTATTCTCAAATATTAAAAGGTACCTATTCTTTAATTGATCTTAGATCAAATAAAGAATATATTAAAGGATCTCTTCCCAATAGTGTAAATATTCCAATTTTAGATGATTCTGAAAGAGAAAAAGTAGGAATAGAATATGTAAAATTTGGGAAAAAAGCAGCTATTAATATGGGTGAAAATTTAGTAAGTGAAAGTAAAAAAGAGAAAAGGGTTGATTTGTGGATAAATCATTTAAAAGAATTTCCAAATAGCATTTTTTATTGTATGAGAGGGGGGTTAAGATCTCAAATTGCTCAATCATGGCTAAAGGAAAAGGGAGTTGAAGTTCCCATTGTTATAGGAGGTTATAAAAAATTAAGAAGTGAATGTATTAATATACATAATAGTATTAAAAAACTTAATCAAAATTGGATAATTATTGGCGGTAAGACCGGATCTGGAAAAACAAATTTAATTGAAAAGATTTCCAATAGTATTGATTTAGAAAAAATAGCTAATCATAGGGGTTCTGCATTTGGTGCCAAGAGCTCTTTTCAACCAACTACTATTAATTTTGAAAATAACTTAGCAATTGAACTTTTAAAAAAGGATAATAAAGAATATTTAGTGATGGAAGACGAATCAAGATCAATTGGCAAAAGAATTATTCCTGAAATATGGTATCAAAAAATGAAAGAATCAGAAGTTTATATTCTTAAAACTTCATTGGAAGAAAGAATTTTTAACATTAGAAAAGAGTATATAGAAAATATAATTCAGAGAAATATTACTAAAGAAATTTTAAAAAATTCAATTTTAGATTCTTTAACAAAAATTAAAAAAAAATTAGGTGGAGCTAATTTTAATGAGATAGCGAATATAATCTACAAATCTTTTTTAAATGATAATTTAGATAATCATAATCAATGGATTGAAAAATTATTAACTCTCTATTATGATCCAATGTATGATTATCAATTATTGAAAAAGAAAGATAGGGTAACTTTTTCTGGAAATTTTATCGAAATTAAAAGTAAATTAAATTAACGAATTTTTTATATAAACGAACAAATGAAATATTTTTATTAAGGGAGAATAAATATGATAAAAAATAAATTTTTTAATAAAACAATAATTTTATTAAATATCGTCTTTTTGGGATGTTCAAATTATACACAATCTCTTAAAATTTCTGATAATATTTCTCAGGTAAAGGATGTAAAAGTGAATAAAACCAACCCTTTTTTTGAAGAGAGCTCATTAGTATTTGGATATCCACACTTTGATAAAATAAAAAATAATCATTATATGCCAGCCTTTGAAAAGGGTATGCAAGAACAAGAAAATGAAATAGATCAAATAATTAAACAAAAAGAGGAACCAAGTTTTCAAAATACAATTCTAAAATTAGAAAAATCTGGACAATTATTAAGTCGAGTTTCCTATGTTTTTTATTCAATGTCTTGGGCTAATACTAATGATAGCTTGGAATCTATAAGAACTGAAATCGCACCTCAGCTATCATCTCATAGCGATGATATTTGGCTAAATGCACAACTATTTAATAGAGCAAAAAGTGTTTATGATAAAAAACAAAATTTAAAACTTGATAAAGAGTCATTGAGGCTTTTAGAAGAAACTTATAAAACATTTATTAGATCTGGTGCTCAACTTTCTTTAGATGATAAAGTAAGATTAAAACAAATTAATGAATCAATAGCAGAAAATACTACAATTTTAACTCAAAATGTACTTAAAGAAGTAAATAATTCAGCAATCATTGTTGATAATATATCAGAGCTTAATGGATTGTCAGAATCAATGATTAACGTTTTATCCCAAGAAGCTATTGATAGAGGTTTGGAAAATAAATATGTCATTAAATTACAAAATACAAGTGGACAGCCAATATTGTCAAATTTAACGAACAGAGCTCTTCGAGAAAGAATTCATAAAACTTCTTTATCAAGAGGAAGTAGAGAAGGTGAATTTGATAATAGAAAAACCTTTTTAGAATTAATTAATCTTAGAACACAAAAAGCAAATATGTTGAGTTTTAAAAATTATGCTGAATACTCATTAGATCAGCAGACTGCAAAAACAGTTGAAGCTGTCAATAAAAGGTTAGAAAGTTTAACGCCTCCATCTGTAAGAAATGCAAATAAAGAAGCTATAGAATTGAATAAGATAATTAATTCAGAAGGAAATAATTTTACATTAGAGTCTTGGGATTGGGATTTTTATAGTGAGAAATTAATGCAAGAAAAACATGAGTTTGATGAGTCTGAGATGAAACCATATTTTGAGCTGAACAATGTTTTTTTTAAAGGAGTATTTTTTTCAGCTGAAAAGTTATTTGGATTGAAATTTAAAGAAATTAACAATCTTCCAATATATCATGAAGATGTTCGAACATTTGAAGTTTTTGATAAAGATGAATCCCTTTTAGCTATTTTTATCTTAGATCCTTACAATCGTTCTTCTAAAAGAGGAGGTGCATGGATGAATGCTTATGTTCCGCAATCTAAATTGCTTAATCAAAAACCTGTAATTGCTAATCATCTAAATATTAATAAACCTGCAGCTCATAGTGAACCAAGCTTAATGACTTTCGATGAGGTTATTACTGCGTTTCATGAATTTGGTCATGCAATACATGGAATATTATCAGATGTAAATTATCCATCTTTTTCAGGAACATCGGTTCCTAGAGATTTTGTTGAATTTCCATCTCAAGTTTATGAAATGTGGGCAACGTGGCCAGAAGTTTTAGAAAATTATGCTATTCATTTTAAAACAGGTGAATCTATGCCGAAAGATTTATTGCAAAAAGTATTAGATGCTAGAAAATTTAATCAAGGTTTTAAAACAACAGAATATCTTGCCGCATCTTTATTAGATCAGGCATGGCATCAAGTTACTTTAGAGGAAATACCTGATATAAATGATTTCCTATCATTTGAGTCGGATGCACTTATGATCGCTGGAATAAAATTAAATACAATTCCTCCAAGATATAGAACAACATATTTTTCACATATTATGGGAGGTTATTCTGCTGGATATTATTCTTATATTTGGAGTGAAGTTCTTGATGCTGATACAGTTGAGTGGTTTAAAGAAAATGGGGGATTAAAAATTGAAAACGGAAATCATTTTCGTAACACATTATTGTCAAAAGGTGGAAGTAAAGAAGCAATGGAACTATTTTTTGATTTTAGAGGACAAGAACCTAACATTAAATATTTATTAAACCGAAGGGGTTTAAATTAAAATTATGATAAAAAAATATTTTATTTTATTTCTAGGTTTTTCTAATCTTATATTTTCTCAACAATTAACTTTGGATAAAAAAAAACTACTCATTTTACCCCAAGATAAAAATGATGAAATTTCTTATCAGATAACCCGAATTTTTTCTGGACAAGCTTCAAAATTAAAAAGATTTGAAGTTATTGATAGAAATAATTTATCAAAAATCCTTGAGGAACAAGCCCTTGGGGCAACAGGAATCATTAATGATGAGGATATTATTGAAATAGGTAATATTGCTGGAGCTGAAGAAGGAATACTAATAAATGTATTAGCTTTTGGACAAAAAGGAGTTAAGCCTAAGGATGAAAAACTAGAAGATAAAAAAGATAGAGAAAAGGTTAGAGACTCTGGAGTAGTTGCAGTTATAGCTCAACATATAATAAAAGCAGCAATCGAAAATAATTCAGATAAAAAAGAAGAACTTTATCCAAATAATATTCATACAACGCTTAGGGTTCAATATGATATTTTAAATTTAAAAAATGGTCAAACAATAGATTCTTACACATCTTATGCTAGTCATGTTGGAGGTAATCTTGCTTATTCTTTATCTAAGGCATTAGCAATTATTTCTAAAGATACTCAATTTAAATTAAGATCTTTTTATTCTTTAACTAGCGAAGTTCTTGAAGTTAATGGAAATAATCTGACTATGTTATTGGGTTCTGATATTGGTGTAAAAAAAGGTTCAGTTTTTATGATTCAAACTCCTGAAGAAATTAAAGAGATTCGAGATAGAACAATTATGATTCCAGCTAAAAATATTGGTTATGCAAGAGTTGAAAAAGTAAGTGTTGATGCTAATACAAGTAAAATTATAAGAAAGTGGAATAAAATTGAGCCAGGAATGATTGCTCTTGAAAATTCTGGAAACACATATGTAGGAAGTTTTGGTTTTGGTTTTTCGGAGAATTCTCCGGAAGTTCTTCTTAATTTCAAAATATCTAGTAATCCTTTTGGAAAATTTGATCCTAAAATTTCATTTCAAGGTGGTTCATTAAAAACAAGGTTTACAAGTTTATCTGAAGAAATTACTTATGAATCTACGAGTTTTTTTGGTTTAGGAGTTCATTTGGATTATAACTTATTAAATATACCTATAGGAACAATAAGCTCTGGTTTAGCATTACCTTTTTATTTAACATCAACACGAGATGATGAAGATAATTTAGTTAATAGTTTATTAACTGGATTATTAATTGAAACTCAGTTTTCTTTTATGATAAATCCAAAATTTGATATAGTTTTAAATTTTTCATTACCTATAACTGAATTTAAAAATAGTAATTGGACTTATAATAAAACTGATGATTCAACTGATGATTCAACTGATGATTCAACTGATGATTCAACTGATGATTTAACTGAACTTGATGCAGTATGGCTCAATCAATATGCACCTGAATCTATATTTGAAGACGCTCAAATATCTTTAGGTTTAAGATTTTTTATTTTTAGCTCAAATAACAATCAATAAATAATTCAATTAAAACCAAATCCACACATAGTTCAATAGAGGGTGCATTTTTGAGTGGAAAAAAAATTGCAGAAAAATTACTTAATCTTTAATGAAATTATTTTATTTCCTTTCTAATAAATACTGGATTGAGTTCAGATGAGTTTTCTTTACTATATAAATAACCATTGAAGTTAAAATCTAATATATCTAAAGGTTTATTTATTTTATTTTGAATAATATACTTAGACATAATTCCGCGTGCTTTTTTTGCATAGAATGAGATTATTTTTGGAATTCCATTTTTTATATCTTTAAAAACTGGTGTGATAACTTTTCCATGTAAAGTATTTAAATCAACAGATTTAAAATACTCATTTGAAGAACAGTTAATTATTATTTTATTTTTCTGATTTTTCAATGCCTCATTTAATTTCATGCTAATTTTATTATTCCAAAACTCATAAAGATTTTTATTTGAGTTAATTTTTAGTTTTGTACCCATTTCCAATCTATAAGGTTGGATTAAATCTAGAGGTTTTAATAAGCCATATAAGCCTGATAATATTCTAAAGTGATCCTGTGCATAAGAAAGATCATTAGAATCAAAAGAAGTTGCATCTAAACCACTATAAGTATCACCTTGAAAGGCAAAGATCGCTTGTTTAGAATTTTGAGTGTTAAAAGGAGTAGACCATTTTTTAAATCGATTAGAATTTAAGTTTGCTAGTTTATCACTTATGTTCATTAGTTTTTTTAATTCTTCAATTGGAAGAGATTTAGCAGTTTCTACAAGTATAGATGATTCATTAAGAAAATCACATTGAGTATAAACTGTGGTTTGAGAAGGGGTGTCAAAATCTAAGGTTTTGGCAGGTGAAACTAATGCAATCATTATTATCCTTTTTATAAATATAGTTATTTTTTTAAAAATTTAAAATATAGTGGGTAAAGAATTTTTCTTATAGCAATAGGAAAGACCATAATTGGATAAATAAAAATACCTAAAAATTTACTTTTATGTTTAAAATTTAATTCATCTCTTATTACAATTTTTTTATTTTTTTTAAACACAGAGTGAATATGAAGCCAAGATTTTATACCAAAAGGTAAAGTTCTGCCATTATCTTTAAAATTAAAACTTTCTTTTGAAGATTTGAAATCTGAATGAATAACTGACATTTTATGCCATTTAAAAAGCCAAATTTTAAATTCAGCTTCCATATTATTTTTAATTCCATCCCATTTTAAAATTTTTACAGGTTGTCCAGATGTTAAAAATTTTATAAAAAAGGGTTCTTGAAAATTCTTCTCTATTTCTTTTAAAGAACAATTATTTATTGATACTTCTTGAATATATTTCATTTTATAAATTAAATTTTTTTTAA
>Ga0114999_10007742_pt1 | contig 12139 bp, 15 predicted proteins | sample ArcticOcean_MG_C_3_FD_89820 | JGI IMG/M metagenome (GOLD analysis project Ga0114999, IMG submission 89820) | Marine microbial communities from western Arctic Ocean - ArcticOcean_MG_CB8_126 | ecosystem: Environmental > Aquatic > Marine > Oceanic | place: Arctic Ocean: Canada Basin | collected...
CCCATTGTACAAATTATTAAAAGGGCGTTGTTAACTATCTCTAAGAATAGCCTCGTTATTAGTTCATTCTGACGTAATAACTCCAACAACCTTACCTTTTAAAACCTAATGATAATAACTATATGATGGGTCTGCCAATATAAATATCGACATGATTACCCAAAATGATAATAGTACACCTATGATGGTTAAGCCAAATATAGCCCATTGAACCATCTGTCCATTATTTGTATGATTATACCAATAGTTAAAACCATAAGTACGCAGTATTGGGAAGAACCATTTCAATTTCTTTGGTGGATTACCTGTGAAAAATCCTTTAATGTGTTGCTTGTTGCTCATTGTCAACTCCCTATGGTTAGTACTGCTACCCATTCAAACATCACCCAAATGAATAGACACAAACAAATTGCATACATCAAGAGAGTGATTTCTTCCATTATATCATTCCTCATCCCTTACTCCTTATTAGTTTCATATTAGAGTAATGCTCCCATGTCTCACCCAATTCAGAATTGGTCATAGCCTTGAGTTCGGCTATTGTAAAGATTATACCTTTACCTGTTACTTGATAAAGGGCGAGAATAACCATCTCTCTTGTTATGCCTTGTGGTTCGTGCATATTAACTCCTTTATTATTAAAAATGTTGGTAGGCGAGAGTTAAGTCTCATTAAACCAAGGATATCTCCCGCTTGCGTCATCACGTTGATGAACCACATATCTGTGGCGTTGACCGTACCTACTATTATGCTTTAGGGTCTTACGCCAATTCGCATGGCAAGTGAACCCATTAACTCTGGAACGCATGGTATTTATAGTCCATCGACTTAGACTTGATGTTATAGCCCATGTTATATATGAAATACATATAATAATGGGGAAGTACGAGCCTTTTAACGTCTTGCTTAGGACTGAATCTAATAACACGAAGATAATACCCTCCCTATCTTGTTTTGTTATTGTATAAATGTATGTATTATGAACCACATAATGAGAAATAACGTGCCGAAGGCACCGAGTTTTGTTGCTTTAACCTTTGAAAGGAAAAGGAAAATGGGATGAAATGAAACACTTGCGCTTTCACCTGCTTTGTGTTGTTTCATCCCCTTTCATAACTAATCTTCCTTTGAAGTGGCATCATCGTCCGACTCAGGAGCAACACCTGCAAACTCATCACGAAGCTTAGCCTCTTCTTTTTCAAGAAGGACTGCAGCGTTCATGGAGTTGCGAATGTTCTCAGGAGTCCAAAACTGAATAGCACCGTCCGTACCGTCGCCTTTTACAAAGCAGATACCTTGGACTTTAGTGCCATCAGGTTTGGCGATTACTCTGTCTGAAACCTTAAGTTTCATTAGAGAATCACGACCGTTGATAACCAATGATACTTTCACGTCTTTGTACATAAGTACTCCTTGTGATGGGACGCTCATGGAATGAACCATAGCTTTAGAAAGCCGTCCCAGTTATCAAAAGTTAACTAAAATCACGAATTGAATAATCCGTCTTAAGGGGTACTATGGTTGAATATAGGAGCATATCATTTTGCTATATTTTTCTTCAGTATAACATGGGCATTTAGTACTTGCATGGTGCTTGACTTATAATGTACCTTCGAGGGTGAGTAGGGTGGGAAATTAGTTAATAATAAAGGTGTCAAAAATGAGTAAGGATACTGGAGTAATCACTTCAAGAGAGTTAGATAGAGGCAATGCACTTACAGGCGTAGCCCGTATCCAACATGAAGCAGCAGTCCAAAGGGAGCTAGAATCTATACGAGCAGAGCGTCTTCTAGAGAAGGAACTCAGTAATGAAGTAGAGAAAAAAATGAAAGCTAAATCCAAGAGGACTCCAAGTGGGAAGAAAAATAAGAAATGACGATGGTGTAATCGAGCGACTAAAAGACCAAGATTTAGATGTAATGTATAAAGTCCTCGAGAACGCATCTAAGGAGGAAGTCCCAATAGAAGTAGATGGCATGGTCTACCTTATCCCAAAACCAATAAGCGACCTTATAGATTCTTTAGCAATTCAAGCGGGTATTGATAGCCCTGTGGAAATAGAGAATGAAGCATAAAAAGATTAAGGGCATCAAGCACTTAGTATTTGAAGATATAAAAGATTATAATTCCCATTTTGGGAAACAAGCAAAGCCACCTATTGATGACTGGCGTGTAGGTAAAGAAAAAGATTGGGTTATAGCGGATGATGGTGGTATAATACAGTTACTTAAAGTATCCAATAACATTTCACATCCCAATGACAGACCAAATTATAAATTGTCTAAAGGATGGCTTAGAACTGTTGTTGGTACTTTTCTCATTAGGGATAAAACCTTAATGGATACGGATTTCGATAAACACCCAAATAGGTATACTTTTTCTAAAAAAATCAAGAATACAAACAGTCGAGTCTACAAGAGGGAGAAAGCCACTAGAAAAGAAAAAGAATTCGCTACCCATGTAGTTGTAGGAGAAACTGCTGTCGGGGCATATATGAAATCCTTTAATGAGAACGATGAAAATAAGGCTCAGAAAAAAGCAGCGATACTTTTAAAGCAAAGGAGAATTATGAGTGAAATAGAAGCAAGTGCCTTAGAGGTGGCAAAAGAATTAGGAGTAGACCATAGATATATATTAAGGTCGTTGAAATGTTTAGCAGAAAACTCAGGAGATGACAATATACAATTACAAGCAGTAAAAGAACTTGGCAAGGCAATAGGGACACTTGGCATGACTAAGAAAATCGAGACAGGGGTAGTAGGGATGTTTCAAGGATTTTCGCAAGAGCAACTACAAGGAGCAACGAGGGAGTTAATAGCGGATAAGGAAATAAAATAAATGAGATGTCCACTTTGCAATTCATTACACACAAAGAAAAATGGCACCAAACTCTTAACAACTGGAAACAGGACTCAAGAGTTTCAATGTAGAGACTGTAAGAAATACTTTTCTCTTCAGATTAGCGTTAATAGCATACATCAATTAAAAGCAGTTGAGCCTGGGGATATACTAGAAGTAGACGGAGGGAAAGTACTAAGGATACACGGGCTTACAGATGTTCATGTAGGGGCAGTTGAGCATGATTTTAAAAAGCTTCAAGAGGCTATTGATATAATAGAAAAAGACGATGATGCTAGGTGGTTTGGCAATGGAGACTTATTAGAATTAATTCCGCCTCATTATAAAATCAATCAAAGGGGACAGAACATTCCCCCAGAAGAACAATACCTAGAGTTCTCTAGACTAGTAGCCCCCATAAAAGATAAATGCTTATTTATTAGGGGAGGAAACCATGACTACATACGCTCTTTTAATATCTTAGACTTTGATGTATGTAAAGTATTGGCAAAAGAATTAGGTGTTCCATACTACAGGATGCCCGGCTATACAAAGATTAACGTAGCAGGGAGTTCTTATAACCTTGTCTCTGGTCATGGAAAGTCAGGAGGAGCGAATGGAGATATGGAATTAAATAAAATGGCTGCTGTCTACAGTGAAGGAGATGTATTTTTCTTAGGTCATAATCATCAATTATATGTCAAGCCTATGGACAGTTTAATCATAGGGACAGATGGCACAGAAGAGATGAAGAGAAGATGGTACATAAGAGGAGGCTCATTTCTTAGGTATGCAGATTATGCAAGATACTCGTTCTTCCCTATCATAAGGACTGGTTGGGTTACTATAGAATTTAAAGAAGAAGGTATCCACTGCTGGGAAAATTAAGTGTACGAAGAGTCTCAAGATGAAGAATTCGGAGTGAATTTTGAAAAAATTTTTAAATCAAACAGGGGAAGTAAAATGGTTATGGCAAAAAAGAAAAAAGCACTAAAGCAACCAACTAAGGCTGTAATGGTCGAAGCGATTGTAAATCTAGAAAAAGGGCTAGAAAGTATATTTAACAAGGTGATGATTCTTGATGACGCTGTTCGCCAATACATCGGATACAAAAAAGATGGCGATAAATTTCAAAAGGTCTTAGATAAGGTTTATAAAAAGCGACAAGAGGAAATAGATGCAATTGCTGAAGCAAAATCCGCAGAAAGCGGAGGAAGCCCTCCTATTAGCGAGGAATGATATTATAGCATTTGGTAAATTATTTTTACCAGATGATTATTTAAGGAGTGAGACACCTCCATTTCATTATGAAGTGGCGGATGCCATTGACGATGTTAGTGTAAGACAGGCTGCTATCATTTTACCAAGGGGACATGGTAAGACAATCCTTACTAAGGCTTCTATTCTTAAGGACTTCCTTTTCTGTCCAAGTGATGATATGTTATTTTATGCGTGGGTTTCCGCTACACAAAAATTAGCAGTCGGTAATATGGACTATATAAAGTATCACCTAGAGCATAATGAACAAATAACATATTATTTCGGGAATCAAAAAGGTAGAAAATGGACAGAAGAGGATATAGAATTATCAAATGGATGTAAACTTATTAGTAAGAGTAATGTTACAGGGATAAGGGGTGGCGCAAAACTACACAAAAGATATGACCTTATTATCCTTGATGACTTCGAGCATGAAGAGAATACGCTTACGAGAGACTCTAGGGATAAAAATGCTAATCTTGTTACTGCTGTTGTTTATCCTGCCCTTGAGCCTGAGACTGGGAGGATTAGAGTAAATGGAACTCCTGTTCATTATGATAGCTTTATTAATAACCTTCTTATAAATAGTGCCAAAGCTAAAAAAGATGGAAAAGATTTCGCTTGGGATGTAATCACTTATCAAGCCATTGATGACGATGGTCACTTCTTATGGTCTTCTTTTTTTACTCCAAAAATTATGGCACAGAAAAAGCAATTTTATTATGACTCTGGTCAACCTGCTAAATATTACCAAGAGTACTTCATGCAGGTGCAGAGCGAGGAAGATGCTATTTGGAGGCGACAAGATGTTAGACCATATGAAGGTTTTATAAAATATGATGACGATGAACAAATAAACTATATACATTTAAAAGACGAAGAACGAGTGCCAGTTAATTGCTTTATTGGTTGCGACCCTGCGACTGATATAGATACAAAAACATCTGATTTTTCAGTCATTATGGTAATCGCAGTTGATACAAGACGAAATGTTTATGTATTAGAGTATGAGAGACATAGGAGTATTCCCACTTTGGGAAGTAAATACGAAGGAGCATTTAAGAAAAATGGTGTAGTTGATTATATTTTAGAATTGTATGAAAAATATCATTGTACGTCTGCTACCGTTGAGGATGTCGCAATGAACCGTTCTGTCTTTCAATCCTTGAATGAAGAACGTAAGAGGCTAAATAAGTTCGAAATAGCAGTGATAGCATCTAAACCGGGAGGTCACCAGAAGCGAAATCGAATCTATTCTGGTCTTAATGGGCGTTTCTCAATGGGTTTAATACATATCCGGGATAATATGTTTGATTTAAGCAACGAAATTGTTACATTCGGAGCAAAGATGGCTCACGATGACACCATCGAAGCATTGTATTACGCCTGCTTAAACTCTTTCCCCCCAGATTACAAAGAAGATACCAAAGAGCGTAAGTGGTTTAAACAGAAGAGGAAAGCCAAAAGTTGGGTAGTAGCATAGGAGGATATATGCCATATGGAAAAGGAACGTACGGAAGTAAAGTCGGAAGACCTTCCAAAGCAGTCAAAAAAGCAGGACGGAAAAAAAAGTCAGGTGCCAAAAGAAAAAAGAGAAGATAATTGGTATAATGATACCCTTGTACCTGTCTTAGAGTGGAGAAATGATAATGTCACTATATCTGTACAAAAAATCAAATTTTATGCTTAACTAAAGAGGAATATAATGGCTAAACGTGGAAGAGGAAGACCTAAGGGTTCTAGAAACAAAAAGACTCTTATGAAAATGGTACAAGCTAGGAGAACAGAAAAGAGTCGCTCTTGGTTAGATGCGGCTATAATTGGTATGAAAAATTTTTTAAAATCACCGTGGAGTAAATAATGCCTAGATTCGGGAAGAGAAGCAAAGAACGTCTAAAGGGTGTAAATATTAAACTCGTAAACGTACTTAATAAACTTATCAAAATAATGGATGTTACTATTATTGAGGGGGTTAGGAGTGAGGAAAGACAAGCTGAACTCCTTGAAAAAGGGAAGACGAAGGTTAAATATTCAAGGCATATGGAAGGTAAAGCTGTTGATTTAGCACCTTATCCAATAGACTGGGAAGACAGAGAAAGATTTCACTATATGGGTGGAATGGTTCGTGGCATTGGACAAGAAATGGGGATTAAAGTTCGCTGGGGCGGGGACTGGGACTCTGATGGCGAAATAAAAGACAATAATTTTGATGATTTAGTTCATGTGGAGTTAAGATGAAGGGTAGAAGATTAAAAGTTAAAAGTAATATTGAACCGTCTAGACCAGATGATAAAGCCTTAACTGGAAATGCTTTAGCTGGAACTGCCCATGATAGTGGGAGTAACAAAAGTGTCTGGCAAACTATGGTTGATAATTCAGGTTTTGCTAAAAAACATCCAGATATAGTTTTAAAAGGGAAAAAAGATGCCAAGAGTAAGTAGTAAAAAAAGAGCCGAAGTTATATATCAATTATATTCAAAGGCTAAGGGGACTTGGCGTTCAAAATGGGAAGCCCAAGCGCAAAAATGTTTTGATTTTTATCATAATGACCAATTAAGTGCCGAAGAGACAAGGCAATTAGAAGAATCTGGTATGCCTACTTTTACTATTAATAGGATAACTCCTGTAATAGAAATGATGAAATACTTCACGACTTCTAAAACCCCAAGGTGGCAGGCTATTGCAGCGGAGGGCAGCGATACTGATATAGCAGCCGTACATTCAGACATTTCTGAGTACTGTTGGCATTTATCTAATGGAGATTCTTTGTATTCTCATGTAATACAAGATGCTTTAATAAAAGGGCTTGGGTGGTTTCAAATTGATATAGACCCCGACCAAGATAGAGGGATGGGTGAAGTTATATACAAAAGAATAGAACCTTTTGATGTCTATGTAGACCCAATGAGTAGGGATTTTTTAATGAGGGACGCTAGTTATATTATTGTAAAAAAGGAGTTGCCTCGTACTCAATTAATTAATTTGTTTCCAGAATTTAAAGCGAAGATTCAAAAAGCATCACAAAGCGAGAATCAAGCTGGTGGATTTTGGCAATCTGAAAGAGATTCTTTCGCTTCGGATAGTATTCAACCTGAAGACATTGGTCAAGATGCTTATGACCCTGAGACATCTGAGGACGATGGTGTCTTAGATTATTATGAAGCTTATTCTAAAGAGAGGTATCCGTTGTATAATGTATTCTTACAAATTCCTGAAAGCGCAGGCAATTTAAAGGAAATGAAAGCACAGGCGGACGCACAAATACAAGCAAAGAAAGAAGAAATGGAAGTTCTTTTTAAAGAGAAAGCCTTAGAATTACAAGAATTAGTTGCTCAAGGTGAAGTGATATATGAAAGAGCTGAAATAGAAATGAAAAAAGCTCGGAAAGAAATGGAAGCTGAGTTAGAAGCATTTGAGGTTTCATTAATGAATGAAATTCAAGAAAGCGCAAGTTCTATTGAGCAACAAGTAATGTCACAGGAAGAGTATGATATAGTTCAAGCTGATAAAATGCTCTCAGCTAGTGTTGTAGAGGCTGTTAAATTTTATGATACTAGGGTGAAAATGTGTGTTACTTTGGGAAGTTCTACAATGATGTATGAAACTTACTTGCCAATAAATGATTATCCACTTGTTCCTATACCTTATATGTGGACAGGGACTCCATATCCTATGTCAGCAGTTTTACCGCTCATAGGTAAACAACAAGAAATAAATAAATCTCATCAATTAATGATTCATAATGCGAATTTAGCTTCCAATCTAAGATGGGTTTATGAAGAAGGTTCTGTGCCTGAAGCGGAATGGGAAGCGTATTCATCTGCTCCCGGTGCATTACTCAAGTATAGGCAAGGATTTACACCTCCTACTGCTATACAACCTCAGCAAATTAACAATGCTTTTTTTACTACCGTGCAACAGGGTAAATCAGATATGGAATATATATCAGGTATTTACTCTTCAATGCAGGGGGACACTGGTGCGCAGCATGAGACTTACCGTGGCTTACTTGCTCAAGACGAGCATGGAACTAGAAGAATAAAAGCGTGGATGCAAACCATTGTTGAACCTGCATTGGAGCAGTTGGGGAAAGTATTTATGCAAATGGCACAGCAGACGTATCAAGCGCATAAGGTATTTAGGATAGTTCAGCCTAGTGGAATACAGGAAGATAGACAAGTTGAGATTAATGTACCGATTTATAATGACTTAGGTAAATCAATAGAAAAATATAATGATTATTCTTCTGCGAGATTTGATGTCAGAATAGTAGCAGGCTCTTCAATGCCTGTGAATAGGTGGGCATTATTAGAAGAATATTTTAGATGGTATCAATCTGGTCTTATTGATGACATCGCAATGTTGGGTGAAACTGACGTTAGGGGTAAAGAACAAATCCTTAAACGTAAATCAATATATTCTCAATTAAAATCACAAGTTGATGGTCTTGAAACTCAATTGAAAGATAAGATGGGTGAGAATGAAACTTTGAAACGCCAACTTGTGCAAGCAGATATTAAAGGTGCGACAAACGAAGTAGAGACGCAGATGAAAGATGAACTAGTAAAATCAAAAGCACAACAAAAACTTATGCGTCAACGAATGGCGGATAAAGACCAAGCGATGAAGGTAAAATAATACTTGCATCAAATTAACAGATAGGAGTAATATCACATGGAACAAACAGACAACCTGCAAGACAGCAGCCCTGATGTCCTAGAAGCCGTAACAGGTAGCCCAGCGGGATTAGACGACCCGGGTGCTTTTTTTGGTGCTTTAGACCAAGCGGCAAACGGACTTATAGTCGATGAAGGGCAACCCCAACAACAGACAACCTCGCAAGTAGCGAACCCTGTTGCCGAAGCCACAAGCAGTGGCGAAAACCTCAAACAACTTGAAAAGAGATATTCCGATTCTTCGAGAGAAGCAAAACGACTTAACACTCGCTTGAAGGAATTAGAGCAATATGCTCCTCTCTTAGATAAGATGAGGGAAGACCCTAAATTGATTACTACAGTTAGAGATTATATTCAGGGTAGTGGACAACAAGGAATCAAAGAAAGATTATCTTTAGATGAAGATTTTGTATTTGACCCCGATGACGCTTTTAGCGACCCAAAGAGTGATTCTGCAAAAGTTTTTGATTCAGTAGTTAACCAGAAGGTTTCTCAAATAGTTAGTGGGAAACTCGGTAAAGAAAAGCAAGAACAAGCTATTCAACAACAGGCGGCAGAGTTTAAAAGTCGCCACGATATGAATGATGAGCAGTTTGAAAACTTTATGCAATTCGCAACGAGTAGACCATTGAATTATGACGATATTTACTATTTAATGAATCGTGAAAGTCGGGACACTAATATAGCGTCAGAAACTAGAAAGGAAGTAGCAACTCAAATGCAGAATGTGAGGCAAAAGCCTATATCATTAGCAGGACGAGGCGCAGCTTCTACTGAAGAAGTTAAAGTTGAAGATGCTATCTTTAATTCCATGTTGAATGAAGGTTTAGATAACCTATTTGGACAATAATAAATACTCATAAAGGAGATTAACATGGCAAGTACACCATTACAATTAAGTAATTGGAATTTGGCAGACGTAGATTCCCCGGGTAGTTCAGGTTCCACTCTCAACACTGGTGTACTTCGCAGGAAGTATAACTTTGGCGACAGAGTAAGTGAACTTGCAATATCCCAAACCCCTTTCTTTCGGTTTTTATCGAAGGTAGGTAAGAATTCAACGGATGACCCAAGTTTCAAATTCACGGAAAGACGACCATCTTTCCATAAACGCTACTCATATGTAGTAGGAAAACACGCATCAGTAGCGGCAACTGGTAACGATGCGGCTGATGCAACAATGGTCGCAGGCGATGTATACCTGTTTATGGCAGGCGATTACAAATCTGCTGGCAATATTCAGAATGTGCAAGGTCAATCGAGTGGCGCAATCGCAGTAGGAAGCGCAGGGACTGCCCCTGAGTTTTTCTTACCAAAACAAGTACTCAAAGTACCTATGTCTGGTACCACAGATGGTGGAGTAACTGGTTCAGCTGGTGCTTTAGCGGTTGATGTTGATGACTATATGTTGTATCAACTTGATGATACCTATGTTCCCGTTAAAGGCTGGTTACAAATCCTCGCTGATGATGGAGCTACTTTAGGTACTGACGGGGCTGATTTCGCAGTAGGCGATTTTCATGCAAGTAAACCTGACGTAACAGAATATGTTGAGGCTAGGTTTGCTGAATGTGTTCGTATTAAAGTAGCGATAGTGAAGAATTGTATTTCTTCCGCTCCTGCTTTGGCTAACTTTGCAACCAACACCCCAGTACGAGATGTATATAATGAATCTATTTCCGATACTCTAGAAAAGTGTCGTAGTTATGTCGTTGGTAACGCATATGAAGAAGGTTCTACATTAATAAACAAAACATGGAACGACCAACCATTCTCCACAGGTTATGGGCAAACTCAGATTTGGCGTACTGAATTCGGTATGACAAACACAGCCCGTGCTACTATTTTGAAGTACGAAGCTAACGAGTGGGCTAGAATCTGGCGTGATAAGTTGATTGAACACAAATGGGATATTGAGCAATCACTTCTCTTTGGTTCTCAGCTTACTTCTGGTAGCTACAACTACACTCAAGGTGCAGTTGACTACATTCAGAATAATGGAAACGTATTCCAATTGCCAATCGCAACAAAGACTCAAGATGATTTTCTTGATGACCTTTCTAAGTTGGTAGACCCTCGCTATAATGATTCACAAGCGACTGTGTTCTTCTGTTCAACAGAAGTATACAATTGGTTGCATAAGTTGAGCGGTTACTTTTCCAACAATATTGCAAACGTACAACCCGGTGGATATGATGGTACGGCAGCAGGCGCAGGTGGCGCAGCTGGTTCAGTTGGCGGTTCCATGGGAAGTGCAGACTTTGCTATGTCAGGAAAGTCTAAGTCCTTTGGCGTTGATATCTCTCGTATCTCAACATTATATGGCGACATGAATATTGCTCGTCACATTATGCTTGATGGTACTAATGTCAAGATGCTTGGTGTAAACATGAAGCACGTTAAATATCGTCCATTGGTCGGTAATGGCGTGAGTCGTGATACTTCAATCTATGTTGGTGTTCAAAGTTTAGAGAACACTGGTACGGATAAGAGAGTCGATATGATTCTTACTGAAGCAGGTATGGAATTTCAAATGCCTGAAGCACACGCTATCTGGAAATAACAACTAAAGAATGTAGGGAGTCACTGACTTCCACACTCCCTACATTTTTAGCGAGGGAATGATATGGGACTAACTGCCATCTCAGGTGAAATTGAGAGTCTAGTAGGAACAACGACTGCCGATACAGAATTCATAGAATCTGCTCAAAGATTTGTTTGCTCAAGTATACCTAAAAATTATATGTGGGCTTATGCACAAAAGACAACTGCTGATTCATCTAATCCTGTAACAGTCCCTAAGACCGATAGTATACTAGCGGTAACAAGGGGAGGGCATCACTGCGCAAAAATAGAACAAAAATATAGAGGCATGGTAGAGTCTGGTGACACTACTAGTTTATATTACCCAACAAATAAACATCCTAAATATACTGAGGATGGAGCAAATGAATATAGCGTATATCCCGCGCCTACGAGTGTAGGTGGTTATACCGCTCAAATTTTATATGTAGATTATTCACAACTTGATGACGATAGTGAACTAAGAAATGCTGTTATATATTCAGCAGTTTCAAAAGAATTCGGAGTAAAAACGCTAACTAAGGTTGTAGACTGGACTAGCATTGCATTACCTAGTATAATATCAGAGCCTAGTTTTGGCGATAATTTAGTTGTTACAACCGCTCCTCCATCAGCCCCATCAATTGATAAAACTACATTAGATACATCTGCGTGGGTTGCACCGTCCTATGTTGCTCCTAGTTTGCAATTAGCGGATTTCCCAACTATTACTTGGGATTTTCCGTCTTCTCCTGTTGCTCCCTCTATTGCATCTAATAGCATCGAAGATTGGACGAGTGCAA
>Ga0114999_10007744_pt1 | contig 12138 bp, 10 predicted proteins | sample ArcticOcean_MG_C_3_FD_89820 | JGI IMG/M metagenome (GOLD analysis project Ga0114999, IMG submission 89820) | Marine microbial communities from western Arctic Ocean - ArcticOcean_MG_CB8_126 | ecosystem: Environmental > Aquatic > Marine > Oceanic | place: Arctic Ocean: Canada Basin | collected...
AGAGCCGTTCCTATCGTTGAATCTATGGCAGCGTTAACATTAGCTGACCATGCAATAAGACAACGAGGCCAAGTGGGAAACAATTCCTAAATCGGATACACAGGTTCGAGTTTTGTTTAGTGAATATCTTATCCTAAAACATCATCGCCTATATACAAATTTATTCAGGTCCAATACCAGTATTTTGTATTCTACGGATATTAATTCTGAGTTATCTTGAAGCTGCGCGGCAATCTCCTAGAGTCTGTTGTCTATATCTGACCCCGCGCCCATGCTGATTGCCTCACTTTATATTTAATTATCAAACAACAGGGGAAGTTCCTCCGTCAACATTTATTGAAGCTCCCGTGACATAACTTGCTCTTTCGGATGCTAAAAATGCAATCACGGCTCCAACCTCATTTGCATCTCCAACTCTTCCCATAGGAATAGCAGAACTCATTTCTCCATAAAAATCATCTAAGCTTAAATCTGGATCTGAATCAGTTCTGATTTCCCATCTTTTACGGTGCTGTCCACTTCTAATTAATCCAACACCTACTGTATTAACAAGAATGTTATGTTTAGCAAAATCTTTTGACATAGCTTTAGTTAAAGCTATACCCGCAGCTCTACTAACAGAAGTAGGTACCGAAGAAGCGGAGGGAGCTTTTCCTCCAGGAGTAGTTATATTTATAATTCGACCATATGACTGTTTTTTCATTTGCTCAATAGCTAGCCTAGAACAACGTATGGCTCCATAGAGTTTTAAGTCTATATCATAATCCCAAGTCTCATCAGATGTTTCATCAAAAGGAGCTGCTGCAGAAGTACCTGCATTATTCACTAGTATATGAATAGACCCAAATTGCTCTTTCACATTTTTAAATAAGTTGTCTATATCAGTTAAATTTGTAACATCACATGCAATCGGCAATATTGATTTACCTGTTTCGGTTTCGATTTTTTTAGCTGCATCTTCTAACGGCCCTTTTGTACGAGCACAAATAATTACATCCGCTCCTTCATTCGCCATTTCCCAAGCTGCTGCATATCCTATTCCATCACTTGCTCCAGTAACAATAGCTACTTTTCCATTAAGTCCTAAATCCACTACGATCTCCTTTTTGTAATTATCATCAATAGCTTAAATTAATTATCACAATCTATATTTAACCGAATTTGCAATATTATTTGCTTTATTTCTAGCTTGTTCAATCGTGTCGCCTAAAGCTAATCCTACCCCCATTCTTCTTTCTCCTTTGACAGAAGGTTTCCCGAAAAGACGTATCTGAGTATCGTCTTGTAGCAATCCTGATTCATTCAATTCAAAACTTACATTATCTGAATGTCCTTGAACCAAAATAACTGCCGAAGCAGCAGGAGATCGAAATCTTATATTAGAAATTGGTAGTCCTAATATAGCCCTAGCATGAAGTGCAAATTCACTCAAATCTTGACTAATTAAAGTCACCATTCCTGTATCATGAGGCCTTGGGATTAATTCACTGAAATAAACTTGTCCATCTTTTATGAAAAACTCCACTCCAAATAACCCGTATCCACCTATTTCTAAGGTTACAGCTTCTGCAATTCGTTCAGCTTCTCGTAAAGTTTCAGAAGGCATGGGGTGGGGTTGCCATGATTCCTGATAATCTCCTTTTTCTTGACGATGTCCAATTGGTAAACAAAATGAACAGCCGAATTTATGCTGAACAGTTAAAAGGGTAATTTCATAATCAAAGTCAATAAACCTTTCAACAATCACTTTTTCAGAATTACCTCTTGCCGCAGAAGTAGCATGTTCCCATGCGTACTTAATGTCAGCTTTATCTTCAAGTAGTGTTTGCCCTTTCCCTGAACTAGACATAACTGGTTTTACTACACAAGGTATTGATATTTCTTGAATTGCTTTTTGAAATTCTGCAAAATTGCTTGCAAACCTATACTCTGAAGTAGCTATGCCTAACTCTTCGGATACTAATTTGCGAATTCCTTCCCGATCCATTGTCAAATTGGTAGCCCTTGCTGAGGGTACTATTTTAAATCCTTCAGTTTCAAGGTCTACCAAAGTTTCAGTATCAATTGATTCTATTTCAGGAACTATAAAATCAGGAGATTCTCTAACGATAATATTTCGTAATTGCTCAGAATCCAACATGTTAATCACATGGGATTTATGGGCTACCTGCATTCCAGGGGCATTTTTATAGTTGTCTACAGCTATAACTTCAATTCCAAGACGTTGGAATTCAATTATTATCTCTTTCGCAAGTTCTCCTGCTCCTAAAAGCATTACTCGTGTGGCATTTGCAGCTAAAGGCGTTCCTATCTCAGGCATTATCGGAATTTTAAGTTATGGCGCCCCAAGTCACCTATTGTTTTGCATCCCATTAATTTCATTCCTCTTTCAATTTCTTCTTGCATTAATGTCATAGCTCTCTCGACTCCAGACTCTCCGGCTCCTGCCAAAGCATAAAGATACATCCTTCCGCCTGAACAAGCTTTCGCGCCAACTGATAAAGCTTTTAAAACATGGGTACCTCTGCGAATTCCGCCATCACATATAACGTCAATCTTATCTCCTACTGCATCAACTATCTCGGATAGTTGATCAAATGGAGATATTGACCCGTCAAGTTGTCTTCCTCCATGATTTGAAACCATTATAGCTGTTGCACCAACATCTACAGCTTTTTTCGCATCTTCAACAGACATAATACCCTTTAAACATAAGTGTTTGCCCCATTTTTTATTTATATCCTCAACAGTTTTCCAGTTCATATTTTGATCTAACATATTTGTAAAATAATCACCGACAGAAACGTTTACATTAGTTCCTTCTTGAATATGGTCTTCCAGTTGTGGCAACGCAAATTTTTCTCTAAATAAATAATTCAATGTCCATCTTGGATGTGTAGCAAAGCTCATAAAGCTTCCAAACGTTAATTTAGGAGGAGAGGTAAATCCAGTATAGAAATCTCTTTCTCTGTTACCTCCAACTATTGTATCAACCGTCAAAGCTATTGCATCAAAATCATACTCTATACATTTTTCAATCATACTATCATTAAGACCTTTATCTTTATGTATGTACAATTGAAACATTTTAGGCGATGAAATATTTTTAGATATTTCTTCAATACTAACTGTGCCTAAAGATGAAATCCCAAAAAATGTATCGAACTTTTCTGCAACTTTTGCAACGGCCCTTTCCCCATCATGATGAAACAATCTTTGAAGTGCTGTTGGTGAGAAAAAAATAGGCGATTTAAGCTTTTGTCCCATCACAGATACACTTGTATCTATTTCACCAACCCCTTTTAGAACATTAGGAATTAAATCACATTTTTCAAAAGCTTTAGTATTTTGAGATAAAGTAATCTCATCATCTGCTCCACCATCAATATAATGAAATATTGGAGATGGGATTCGTTGTTTAGCAAGATCTCTAAAGTCATTTGTATTATGACATCTACTTAATTTTTTAAACATTTTTAATATTCTCCCAAGAAATTATATTTTAGAAAAAAGCAAATCGAATTCAGAAATTATTTTTGATTTCGAGTACCCACTCTCATATTTTTTCCGTGCATTTTCTCCCATTTTCACTAGTTGATTAGGGTTTTCAACAATATTTTCGATATCTTTAATTAACCCTTCAAAGCGGTCTGATACCAAGCCACAATTCCCTTCTTTTATTAAAATAGCAATATCTGAATCAAGATTCATCATAGCAATAATAGGCTTGCCGGCAGACATAAAAGTCATAGCCCTAGATGGGACCGAAAGTTTTTCCATACCATCTGCTAATGTTACGAGGCATGCATCACTAGTTGATAACAAATCTATAAAATCATCCATGGGTTGATAAGGAAGAATTTTAACATTGTCTAATTGTTTTTCTAGTATCGTGTCAGATAAAGATTTCATTCCAACTCCACCGCCTAAGAACAAAAATGTCGCATTTGTATCTTTCAGATTCTCAGCAGCTTTTATAACAGGCTCAACAGGTTGCATAATTCCTATATTCCCAGCAAACAATATTAAAAGATTTTCTGATTTAATTCCAAATTTTTCTTTTATTTTCATCTTATCAATGTCTCTAGGGGTAAATTCCGGCCTAGCCCATATAGGTATAATATCGATCTTATCAGGATCAGATTTTTTAGTATCTATAAGATTTCGCTTCATCCCGTGACCCAATACAACCGTTCTAGTTGAATTATTAATAATCCAACTAGTGATTTCATTCCAATAATTGAAAATAAATTCTGGCAATTTTATCCAATTCGTTGCTTTTACAATATCAGGGTGAATGTCATATAACACAGATACGTAAGGAATATTATTATTTTTTGATATAAAAACGCCTACAAGTCCAATAATAGGTGGATTAGAAAGGGTTATAACAATATTGAATTTTTCTATTTTGCTTATCTGTAAGGCTTTAATTGTACTGAAAATTAAAAATCTACTATAGCCTAGGACTCTCAGTAATATATTGGCCCTTCCTTTAGTAGCACCCATGGATATTCTATAAACATCAACTCCATTCAGATTTTCAAAAGATTCTACATTTTCACTGTCTGCCTCATAATTGGGTTGTGCAGCTATTACCGTAATTTTATTACCTAACGCTACTATTCCTTCACATAGTTCTGTGAGCAGTTGGCCAGAAGAAGCTACATCTGGTTCATAATATTGATTTATGACTAAAATATTGTTCCTGTATTTCATATTACTAAATTTAGTTCGATTATTTCTTATTATTTAATTCGTCTTTAATCCAATTATATGTAATTGAAAGCCCATCCTGTAAAGAATATTCAGGAGCCCATCCTAAAATATTATTTAATTCAGAATTGTCACTATTCCTACCTCTAACTCCTTGAGGTTTTGTAAGATCATGTTTTTTAATCAAATTCTTTCCAGAAACTTCAGAAACAATATCCACTAACTGGTCAACTGTAATCATTTGATCCATTCCTAAATTTAATGGTTTACTATTATCTAAATTAGTAATCTCATAGATACCTTTAACACAATCATCAATATACATAAATGATCTAGTTTGTTGCCCATCTCCCCATATTTCTATTTCATCTCCATCATCAGCTAAGGCTACCTTTCGACAAATGGCTGCCGGAGCTTTTTCTTTACCGCCATCATAAGTCCCTAAGGGTCCGTAAACATTATGGAATCTAGCAACTCTAGTCTTAAGACCATAATCTTCCGTGTAATATTGACACATTTTTTCCATATATAATTTTTCCCATCCATATCCTTCTTCTGGATCAGCAGGATATGCATCCGACTCTTTTAAAGGTGTAACATCTGGACTCTCTTGTAAATAGCTAGGGTATATACAAGCTGAGGAAGAATAAAAAAACCTTTCAACTTTATTAGTTCGAGCCGCTTCAATCATATGAGTATTAATTAAAGTGTTATTTCTAGCGATATCAGCAAGAAATGCGGTAATGTATCCGATCCCTCCCATATCTGCAGCTAGATTGTATACAACATCAATGCCTTGAGTAGCTTCTAAACATGAATCCCATTGCCTAAGATCCAAAAGTTTAAACTCATCGGCAGAACTAGCAGAATATTCAGGGTTTTTAATATCCACACCTCTAACCCAATATCCTTTTTCTTTTAAAAATGAAACCAAATGATGGCCAATAAATCCTCCAGCTCCTGTTACTAAAACGTTTTCAGACATATATTTAAAACTCCTTTTCAGATGAGGCCAATTTAATAGCTAATTCATATGCTCTTTTATGATTTTCTGCACACATTTCAATACTTGCCTTATTTTTAACAAATTCTCTAGCTAAATGGCCCATATCACAAGCTAACTTAGGATTGTTAATAAGATCAATTATAAAATTTACAATAATTTGAGGATCTTTTGGATTCACTAAATAGCCATTCACACCATGGGTAACAGCATCTTTTGTAGCCCCAACATCTGTAGCAATAACAGGTCTAGCCATAGACATAGCTTCTAAAAGAGCAGTCGAAATACCTTCGCCGATAGAAGTCTGGACATAAAAATCCATAACGGATATAGCTTTTTCTGATGAATCTTCATCACTAATAAAGAAAACATCTTCTCCTAATGTAAGATCCATGGTTACACACTTGTTCTTAAGTTGATTAAAAAGAGATTTTTGTGTATCTTGGACATTCCCTTTGATTAAAATTTGACATTGCCCTATGGTTTTCTTTAACAAAAATGCTACTTCTATAAGAGTAAAATAATCCTTTGCTGGATTTATATTGCCTACTGTTCCAATAGTAGGCAAATTAGGATTAATACCGTGTTTTTCCATAAATCCATTATCTTTCTCAAAATATGCAAATTTATCATTGTCTACAGGAGGATAAAAATATACACATTTATCATTAGGAATAAACCATGGGAAAAAATCCCGCAAGCTTTCACCCGGTAACATGCCAACATCACAAGTCATACGAGTCCAACTAGATATAAGTCTCCTTAAATACACAGGTATCCCCAAACCAAGAATTTGCCCTACAACAGGCTTGTTTTCAAGTTTAGCCGCAATCGCCCCATGAGGGTTTTCCATACCATTTATAGCTACAACATCTGGATCAAATTGATTGATCACCTTACGGATATTATTAACTGAATTTCCAAATTTTCCTAATGCTGATTTTTGTTTATTAAATGAAAATCCTGTACTCAATCTTGAAATCTCCACAGATTCATAATGGCAATTCATATCTTTGAAAACTTTCTCGATTTGTGGTGAATTCCGAGGTATAAGGTTTAATGTTTCTATATTGTTCTTACTTAAGTAATCTGAAATTAAAGCACATGTATTTGCCGGACCATTAAAAACAGGATAATGCAATACATTGAGTACTTTAATTTTAAAACCTACTGCAAACGTGCAGATTCTGAGATTGCATATTTATAGACTTCATCATATATTTCTGCGATTTTATTTATTGTAAACATTTCTATAATCTTTGTACGTCCCTTAACAATAATATCTTGATAAGGTACTTTCGAATCAGCAAATCCCATAACCTTTGAAGAAATTTGTTCTGAATTTCCAAATTCTGTGAAAGTTATATATTCTTTTGAAGGGTCTAATATATTGATACCTGGATGACAGTTAGCGATAACAGGTAATCCTGATGCAATAGCTTCTATAACAACTCTAGGAGATCCGTCATTAATAGTTTGATATATCAGTATATCTTGGCCTCGATATATATCACGCATTTCTTTTCTGCTAAGTGGTGATTTATTAAAAATAACATTATTTAATATATTATAATGCCGTGCCATTTCCATAACCTTATATTCATCAAGGGATCCTGCTTTGGGGACGAGAGTTAATTCTATAGAAACTTTATCCGATAAGTCTTTTACTGCAACTAATATATTTTCAAATGCACTCGTAAAATCAAATCTTCCTACATATAAAAGTTTGATTTTACCGTCTTTCAAAAACTCACTCTTGTTTTTCGGTGTCCAGAAATCTATATCTACACTATTGGGAATAATTCGAATTTTTGAAGTTTTATTTAGATAATATTCCTCAAATCTCTCTCTAAGGCCAGAAGATTGCAAAATAACATGATCGCAAATTTTAGTTAGAAAACTTTGCACAAAACTTCCAGCCAACATACGCCTATCTGAAGAAGTTTTCAATAAATCAAAAAAATTCTGCCCTATAGGATTCCATACATTTTTGATTCTCCATTTATCTAGAGCATAAAATGATGTTATAAACACAGGTCTATTTTTTTTCATAAAATTAAATAAGAAATATAACAAAAAATTACCAAATGTATCGTGAATTATGTCAATTGATTTTTCAGAATTGACGCGCCTTAAAGCTTTATAGGCTCTTATTAAATTCAAAGGCCTTTGACCAGAAATAAATCCTGCATTTATAGCATTGAAATTTTCTGAGTCCAGCGATTTGTCCCAAGAATCATATGAACCTAATATTAAAGTCATGTTATGTCCCTTATCAGAAAGTCTTTTTAAAGTTTTAACTCTATCTAGATAAGAATTTATATTAGGTAAAAAAAACACTATATTCATTAGAAGTAAAAAAGTGTCAAAAAATTATTACCAAAATATTCCATTCGATTGAATAGAACCGGTAGGTAATCCAACTCCATCAATAATGGTCACATTTTCATTTAAATCTGCAGATTCCAATTGTCTTATGTATTTACCATGCGCGATTAAAATAACATCTACATCTTCAATTGCATCTTTTAAACTTTCAGATATCATTTTTGAAAGATCAGGAATATATTGGTTTATAACATTTAAATTAGACCCAATAAGAGATCCGATATTTAAATTTTCATCCCATAATTTCACATCAATATCCTGTAAAATTAACAAATTAGTCAAAGTGATAATTGGACTATTCCTTATGTCATCTGTATCTGACTTAAATGCCACTCCTAATATTGCCACTGACTTAGGTTTATTACTCAATATAAGTGTTTTTAGATTTTCGATTTGACCATTATTCGATTTAGAAATAGCTTCTAAAACAGGAGAATCGATATCTTGTGATTTGGAAAAATAAAGTAAAGTAGATAAATCTTTAGGTAAGCAACTTCCTCCATATGGCAATCCAGGTTTTAAATATGCTTCAGATATATTTAAAACATCATCTCTACATAACATATTCATAACATCAATAGCATTGCCATCTATAGATTTAACAATAGCTCCGATTTCATTAGCAAAAGACACTTTTAAAGCATGAAAAGCATTAGAAGCATATTTTGTTAATGCTGCGTTAGATATTGTAGTTGCAATAATGGGAGATTCTATATTTATATAAATTTTATTCGCCAATGATTCTATTTCTGTGTTTGATAATTGGCTACCAAATATATATACAGAAGGATGTATGAAATCATTAATAGCCGAACCTTCTCTCAAAAACTCGGGATGGACTATATAGTCTATTTTGTAATCACTTGAAAAATCCGAAAACAAATCATATGCATAGTTGTGGACCTCAGGAAGACAGGTGCTTCTATTTAATATACATATATTTTCATTCTTAGAAAATTTAATGTTTGAAATTTCAAGCAATACTGATTTTATCTGAGAAAAATCAGGAGTCGCATCGGCATCTAATGGAGTTCCTACACATATGAATATTAAATCCACATCAGAACAATCGCTAATTTGTGAACTAGCCGAAAGATTCCCAGATGAAATAGCAGATTTTATAATTTCATCTAATTGAGGTTCTGAAACAGGTGACACGCCATTATTTATCATGTCAACTTTATGAGAATCTATATCTATTCCAATAACCAAATGCCCAGATTTGGCCAACAGAGCTGCGGTAACAGACCCAACATATCCTAATCCCAAAACACATACTTTCATAAATTCAGATACTCCTATTCAGGTGTGATATAACGCTTTCAAATCCATCAACCATTACTGGAATGCTAGCCTTGGCATCAATAGTCTTAAAAGCCGATTCACCTATAGTATTCCTTAGTTTCTTATCAGAAACTAACTTACTCAGAGATTCTTCAAGACTTGATACGTCATTTGGTTCAAATCTTACTCCATTAACATTATTTATCAACAACTCTGAATCACTCCCATACTCATTAGGTATTATAGTCGGCACCCCATGACTCATACTAACATTCATAGCCAATCCAACAGCCCCACCCGTAATAGAAATGTGAGCAGCTTTTAACCACAAATGATCATTTCCATATGGAACATGTCCTACAAAAAAAATATCCTTTGGCTTTATATGTTTAGACCTAATTGCCTTTTTAACTATATTTTCCAAGCTACTTCTCTCAGGCCCATCTCCTACTATTGCAAGTTGCACATTATTGCCTTTTCGAATCAATAAAATAACTGCAGTTATGACAAGGTCAAATTTTTTTTTCTCAACTAAACTTCCTAAACTCACTAATCTGATTGATTTTTTCTTAAATTCAGGAATGATTTGATCTTCAATAGCTTGATCCATTTTTGAAATGTCTTCATTAGAAAAATCAACTTCTACAGTATTCTGGGCAACAAATACATTTTTAGAATTAAATCCCATTTCAATAATGTTCTGTCTCGATATTTCTCCATAACACATAATCGAATCCCATTTCTGCAAGAATTTATGCCATATGAAATTTTTTAAAATTCCAGAGGTATTATCGTATTTTGTCCATGCAACAGTTTTAATGCCGTTTGATTTTGCAAAATCTGTCAAACTATATAAAGTTCTTATCCGAGGATTGCCTTCGGCTATGATAACGTCAGGGTTAGATTTAGAAATCACATCCAAGAAATTTTTATACTTAAATATCTCGCCTACTATAGGAAATGAATAGTGATCTATTTCCAAATCAATGTGCCTATATTGTAAATCAATATCATTATAAGGTGAATTTACTCTACCAACATATGGAAAAGCTATAGTTAAATCAATATTTTCACGAGTTGCCAATTCTGAAAAAACAGGAATTCTGTAATGTTCAAAAGTGCGTTGAAGTATTAAAATTCTATTCATCAGAAAACAAAATATCCCCTAAGTCATCACGAACATTTTTAAAATAAACATCTCGCCCTTTAACCCATTTCTGGCATTGCTCTGAAATTCCATCCCATAAGTCTTGATTCAGAGATAATTCGTTAACTGAATCATAAAATAATTGAATATCGTTACAAATACGGCCTAGATTATTATCTTTAATCAAGCCGTCAGGATCATGAAATAGAGAAACCACAGGGGTTCCAAACAACCATGCTTCTAAAAAAACATTAGGAAATCCTTCTTTAGTCACTCCTTTATAGAGTACAGGAGATGTATTTAATAATACTTTACTAGAAGATATTATTTCGCCAACAAGATCAGGTTGAATGAATCCCAATACAGATACATTAGGTAATTCATTAAACTGTGAAAGCATTTCTAATTCAAAATTTTTAAATTCATCTCTACCATTCCCAACAATGGTTATTTTTTTGTCAGGCATTCTTTTTGCTATATCAATCAAATATGAAACCCCTTTTCTGGGTTCTATAGCACCCATCCACAGAGCATCTATATCTCTTAATTGAAAAGGGTTATTTGTTTGATAAGATTTATTCAAATACGTACTAGATATGAGATTATTGTATACAAAGCTATTGGCACCAAAATTATCCCTTAATAACATTTTTTGTTTATTTGTTTGAGATAATAATAAAGATGTCATTCGACAACTCCACATACGCATTAAATTAATTAATGGCGACGGATTTTCCACACATTGTACGTCTGATGTCATTGCCAATATGACTTTCCGGTTTAAAATTCTAGATACCAATATTATGTACAAATGAGCCCAAGATAATCCTCGCATATAGATATGGGAATTAGTAGCACTCAAAATTTTTGTTAATTTAAATATTTTATAAATGAAATTGTTATGTGAATACCATAAATTTTTAAAAGTAAGATTTTTACTATTAGCTCTGTCAATATTTGTAGCATTTGTTACAAGAACTTGGACTTTTGTACCGTTCTTTGAAAGGGCATCTACAATATATTTAATCTGTCTCTCCGAACCTCCTGTTATCTGATGGTTTTTATCAATAAAATAACTAGAATTAGATAAAGAACAAATTGTTATACATTTATCTCGTTTATTAGTTCTACTTTGTTTTAACATCATTCTTTTATAACCCAATATGCTATAACTGACGGCATTCCTAAATTAGAAATTAATTTACGTAACCCCAAAAAATGATATGGGAAAATCCTATATGGCGAATGTACAAAAAGATTATCTTTTTTTATAACTTTAAATCCATATTTAGAAAATTCCTTTGTCCATGTATCTGACCTGAAAGCAATGATTTCTTCAATATGGTTTTTTTTAACACCATGTACTGCTGGCCATAAAACGTTCGATTTCTTGTTATTTTTTATTGAATATGTTTTTTTATAAGCATCCAAAGATATATCATTATTAGTACGGATTTTCTTGACTAAAACTTTAAATATATAAATATAATGGGTCATAAATTGAAAAAATTTCCACCATATTGTAGGCATGGTATGCAACATAACTGCATCTTTTTTAGAAATTCTATACAACTCATTTAAACAACGTTCCAAATCATCG
>Ga0114999_10007745_pt1 | contig 12137 bp, 10 predicted proteins | sample ArcticOcean_MG_C_3_FD_89820 | JGI IMG/M metagenome (GOLD analysis project Ga0114999, IMG submission 89820) | Marine microbial communities from western Arctic Ocean - ArcticOcean_MG_CB8_126 | ecosystem: Environmental > Aquatic > Marine > Oceanic | place: Arctic Ocean: Canada Basin | collected...
GGCCAGCGAAACACGAGCAGATCGGTAATACCCACGTTGATGGGTCGTTTATCATTTTTCACGGATTTTTCTCAATAGACGCTAGGTGAAGTTTTGCACAGCTCGTAAGCGCCTGCAAACCTTTACAAGCTGAATGAGTTTTGCTTACATGTACCGTTCTCTTGGAGCCAACTACATGACAGAAAAAGTACATACTACCATTGACGGCAAAAAAGTTGACTTGCCCGTGCTGGAGTCAACCGAAGGTCTGAACGTGGTAGACGTCAGAGGACTCATAGCCGAAGGCATCTTTACCTATGATCCTGGCTTTTTGTCTACGGCCGCCTGTGACTCTAAAGTTACCTATATTGATGGCGACGCAGGAATCCTCTTGTATCGTGGTTATCCGATTGATCAGCTCGCTGCTAATTCCAATCATCTCGAAGTTAGCTACTTACTGTTGAACGGTGAGTTACCGAACGAACATGAACTGGCGGATTTCGAACAAGAAATCAATAACCGAATGCCTGTTGACGAACATTTTCAGCACATCTTTGATGGTTTCACAAAAGACTCACACCCAATGTCGATGATCTGCGCCGCCGTCGCCGGACTGGCATCGTTGTATCACGACGGCTTTGATATCTACAACGCAGAACACCGTCGCGACGCTGCACTGAATCTAATTGCAAAGATCCCAACCCTTGCCGCAATGACCTACAAAAAATCCCAGGGTGAGGAATTTGTGGATCCGGATCCATCACTTAACTATGCAGAGAATTTTCTCCATATGTGCTTTGGAAAGAAGGGAGAAGCGCCTAACGTCAGCCCCACCATCGCAGCAGCAATGGACCGCATCTTTATTCTGCATGCCGATCATGAACAAAACGCCTCGACATCAACAGTACGGTTAGCGGGTTCAACTGAAGCAAACCCATATGCCGCAATTGCCGCCGGTATTGCAGCGTTATGGGGTCCGTCTCACGGCGGTGCTAACGAGGCCGTACTCGACATGCTAAGTGAGATCGGTGACGAATCCGAGATCGAAAACTACGTTGGAAAAGCGAAGGACAAAGAAGACCCCTTTAGGCTAATGGGTTTCGGCCATCGCGTTTACAAAAACTTCGACCCTCGCGCAACGGTGATGCAAGATAGCTGTCACGCAGTGCTCAATGAACTCGGCGTTAACGATCCCTTACTAAAGGTTGCACAACAGCTCGAGAAGATAGCCCGTGAACAGGAATATTTCATAGAGCGTAAGCTTTACCCGAACGTTGATTTCTACTCTGGAATCACCTTTAAGGCGATTGGTATTCCGGTCAGTATGTTTACCGTGGTTTTCACTCTGGGGCGTATGCCAGGCTGGATCACCCATTGGGATGAAATGCTGTCAGAACCCTTTAAGATTGGCCGCCCCAGGCAACTATACCTTGGGCCACACGCAAGAGATTACACAGACATCAAACAACGTTAAGGCAATCCATGAGTATTACCGCAGCAATAGAAACGAGCAAAGGCACCATCAACATATCATTTTACCCAGAGCAGGCCCCGGTAACCGTGGCCAACTTTGTAAATCTCGCCAATAGAAAATACTACGATGGACTTAACTTTCACCGAGTGATTGCACAATTCATGGTCCAGGGTGGCTGCCCTGAAGGCACTGGCACAGGCGGACCCGGGTATCGTTTCGAAGATGAGTTCGATGCATCGCTACGTCATGACCAACCCGGAAAGTTATCAATGGCGAATGCTGGACCGGGGACAAATGGCAGCCAATTTTTTATTACCCATGTTCCGACACCCCATCTGGATGACGCTCATACCATTTTCGGCGCAGTGGAAAGCCAGGCAGATCAAGATGTTGTAGATAGCATCAGTCAGGGAGATCAGATAGTCAGTATCTTGATATCAGGTGATGCTGATGATTTGTTAGCGAGTCAGGCTGACCGAATCACCGAATGGAATACGGCGCTGGGCGACAGCAGCTAACAAACACCCCTTACAACTGGAACGGTTTGCCCTGCTGATAGAGATCCAGACGGGACGCATAACGTTGCGATCCCATCTGGATTATCTCTTTGACTGTTGTAATCGCAGTCTCATAGTCACCTGATCTGGCATAGGCTGCGGCCAGGGAATCCAGGTTAGTCGGCGTTCGTTCATCATCTACAGCACTTTTGGCCAATTGTAATGCTAATGCGCCATTACAAACCCGCTCGGTTGGACACGTTGCAAGAAGCCATGCCAACCTATTAGTTGCCTGCATCACGCCCTGGTCAGAGGCTAGCTGATACCACTCGACCGCTTTGATATAGTCCTGCGGTACGCCGTTACCACGTTGGTAAAGATAACCCAGTGCGTTCTGAGCTTTGCCGTGTCCTTGCATTGCCGCCCGGTAATACTCATCAGCAGCTTGCCGTGCTGAGGGTGCAACACCCCGGCCGTTCTCGTAAGCCAGACCCAGATGATAATGCGCACTAATGACACCTGCCTTCGCGCCCTTGTTTATCCAGATCAGGCCAGCCCCATAGTCCTTGTTCACACCAATGCCCTGCATATACAGTTCCCCCAAAGGAACGTACGCCATGACATATTCTTCAGCGGCAGCCATCTCATAGAGTGAAAACGCCTTTTTAGAGTCTTTCTCAACGCCAAGGCCTTCTTTATACAGCATCGCAAGATTGGTTTGGCTCGCAGGATAGCCAGTGGCAGCTGCGCGTCGATACCAAACAGCGGCAGCTCGATAGTCAGCATCAACATGCTGCGCCATGATTCCCAAATGATTGATGGTTAGCTGGTGATCGGGATCGAGTTCAATTGCCTGAAGCAGATCTCTTTTACCCTGCGGATACTTCTTTAACAGACTGTAGGCGACGCCCCGATTGGAAAAGGCAATGACTTTGGCCTCACCCTCTAGTTCACCTTTTTCAATGACAGCTGTCAGAATACTGACAACTTCATCGTAACGACCCTCAGTCGCTGCCACCTGGGCATCACTAAATCCGATCGCAAGTGAACCTCCTGGAACCGAAACCACAAATAAAACTAACAACGTAGCTGGGGAGAACCACACCGGGATAAATCTCAACACAAAACACCCACACATCAGAACGGAAACTAAGATACCAAAATAGCAGTTGGGATTGCAGGGCAATACCGTGCAAAATGCTATAATAGTTACCTGGGACAAAGATACTTCATTCATGACCGACGTCAATGTAAACGACTCCGATAACGGAATATCCGACCCGCTGATGCAGGCGTTGGTCACGATCACACGCATCCATCATCGTCCCACCAGCGCAGAGAGTCTCGGAGCAGGGCTTCCTTTAGAAAACGGCCTTTTAACGCCGCAGCTTTTCATTCGGGCCGCAGATCGAGCAGGATTTAAAGCGCGTTATATGCACCGGGACCTAAAAGACATTACTGACATGGTGCTGCCCGTTGTCTTGATTCTTAAAGATGGCAACACCTGCGTATTAATAGAAAAATCTCACGATACCGCCAAAGTGATTTTCCCGGATGAACAGGAAGACACGCATCAAATGTCGACAGAAAGCCTGCAAGAAAGGTATAGCGGCGAATGTCTTTTTGTAAAAGCTGAACAGAAAACCTCTCTGGACGATATTCAATCCAAGCATTGGTTTTGGAATACCATTAAGCGCTCGCGTGCGCTATATGGCGAGGTACTGGTTGCGTCCTTTATGATTAATCTGTTCGCGCTGGTGTCACCACTATTCATCATGAACGTATACGATCGAGTCGTACCCAATCACGCTATCGATACACTCTGGGTACTGGCTTCGGGTGTTGCCATAGTATTTCTCTTCGATCTTCTCATGAAATCGCTGCGCGGCTACTTCATTGATGCCGCCGGGAAGCGTGCCGACATCATGCTCTCCTCCAGTACATTTTCCAGAGTCATGGATCTTCGGCTTAGTCAACGCCCCGGACGCGTCGGGTCCTTTGCCAACAATCTTCAAGAATTTGATAGTTTTCGAGAATTCTTTACGTCCACTACCTTAATTACGCTAATCGACCTTCCCTTTACAATTTTGTTTGTATTACTAATTTTCAGCATAGGCGGCGTGCTCGCCGCTGTTCCCATTGTAGCGATACCCCTGATTCTTATCGCAGGCCTCATCGTGCAGAAACCCTTACAAGAAGTCATCAATGCGTCATTTACAGAATCAGCAAAAAAACACGCAATGCTAATCGAAACACTAACCGGCCTGGATGCGATAAAAGGTGCACGAGCAGAAGGTGTTATGCAGCGTCGTTGGGAAGAATTTAATGCGAAAATAGCAAAGCTTGGGCTACGATCTCGTTTGTTAACGTTGATGACCGTAAACTTTGCGCAACTCATTCAGCAGCTTAGTACAGTAGCGGTGGTCATACTCGGGGTGTATACCATTATGCAGGGCGAACTTTCTATTGGTGGCCTGATTGCATGCACAATATTAACTGGCCGCTGCCTTGCGCCTATGTCACAGGTTGCCAGTGTACTAACAAGATACCACCACTCGCTCACTGCGTATCAGGCGATCGATCGCATTATGTCACTGCCCACGGAGCGACCACCGGAGCGAAAATTCTTACACCGCCCGGTCATCACTGGGGATATTCAATTTCGAAATGTGAGCTTCAGCTATCCTGACCAGCAGATTCCTGCTCTGCAAAATATTTCACTGCACATCAAACAGGGTGAGCGAGTTGCGATCATTGGTCGTACAGGATCTGGAAAAAGCACCCTGCAGCGCCTGGTCATGAACTTTTACGAACCCAGCGAAGGTGCCATCCTGATCAACGGAACCGACATCAATCAAATCGACCCAACCGACTTACGTCGTAATATTTCCTACGTACCGCAGGACATCATGCTTTTTAGCGGTAGTATTCGCGACAACATCGTCATCGGTGCACCACTATCTACAGACGCCTCAATTTTAGAGGCGGCGGAACTCTCAGGGATGTCTGAATACTTGAATCAACACCCCCAGGGGTATGACCTTGAAGTTGGTGAACGAGGCTCTAACCTCTCTGGTGGGCAGCGACAGGGAGTGGCTATAGCGAGATCACTGATCAATAAGGCGCCGACACTGGTCCTGGACGAGCCAACCAATGCCATAGATAACACCACGGAATCTATTCTAAAAAGCAAACTTGAGCCCTACCTTAGCGATCGTACTTTGTTGCTAGTAACACACAAGTCTTCAATGTTGACCCTGGTGGACCGCCTGGTCGTTCTAAATAATGGTCAATTGGTTGCCGATGGACCCAGAGACGAAGTACTACAAACACTTTCGGGAACAACATAGTGAATAACGACGACGTCGATTTTATGCCAGATACCTATGCCGCCGAAGTGGAGACAACGCCCATCGTGCTGCATGCAATCCTCTGGTCAACTTTCGCTTTTATCCTCATCGCGCTCATTTGGGCCAACTTCGCCAACCTGGATGAAGTCGCACATGCTGAAGGCAAGGTTATTCCGTCTAGCCAGGTGCAGATTGTGCAGAATCTGGAAGGAGGCATTATCTCGGAAGTGCTGGTTGAAACTGGCGAATCCGTGACCAAGGGTCAAACTATAATTCGGATGGACGACACACGGTTTGCCTCATCCTTTGACGAAGGCAAGTTAACTACCCAGACTTTAGAGGCACGCATGATGCGCCTGCAGGCAGAGATCGACGGTGTACCGTTCGAACCGCCCGCCAGTTTTCCAGACCTTGATCTCATAGACAACGAGCGTCAGGTATTTGAATCCCGACAACAAGAACTGAAGTCATCCATTGATATATTGAATCAGCAGCTCATGCAACATCGACAGGGCCTTGCAGAACTGAATGCAGAAGAACAAAAACTAAAACGGCATGTTGCGCTATCCGAGCAAGAATTGGCACTCACAGAACCGCTTGTCGAAACAGGCGCGGTGTCCCAGGTTGAGCTCTTAAGGGTTAAAGTCTCTGCCAATGAAGCACGTGGAAGGCTGGAGGGCGTCCAACTTAGCGTACCCAAGGCAGAGTCTTACATTGTTGAGGCTCAACAAAAAATCAGCGAGAAATACAAGCAGTTTGCAGGCGCCGCACAAGCTGAACTCAACGAGGTCAGGACCCAACTTAGCCGACTCACGATTTCGAATATCGCGCTTGAAGACAGAGTACGACGAACGGATGTGCAGTCACCCGTCGATGGTACCGTCAAACAGATTATGGTCAGCACCATTGGTGCAGTTATTCAGCCTGGCATGAATATTATTGAGATTGTGCCATCGAACGACACATTACTGATCGAGGCCAACATACGCCCATCAGACGTGGCGTTTATTCATCCGGGTCAGAAGGCAACCGTCAAGTTGACGGCCTATGATTTTTCAATTTACGGTGGTCTGGATTCAGTATTAGAGCTTATTAGCGCAGATACAATTACGGATGAAACAGGAGAGAACTACTTTAGGATACGGGTTCGGACTAACGAAAATCATCTAGGTTCGGTTGAAAACCCTTTGCCCATTATTCCAGGTATGATCGCGACGGTTGACATCATGACGGGTAAAAAGACGGTCATGGATTATCTGCTCAAACCCTTAAAACGCGCACAGGCGACCGCATTGAGAGAACGCTAACGACTGCACTCCTGGAATGATATTTATCGACCCTTAAAGTCTGGCGGTCGTTTTTCCATAAAAGCACGACGCCCTTCCCTGTAGTCTTCGCTATCAAAACACTGATTTACCAGCGCTTCCACCCTAGTCAGATCTCGGGTTTGAGAATCCTTCACCACCTCATTGATCGCCGCCTTTGCTGCTTTAACCGTTAAGGGTGCATTACCGGCAATCAATAATGCGTAGTCAATGACTCTTTGCTCGAGTTCCTCCACTGGAACTAAAAAATTAATCAACCCCATCTGAAGCGCTTCATCGGCTGCCATAAATCTCGCGGAGAACATAATGTCCTTCGCCCTCGATGGACCAACAATACTACTAAGCGTGTAAAGTCCACCGTAGTCATAACCCAAACCCAATTTCGCTGCAGGTATACCAAACTTAGAGTCTGGCGTAGCAAAACGAATATCGGCCCCTAATGCCGTCGCCAGGCCACCACCAATACAGTATCCCTGAATCATCGCTATCAGTGGTTTATCTATCCGAGCCAGCCAACGATTTGCCTTGGCAGACGCTTGCCCATACTGTTTTTTCTGCTCAGCATTGCCGCGTTTCGAATCAAATTCAGATATATCTGCTCCGGAAACGAAAGCCTTATCTCCAGCACCTTTCATAACGACAACACGAACTTCAGAGTCATCCTGGAAAGCTTCGAGAATAGTACCGAGTCCTTCCCACATCTCTAGAGAGATCGCATTACGACGCTCTGGATTATTGAAGGTTATCCAGCCAATACCATCCCTGACGTCAGCTAACATTTTTTCAGTATTAAGTTGCATAGCTCCTACCTGACTGGCGCGCTAAAATAAGAAGCGGCAATTGTGATAGTTTAGTTTTCTAGAATAGCGCGCAGTTCCAGGGCAACCTCGCCAATTTTCGCCTGTAGCGCTCGGGTATTTTTAGGCCCCATTCGGATCATCTGTTTCTGTACCGGATTCAGAGATTCAAGTTTACTATCTGCGAATTCGTACATAACAACAGGTTGGGTCAGCATGATTGGTGTAGTAATAACCGGCGTTTCCAACAGTCTGCCTATTGCTCGAAACAAGACATCATTAAATTTCTGATCGGGATAACCCAGCTCATCAAATGCCCCCTGAAACAACGGGCTTAGCAACGAATACAACTCTGCTGCTCGTTGCGCGTCAATGGACGTAATCACTTGAGTAAAAATGTTGTACCGATCGTAAGATGTCTCATCCATGATAATGGTCTTCTCGGTCATTTTCTGAACCTGAAATGCTCCCTCGGGGGCAAGGACTCTAACCGGCTCACGCACTATACGACCGTTGGCAATATTGTCAGTCAACACCACAATCTTGCGAATCAGTTCATTTGGAGACAACCAGCGATTAATATGCTCATGCCGGGTCAGGCTAACCACGCCATCTCTTATCAGCTGATCACTATCGTTGAGTAACGGCAATACAAATACCGGCTCTGCTTCCTCCACAACCTCTACGGGTTCAGGTTCGGGTGCAGGTTTGGGGGTGGGTTCTGGTTCAGGTTCAGGCTCTGGTATGACAACAGGCTGAGAGATAACAACGGTTTCCTCTTCCTCTTGCAAGGCAGAGTAGATGATAAAACCAAGAAGCAGGAGCCCGACAATGATGGCTGCTGCGATAACAGGCTTATTTTCCGACATAAATAACCTTCATCACTATTTTCTACATTCTCTGTGGATACCATAGTTAGAACAATAGTATCTACCCGCTTCCACTAAATTTCCATCTTTGTTCAGGCCGTAATAGCGCCAGGGTCGATAATACCCTGCTCTGTCACTATACCGCTAATCAGCGCAGCTGGTGTGACATCAAATGCCGGATTACTCGCTCTGGTATGCTCCGGCGCAATTCTTATGCCCGCCAGATGAGTTACCTCAACAGGGTCTCGATGTTCAATTTCAATATCTGCGCCGCAGGCGGTCGCTGCGTCTATTGTTGAGGTCGGACAGGCCACGTAAAACGGTATAGAAAAATACTGGCACAGTATCGCAAGGTTGAGTGTTCCGACTTTGTTGGCGACATCACCATTGGCCGCTACGCGATCCGCACCCACGATAACAATGTCTATGTCACCCAGGGACATCAAATGCGCTGCCATGTTGTCTGTTATCAAGGTACAGGGGATATCAGCGCGGCTCAGCTCATAGGTCGTCAACCGTGCTCCCTGCAGCAACGGACGGGTTTCATCTACATAAACATGCACTTTGATACCGCTGTCTTTCGCGCAGTAAATTGGCGCAAGTGCAGTGCCCAATTCCGATACGGCGAGAGAACCCGCGTTGCAGTGCGTCAAAATATTAATACCGTCATGGAGTAGTGACTGACCGTACTCACCGATTTTTCTACAAGCTTGGCGATCCTCTTCATGGATCGATTTAGCTTCTTTATGCAGGTTGTCGATAAGCTCGTGGTCTGCGCTGGTCTTCGCGACACCAAGCAGTCGGCTTATCGACCAGGAAAGGTTTACCGCGGTTGGCCGCGCAGCCACCAGATAGCGTCCACGAGCCTGCAGTACATCTTGTAATTCATGGGGAGGGAGTTCTTTTAATCCCAGCAACATACCGTAGGCAGCTGCAATACCAATGGCCGGAGCACCACGCACTGCCAGGTGGATGATCGCATCGTGAACTTCTTCCACCGTCGTTAAGGCAAGTTCCTCTTCACTGTGAGGCAGCGCACGTTGATCGAGTATAGTCAGAACATCGTTTTGCCATCTCAGCGTTTGAGGGACTCTTGCGAGGACCGTCATTAGGTTACGCTGGATCTACATGTTGCATCAGCGCGTACTGGTATGCCTCGATGAGCGCACTCCAACTGGCTTCAAGGATATCGACGTTAACACCAACGGTGCCAAATTTTTCACCCTCAAAGCTGTGTTCTATATGCACGCGAACTTTTGCAGCGGTTTCCTGGGTACTATTAATAACTTTCACAGAGTAGTCCGTCAGGTGTAAATCCGCCAGAACTGGGAATGGTCCCAGCAACGCTTTCTGCAATGCCTTATTCAACGCATCAATTGGACCATGCCCTTCAGCAGCACATAACAACACCTCTTCAGCCACCTTAACTTTGACTGTCGCCTCTATTAGCGCTTCATTATCAGACTGGTCCTCATTACTGGGTGAATAAATGCGATAGAAAATCGGTTGGAAGACTGGTTGGAGACGTCCCACATGTTTGCGCACAATCAGGTCAAAACTTCCGTCGGCATTTTCAAACGAGTAGCCCGAGTGTTCTCTATCCTGAATTTCATCGAGAATGGCGCGAATGGCGTCGTTATCAAGTTGTGGATATCGATTAGCCAATTTCGCACGAAGGTTCGACCCGCCGGAGAGCTCACTAATGAGTACTTTCCGGGCATTGCCTATGGATTCAGGACTAACATGCTCGTAGGTCTCAGGATTACGCTGTACCGCACTAACATGCACCCCCCCTTTATGAGCAAAGGCAGAAGGCCCAACGAAGGGTTGGCCCAGCGGGCCCGCTATACCAACAAATTCCCACACCTTACGAGACAAATTAGTCAGGTTCTTGATTTGACCTGCCGGTAAACACTGGTATCCCAGTTTCAATTCAAGATTACCGAGGATCGTTGTGAGGTCGGCATTGCCACAGCGTTCTCCAAGCCCGTTGATAGTGCCTTGAACCTGTATGGCCCCCTCTTCAATCGCTCGCAGGGTATTGGCTACCGCGAGGCCACCGTCGTTATGAACGTGAATACCGAGTTTTACACCCGTGACCGTGGCATTAACTTCTTGAATCGCAGCGGCAACTTCATGGGGCATAACACCGCCATTGGTATCGCACAGGATGACTCGCTGGGCACCACCATCAACTGCAGCCTGTACCGTGGCAATGGCATAGCCAGAATCACTTTTGTAACCATCGAAAAAATGTTCGGCATCGAAGAAAACCGGTTTGCCGGTTTGCTTCGCAAGATATTCAACAGAACCCTGAATCATTTCGAGGTTTCGATCCGGGGTTGTCCCAAGCGCGGTTTCAACCTGAAAATCCCATGACTTGCCAAAAATACAGGTGATATCAGGATCGGCCTCAATTAATTTGTTGAGGTTTCCATCATCGGCAGCGTCAATCGCAGCGCGATGGGTTGAACCAAAGGCACTGATCTTCAGGTGCTTCAGGGTAAGATCCTTGACCTTAAGAAAGTAATCTTCATCCTTCGGGTTGGAACCCGGCCATCCACCCTCGGCAAAATCCACACCGAGTTCATCAAGCGCCACTGTGATATCCAGCTTATCCTGCAGACTCAGGTTTACACCTTCGCCCTGGGTTCCATCCCTAAGGGTCGTATCGTAGATCTCTATAGTTTTCATGGTATTGCGCTGTACCCTAACCTGGCCGCGACAACATCGATGGCATCGCGTCCAGCCAACAGGGTATCCAATGGGTCATAGGTAGCATTGAGAAATGCCTCACGAACACTATCTTTCATGCTAATTGTAAACACTTTATTCCCACATATGACCTGTAACCCTTCAAGGTCAATAATGATATCGAGCGTCGGATCAGCACCAATCAGTTCAGTGAGTTCTTTTCGTTCCGCTGATGCCATTACTACACACGGCACACCCAGGGTCGTGCAGTTGCCGTGAAATATTTCTGCAAAAGAACCAGCGATAACAGCCTTCAGGCCGAAACGCAAAATTGCCTGAGGGGCATGCTCTCGACTGGAACCACAGCCAAAATTATCGTCAGAAATCAGGATCTCTGCACCGACATGCTGTGGGTCATCCAGAATATGGCCCTTTGAACTGCCGTCTTCATTGAAACGCACATCGTAAAACAATGCCGGTCCCAGTTCGTCAAAAGTCACACAGGTCAGATAGCGTGCCGGAATAATTCGATCAGTATCGATATCGTTGCCTGCCACATAAACGCCACGCCCACTCATTTTGTCAATTCGTGTTCCACTCATACTACTTCCCCTGTGAAGTTAAACACTTCTCTGGCATCTGCGACCTGCCCCTCGATCGCCGCTGCGGCAACCATTACCGGACTCATAAGGATCGTGCGGCCTGTAGGCGACCCCTGCCGCCCGATAAAGTTTCGGTTTGAACTGGATGCACAAACCTCGTCGCCAATCAGTTTGTCTGGATTCATGGCCAGGCACATCGAACAGCCGGGCAAGCGCCATTCAAATCCAGCCTCTTCAAATACTTTATGAAGGCCCAACGCACGAACCTCCTTATCCACTTTTTCAGACCCTGGTACTGCAATCGCACGTACGTGTGATGCAACCTTACGGCCTTTAATAACTGACGCCACCGCCTGAAAATCGCTTAATCGGCCATTGGTGCAACTACCGATGAAGGCAACATCAATTTTTGTGCCTTTGATGGGTTGGTTAGCTGTCAGCTGCATGTAATCCAGCGCGTCGGTAATCAGATTGCGCTCCAGCCCATCCACCTGATCGGGATCCGGCAAGTTTTCTTCTATAGAAATGGCCTGACCGGGCGTCACACCCC
>Ga0114999_10007749_pt1 | contig 12135 bp, 9 predicted proteins | sample ArcticOcean_MG_C_3_FD_89820 | JGI IMG/M metagenome (GOLD analysis project Ga0114999, IMG submission 89820) | Marine microbial communities from western Arctic Ocean - ArcticOcean_MG_CB8_126 | ecosystem: Environmental > Aquatic > Marine > Oceanic | place: Arctic Ocean: Canada Basin | collected...
CAACACGGGAAGTGCACCGTACTTCTGCTGCAACGGCACAGCGATGTTGTAGGCAACTCCATATGAGAAGATCGCTACAACCAGCATGGAGACGCCAATGATGGAACTAGCTCCTTCCTCGAAGCTCGGAAGAGCCACCAACACGATTCCAATGAAGCCAACCGCCAGACCCACTCGCTGGATCTTGCCAGGAAGCCGACCGAGAAGCACCGTTGCCACAAGCGCGACCATAAGTGCCAAACCACCGTTGATCATGCCGGTCACTGCAGACGAGACTCTCAGCTGAGCAAGCGGAAAGAGCGTGAGCGGGAAGGCCATCCATGAGACGCCGAGGAGGGCGGCACGGGGCCAGTCCGCTCGGTCGAACCGTCGCCACGAAGAAGGGAACAGCGAGAGCGTGACGAACCCCAAGAGGACGCGGAGAAATGTGATAGACCCGGGGGCAAACGCCTCAAGTGCTTCAGCCATGAAAAGGAACGACGACCCCCAGGTGACACCCGCGAAGACCAAAAGCCCCCAGTCGGCAGGCCCAAAAGCCTCGCTACTAGTACCTTCGGTTGTCCTGAAAATCCCTGTTCGCAGCATCAGGCAAGTCTGACAGATCCCAAGCTGGAGGCCACCCGATTATTGCTCGAAGTTGGCCACCCAGCGGCTATGTTTCGCGCTCGTCAAATGGCCATTGAGTCTGCTTCTCGTCACGCCAGTGGTCGAGGACATTGCGATCGCCGCTGATCGTGATGTTGGAGTCGTCACCCCTGTTCCATACCGCTAGATAGAGATCCGAAGCGTTCCCATTGAGGGTCAGATCAGCAGGCAGGTCGGCTCGAAGGGTCGTGACCTCATCCTGGGCGACGGTGACGTGCCATTGATCATCAGTGTCGGCGGCGCGTACGGAGATCGTCTTCGTTTCTGCGAAGCCCTTCTCCCCTGGGGCCATGCCGGTGAACATCTCGTCTATTCCGTCAGAGGCAAGCGTAGGATTGAACTCGGTTGCGATACCCGCGGCGTTCTCAGCATCAAATCGGTGTATCGCTGTTTCATGAGCCTGACGCCGGGCCCACATTGCTACAGCCGAAGGAGCCTCGTAAATCATCCGGCGTTTCATTTCTAAAGGGGCAGACTCAAGCGTGTAGATGAGGTTGGCGTTTGTCTCTAAATACCAGTCCACCAACTTGGCATCGTCTGGCCAAAAGGCAGCTAGTTCATCGAGGCTTCCCCAAGATCTGGGTTGAAGTTCAGCAACATGGCCCGCAGCCCAAAGGTGGATCATGCTCAGATGGCTCAGCAACGCCCGCATGTCCCAGTCAGGACAAGAGGGGACGTCCGCATCAAGACCACCCAGCTTGGCTGCGTCTGCCAGCAGCCTCGCTTCCCTCCCAACCGCAGCGATGTGTTCCGCAATCTCCATGCCTATTACCATTGCACTCTCTTGTTGCTGCGCCAAAGCTCAAGGATCTCTCCGTCCCCGGTGACGGTGACGGTGACGGTGACGGTGACGGTGATGTTGGAATCATCACCTCGGTTCCACACCGCCAGATACAAGTCTGAAGCGTTTCCGCTTAACGTGATATCGGCTGGAGCATCGCTACGAACAGTAAGGATATCTTCGGGGGAAAGTGTCACGTGCCACCGGTCGTCGGTATCCGTGGCGTGGAAAGCCATTGTGTGAGTACTGTTCTCTGAGAAGCCTTTGCCTCGTTGGGTAAAGCCGACGAGCAACTCATCGATGCCATCGGAGGCAAACGCGGGATTGAACTGGGACTCGATGCCGGCCGCGCTCTCGGCGTCATATCGGTGAACTGCTGTCTCGTGAGCCTGACGCCTGGCCCACATAGCCAACGGCGATGTTGCTTCGCTGAGAAAAGTGAACGCCTCTAGGCCGAGCGGCGCTGATTCGAGCTGTTTCACTAGGTTGGCGTTGGTTTTCAGGTACCAGTCAACCAACTCATTGTCATCTGGCCAGAACACGGCGAGATCCGGCCAGAAAGCGGTGAGCTCGGATAGATCGTCGACCCACGGCTTGTCGTGGGGTTGGCCGACGTGAGCAGCCGCCCACAGATGAATCTCGCTGAGGTGGCGAACTAGCTCCCGCATGTCCCAACCAGGGCAGTAGGGGACGTCCGCCTCGAGTCCACCCTGCGATGCTGCTTCGGCCAACAACGCAGCTTCCCGTCCAACCGCCTTGATGTGCTCTGCAATCTCCATGATGTCCTCCTAGTCTAACAATCTTACTGCTTACTGCATCTTGCAGCATACTATATACTGAATAATGCAGTAGAGTCAAGACCATGGCACCAAGAATGACAACATCATCGTACGCAGTCCTCGCCCTCCTCAGCCTCAAGCCGTGGACTGGCTACGAGCTCACCAACCAAGCCCAGCGCAGCCTCCGCTACGCCTGGCCTAAATCCGAGCGCCTCTTGTATTCCGAGCCCAAGAAGCTGGTCAGGCTCGGCTATGCCACCACGCATAAAGAGGAGACTGGCAAGCGCACCCGCAACGTATACGAAATCACGGACGAAGGCCGCCAGATCCTTTCCGGATGGACAAAGACCAAGACACAACCTCCGCGTTTCGAGGTTGAAGCCCTACTCAGGTTGTTGTTCGCGGATCACGGAACCCTTGAAGATGTTCAAGGTGCCCTCGACGAACTGGAAGCTGACGTTGGAGATCATCACGAAGCGATCGTCGAACTCATGGAGTCCTACCTCATCGGTGAGCATCCCTTCCCAGAACGCACTCACCTTTCGGTACTGTTTGCCACCTTCCAGATCGACATGTTCAAGAGCATCGAACGATGGATCGAGTTTGCTCGCAACGAAATCGAACAATGGCCCACCACTAAGGACCTCGGCATGGATCAACGCACAGAAGAGCTGACCCGGCTCCTCTCCCAAGATGAGTCGCCTCTCGACAACTGACGGTTGCTAGCGCCCGTTAGGGAACCCAAATCTCGCCGTCTGGCCAGAAGTTGTCGTACTCAGAAGGAAACACGGTGAAGGCCGGGACTCTGAGTAGCTGGTGATCGGCCAACGCTCCCGAGACGCCGAAGCCGAGCGCTATCCCCCATTGAGTCCCGCTCTCAACATCGATCAATGCGCCTTCTCCTCCCTTAAACGTAAGAAGCCGACCGTCGACGCTCCGATTGAACACGTTCCATTGCTCACCATCCATCACCACCACGACGGGAATGCCATCCACAACGGCGTTCACCGATCCAACCGTCCGGAGCAACGGGATAGGGAAGGCGGCGATGTCCTCGCCAATCTCGACCGCCACCATCATGCTGTCTATGCGGAACCCTCCAGTTCCAACCCTCCCGCCGCTATCAAGAGCCAAGGTGTCAGGGTGTGACTGGGACCACTCCTGCCAGGTCGTTAGCGTCGATGGGAACACTTCCAATCGCTCGCCCTTGAGCGGGCCAACCATCGCTTCACCGCGCGGCTGACTCCAAAGGCTCTCTGTGTTGTGGTCCCACCAGGTCATCCCATTGAGGTACAACGCTCCCTCGTTGCCGAATACGAGCACCTCCCCGTTGAGTTCTCGGCGATGGACCATCGCCGTTGCACACAACGGTCACCAACTCACCAAGAGCGGTTCACCCCCGACAACATCGTTGACTATCTCTCGACGGTCGAGCGCCTCGACTACGGAAGCCGGCTTCCAAGGACTTCATCGCCTCGGCGGTCGCGTTCCTCAGGCGTTCGCTCGGAATCGGCGGAGCAGGCGCGCAATAGCCCTGAGACATAGCGATTGCGCTTCCTTACCCGTTCACGGGGAAGGTGCCCCGTAAGGGCGGATGGGGCAGCCCGAGAGAACCACCAGTCTGAGTTGGGAGGCCACTTCAGCGGGTGGTTCGGGGTCACTCACCTCGGAAGGTCAACCATCTAGGTGTGCCCCATCTGGCTCGCATGCGAGCCGGTCTTCCCCGCAAAGCGGGAAAAGAGAGCGCGCAATCGTCACAAGGCAAAAAGGTATTCCGCTTCCTTACCCGTTTACGGGGAAGGTGCCCCGCAGAGGCGGATTGGGCAGCCCGAGTGAGCCACCAGTTTCGAGGTGCCACCGGGATTGCCAGCGCCGTGTTCGGCAAGCGCTCTACCAAACCTAGACTCACCGAATGCAACGCTACATCGCTTTTCTTCGGAGCATTAACGTCGGTGGACGGCGAGTTACGGGTACAGAATTGGAGCAAATCTTCTCCAGCCTTGGGCTTGCCGGCCCCGCGAGCTTCTTGGCCAGCGGGAATGTCGTTTTCGATGCCACTCCTTCTCCCCTCCTTACGAAGAGCATCGAGGAAGGCCTCCAAGAAACCCTCAGCTACAGCGTCCCAGTTCTGTTGCGATCCAGCGAGGAGGTTCAGGCGATTACCAGAACCCATCCATTCACGGCTGACCAACTCGCGTCTTCGACCGGGAAGGTGCAGGTGTCACTCCTAGCAAAGTCCCCCGCACCCCATATTGCACAGCAGGTTCTCGACATGGCGACGCCAGAGGATCTTCTCTATCTCCAAGGGAGGGAGCTCTACTGGCTACCCACCGCAGGTATGTCGGATGCAGCACTCAACACGATGCAAAGACTCACCAAGAAGTTCCTCACGTAGAGACAGACGCCACCGCGCGACTGGTACCGTCCCACCATGGCACACCCCTTCTACACCGAAGAACACGAGGCATTCCGGTCAGTGCTCCAATCATTCGTGGCAAATGAGATCACTCCGTGTGTGAACGATTGGGACGAAGCGGAGACCTTCCCCGGATGGATAGACAGATCAGCGCCACGCAAGCGTGGCTTGAGATGCTGACCAGGCCTATTTCGCAAGGGGAAACGCCAGTGGCCAAACTGACAGAAACCAAAGTACAGGCAAACCTGACCATGGAGTTCTGCGCAAGAGAGGCAGCGCAGATTCTTGGAGGAGCTTCATTCTTGACGGGCTCACCCGTAGAACGCCTGTATAGAGGTCGGGGTCAACGCCATTGGCGGAGGGTTGGAAGAGATCATCGGCAATCTCGCTGTCTCGCAACTCGGCTTTTGAGAACTCGCACCAATCGGACGAGAGAAAGCACCACCCGTGAGTGACCCCTTAGTTGCTACCTTGAACTCACTCGGGGTGCCGTATGAGCTAATCCCGTGCGATCCAGCTTTGGCGGATACTGCTGAGTTCTGCGCCGCCTACGGCTACGCCCTCGAGGACTCGGCCAACACGATCCTCGTGATCGGCAAGTCAGATCCTCCTGTGTACGCGGCTTGCGTCGTGCTCGCATCCACACGCTTAGATGTGAACAAAGCCGTCAAGAAAGAGCTCGGTGTTCGTAGAGCATCGTTTGCTCCAGCAGCGGACACACAGAGGATCACAGGGATGGCGATCGGCGGGGTAACTCCGTTCGGACTGCCAAGCGAACTCCCTCTACTCATTGACAGCCGGGTGATGGATCGCGAACAGATCATTCTTGGTGGAGGAAGCCGAGATCGAAAGATCTTGGCCAACCCAGGAATCTTGACGGCGATCGGGGGCAGCATCGTGGAAGGTCTGGCAAAGGTGCCTAGCTAGATCAATGGCCTCGTCGGGTGCCGCCGTACTTCATACGGGCATCACTCATAGACGCGACTCTGCTGTCTGGTTCCGGGTTTCCAGCAGCTACAAGTTCCCCAATGAAGAACGTGTGACTCCCGCAATCAATACGTTGGGTCACCCGACAATCCATCCAAGCAACCGCGTCAACAAACACCGGGGCGCCGGTCTCGGCGGTCGTTACGCGCCACCCGTTGAGAGCGTCCCCAGCCATCTGCGCGGGTTTGGAGAACTTCACGAACGGCCGAGTGTTCTCGGCGTTCCATAGGTTGACAGTAAACGACTCACCCTGATCGATAAGTCGGTGGGTTACAGCCAGCTTGTCCACGCCAACTCCCACGAGTACCGGCTCTTGAGCCACCTGGGTGATCCAGGAGGTCGTCATGGCGTTCCACTCTGTGCCGTGGCGGGAGCCGACAAGCGCAAGGGCGTTCGGGATTCTCCAAGTGACTTTATTAGTGAGCTCAGCTGTAAGTTCCATCCATAAACCCTACCCGCCAGACCTCGCGGCTGGCTGGGCTGGCCCTCAACGAAAGGTCCCTCGACGAAAGAGAGAGCCTTACGGCTCTCTCTTTCTGCACTTAGGGGAAGTACTACCTAGGAGCAGCCGAGGCTGTTCCCGCAGTTAAGGCACTTGTAACAACTGCCGTTACGGACCGTGATGTGACCGCAGATGTCACAGAGTGGGGCGTCACCCATCATGTCGCTCAACGCTGCCTGGGCGGCTGCGGTGGTCGCTGCTGCTGTCGATCCACCTGTAGCAAACACAGGCTCTTTCACTGGAGCTGAAGAGGCTGCTGGAGCCGGCGCTGCACTGGCAACAGGTGGTTTCCCTGTGGAATCCACAAAAGCTGCTGCCTTCTTCTGGGCATCAATGTCATCTTCCATGGCCGCATCGGTGAGGTTGAGTTGGATACCCGCTTCTACTGACGGACCGGTCGCTGGTTCAGGGAGCTCTCGAGTGGGAGGTACCTGTGCGAGATCATCTCGCTCGAGGTATTCAACACCCAGCGCCCGGAAGACGTAGTCGATGATCGAGTTCGACATCTTGATGTGAGGGTGGCCCTCAACCATGCCCCTCGGCTCAAAGGTCTGGAACGTGAAGGTGTCGACGTATTCCTCTAGCGGAACGCCGTATTGCAGGCCTTTGGAGACTGCGATAGCGAAGCAGGAGAGCACGCCCCTCAAGGTTGCCCCTTCTTTGGCTAGGTCGATGAACATCTCTCCTAGCGTGCCGTCGGCGTATTCGCCGGTTCGCAGGAACACTTTGTGTCCGCCGATACGAGCCTCTTGCGTCCACCCAGCACGACGGGCTGGAAGCAGGAACCTCGGTGGAGTCATTCCCTGTGCGTACGCACCGGCAGGTGAGAGCCCCACGGGAATCTGGCCCCAAGCCATTGACATCTCTTCTTCAAGAGCATCAATGACTTCGGCTTCAACCTCTGACTCCAAGTCGCCACCTTCCTCCGAGCTAGCGGAAAGAGGCTGAGATGCCTTCGAACCGTCCCGATAGAGGGCAACCGCTTTGAGACCGAGGTCCCAAGACTGCATGTAGGCGTCTTCGATGTCCTCGGTCGATACTTCGTTAGGCATGTTGATGGTCTTCGAGATCGCGCCCGAAAGGAACGGTTGTGCGGCAGCCATCATTCGCACGTGTCCCATGTAATGAATAAACCGCTCCCCCAGCTTGCCGCACCGGTTGGCGCAATCAAAGACAGGTAGATGAGCATCATTGAGGTGCGGGGCACCTTCGATGGTCTGGCGACCGCATACCGCCACGTTGGCTTCTTCTACCTCAGCAGCAGAGAAGCCCAATTCTGTGAGAAGATCGAATCCTGGAGCGAAATACTGATCGGCGGTGAAGCCCAACCGCTCCATGGTCTCGTCACCCAGCGCGTAAGCACTAAAGGCGTACCGGAGCTCAAACACACCGGAGAGGGTTGCCTCGATCTTTGAGAGGTCCGCGACCGTGAGCCCTTTGTCAGAGAGGGTGACAGTGTTCACCTTTGGAGCTCCGTCAAGGGTTGAGGTACCGATGATGTACTCCACGATTTCTGCGGCCTGCTGCTCGGTGTAGCCAAGCGCCCTAAGAGATGGATCAATGGACTGGTTAGCGATCTTGAAGTAACCACCGCCGGCAAGTTTCTTGAACTTGACGAGAGCGAAGTCAGGCTCGACACCCGTGGTGTCGCAGTCCATCACAAGACCGATGGTGCCCGTTGGAGCCAGCACCGTTGCCTGAGCGTTCCTGAAGCCATTGGCTTCTCCGAGCGACAGGGCTCTGTCCCAAGCGCGTCGTGCTGCAACCAAGAGATCTTCGGGAGCTAGCGCTGCGTCGATACCCATAACAAAGTGGCTGAGACCTTCGTAGACGTTGGCGTCTACGTCGTATGCGGCATTGCGATGATTGCGAATGACTCGAAGCATCGAGTCTTTGTTCTCGGCGTACTTCGGGAAAGGACCCACCACAGCAGCCATCTCGGCCGAGGTGGCGTATGAGACCCCTGTAAGAATCGCGGTGAGCGTCCCAGCTACGGCTCGTCCCTCGTCTGAGTCGTACGGAAGGCCGCTTCGCATGAGGAGTGATCCCAGGTTGGCGTAGCCGAGACCCAACGAGCGATAGTCGTAGGATCCCTGAGCAATTTCTTCTGAGGGGAAGTGCGCCATGGCGACCGAGATCTCTAGAACAATGGTCCACAGGCGGATTGCGTGCTCGTAGAGAGAGATATTGAAGACCCCGTCTTCACTGAACTTCACCAGGTTGAGAGACGCCAAGTTGCAGGCCGTATTGTCGAGGAACATGTACTCCGAGCAGGGGTTGGAGCCACGAATCTCTCCACCGGCTGGTGACGTGTGCCACTCGTTGATAGTGGTGTGGAACTGCAAACCTGGGTCCGCGCAGGCCCAAGCCGCGTCAGCGATCTGGTTCCAGAGGTCGCGTGCCTTAACTGTGCGTCGAACCGAACCATCCGATCGGTTGAGTAGATCCCAGTCTCCGTCGTCCACTACAGCCTGAACGTAGTCGGTAGAGACCCGGACCGAGTTGTTGGAGTTCTGGCCGGCAACGGTTGCGTACGCCTCGCCGTTGAAGTCAGAGGGAAAACCACCTTTCTCGATGAGGATCCGGGCTTTGTCTTCCTCCTTCTTTTTCCAGTTGATGAACTCTTCGATATCTGGATGGTCGATGTCAAGAATCACCATCTTTGCTGCCCGTCGAGTGGTCCCACCAGACTTGATGGCTCCAGCAGCCCTATCTCCCACTTGTAGGAAACTCATGATGCCTGAGGAGGTGCCGCCACCGGAGAGGGGCTCGCCTTCGGATCTGATAGAGGAAAAGTTGGTGCCTGTTCCTGAGCCGAACTTGAAGAGGCGCGCCTCACGAACCCAGAGATCCATGATCCCACCTGGATTGACGAGGTCATCTTTGACGGACTGAATGAAGCAAGCGTGAGGGGCAGGGTGCGAGTAGGAGTCTGGGGAGGGCACCAAAGTTTCGGTCTCGTCATCGACGAACCAGAATCCTTGCTCTGGGCCGGTAATTCCGTACTTGTGAAAGATGCCGGTGTTAAACCACTGTGGCGAGTTAGGAGCAGCGGTCTGAGTGGCAAGCATGAACTTGAGTTCATCCTCGAAGGCCTGAGCATCATCAGAAGACGCGAAGTAGCCCTTCAGTTCACCCCAGTGGCGCCAAGTTTCGGCGAGGCGATCGAAGACCTGCCTTGACGACTGCTCGGGACCGGTGACAGGGTTGCCATCTGCGTCAACGACGGGGTTGCCGTCTGCATCCATCTGAGGGACGCCGGCCTTGCGGAAGTACTTCGAAACGATGATGTCAGCTGCTACTTGAGACCACGCTGTTGGGACCTCAACACCGATCATCTCGAAGACAATGGACCCGTCGGGATTGGTGATGCGGGAATCTCTGGTGCCCCACTCGATATTCAAGTACGGATCGAGCCCTGCCTCTGTGAACCGTCGCTCAACCCTCAATCCATTGCTCATCTTTCTCCCATCCTCTGCCCTATTCAGGGCCTCTCGGTCGCTCGCCACGACTGTCTCGAAAATTCGTCGATCTTCTGGAGTCACAGCGGCACCGCCTGCCTCGACGGCGCCGAAAGTTCCTCCAAACCACTACATCTTGTGGTTTCCGTCTCCGGACTTACTAGATGTAGTGCAGTTCCAGCACTGTAATTACATATTGGTAACTTTGCAAGAATCCTTTTTTCGGGCCCAAAACGGAGAAAAACTCTGAAAATCAGCCACGCGAGACAACTCCAGCAGTGCAGGAAGTGGGGGAAGTAACCGAACAATACGCGAATCGGTGCCCATTAGAAAGCCCGGCGGCGACACGGTTTTCGCGAACTAGGGAGCCCAACTAAGACAAAGACAAGAACTAGAACCACGACACCCTCTCCCCTCATTTGCCTTGGCACCTCAGTAAAGTTTCGGGATAGATCACACCTTCACCGGCGAACTGTTTCGATGAACGGGGAGCGCAGCTTGGACATTCGTTGAAGTAAGGACTTCGCTCCCCCGGTCACAGAAGGATGGGGGCGGACGCCCGTTCTGGCGACTGTGGACGGAGCCAGCTGGGCCACCAGCGTCCGGCGAAGCTAGGACGGCAGAACCCTCCTAGCAGTACCCAAGAAGATCAGAAAAGGGAAGGGCCGTGCAGACGGGGTCACAGCATCCATCCAATGGCCGAGACCCGAAAAACTAACTAGACCGAGGGCGCGAGCTAGAGCTACCGCCCAGCTCTAGCTGGTTTTAGACCCCTTCCCTTCTTGGTCGATCACGGGTAGGTTTGGCTAGCTGTCACGGAAGAGAGTTAGGACATGTCTGGGTTCAAAGGGTTCTCAACGGAAGGCCTTGAGTTTCTCAGCACGCTTGGGTCGAAGGACAAGAGTTGGCTGGATGTCAATCGCGGGACCTATCAGTCGAAGGTGGCTGAAACGGCCAAGAGCTTCGTCGATGCACTGGGGCCAATCTTCCAGGACACCATCTCGCCTGATCTAGAGTTCTCGGCCAAGGTCAACGGCTCCATCGCTCCGATCAACAACGACATTCGCTTCTCCCCCGATGCCAGCCCATACAAAGACCACCTGCTGTTCAAGTTCTGGGAAGGGCCAGACAAGAAGATCGCTCCACGTCTCTACGTTCGGCTTAGTGAAGAGTCTGTGGGCTTCGCCTCAGGAGTTTTCTTTCACGACGTCGATGCATGGCGCGCGAAGGTGGACGACGACAAGGCCGGCGCCCAACTCGTCGAGGTCATCCGCCAGGTCAATAAGAGCGTCAAAGGGCTAGATGTCGCAGGAGCCGCGCTCAACCGCGTACCTAAGCCGTTTAATCCAGAGCATCCCAGAGCAGACCTGCTGCGGCACAAATCCCTGCAGCTGCGTTGGTATGAACCAACACCAAAGGGCGTAACTTCAGCTCGGTTCGTTGACTGGACTACCAAGCGACTACAGAAGGTTGCGCCGCTGCACCACTGGCTAGTCGAGCACCTTTAAACGCGCCGTCTAGCTATCCGTGTCTTCGTCTGGCGGCAAGGGTGGTAACCAGCTCTCCTGATAATTTCCCGGTGCGTTCCAGAGGATCCATCCGACGCCTCTGGCTTCCGCTTCGTTTATCTGGGCCAGGATCTGGCTCCCGTTGTAGTAGAAGGCCTGCAACCACGGACGCATCGCTGCGTCACCCACAAGCCTTGGAATACCATCGTCGAGGGCGTCTGCTACCACCGGGCCCGGATGATCGTTCGGATCGGCGAACCCCAACCATCCGTCCGAGTAATGGCTTGGATAGAGCATCGGCGAAAGCGCATCAACCACTTGCGACAGTTCCTCTGGCCGTTGACCCAGCCCTTGATCATCGGGAGCAGAAACAACGATGCCGAAGATGTCTGCGGATACAGCACAACCCATTGGGTGGAGTCGCCGAACAGCCTCGGCTAGGTAGCTGCTGATGGCTTCAATACGTTCTGCCTGCGTCAGCGGTTGCTTGGCCCGAGCCGCCGCTGCCGTCTTCCCCGCTGGAAACCGCACATAATCAAACTGGATCTCATCGAAGCCCAAGGCACACGCCTCAACCGCTAGACCCAGCGGATACTCCCATACCTCAGGATTGAGTGGATTCACCCAACTCCCCGCGAGCTTGAACTCCGGCTGGGCGTTGACCCACCTTCCATCTTCAAAACTGACCACCCTCGTAATGGTGTAGAGTCCCGCCGCCTTGGCTTGAGCGAGACGTTCCACCGGGTCGTACATCGGGTTGATGAACCCCAGAGCGAGCGCTTCAGGAACGGCTGTCTCATAGAGGACGGTGCCGCTCTCGTCCTTCGTGTCAAACACGAAGGAGTTGACCGTGGAGTGCTCCGCTAACCCGAGCAGCCGGTCAAAGTCATCGTCGTTCATCGCGACGTATCGACTAACGCGTATCGCTCGCACCACGCGTCGCTCAAGAGGCAGGGCGAGAGAAACGTCACCGCCGGCATACTCCACCTTGACAGAAAGGTAGCCAGGGCGCTCGACCGTTAATAGGCCGGGTTGGGCGCCTCCGAAGGAGAACAG
>Ga0114999_10007750_pt1 | contig 12134 bp, 9 predicted proteins | sample ArcticOcean_MG_C_3_FD_89820 | JGI IMG/M metagenome (GOLD analysis project Ga0114999, IMG submission 89820) | Marine microbial communities from western Arctic Ocean - ArcticOcean_MG_CB8_126 | ecosystem: Environmental > Aquatic > Marine > Oceanic | place: Arctic Ocean: Canada Basin | collected...
ATGTCAACCCTCGAATGCACCGTCTGGCACGGAAACGGATTGATAAGTCCGGAATTGCAGTGACAAATTATGTTCTTTCCGGAGAGCATTTGCCAATGGATGAGGGAAGTTACGATTATGTTGTCTGCACTTTTACCTTGTGCAGTATTCCAGATGTATCACAGGCTTTACTTGAAATAAACCGTGTGCTTAAACCACAAGGGAAATTTGTGTTTTTGGAACATGGATTGAGCGATGTCACGAAGGTACAGGCTTGGCAGCACTGTCTCAATCCTCTACAAAAAAAAATTGGTGAAGGTTGTCATCTCAATCGTAAAATTGATGATCTTGTCCTTGGTGCTTCTTTTGAAATTCTTTCATTGAAGCGATTTCATCTTCCGTCTGTTCCAAAATTCATTGGACATTGCTATCAGGGTATTGCAGCCAAACCGTTGAGTTCAGATTAACCAGGTCCGCTCTATTTGTAATTCTGCTGTATTTAAGCATAGTTCAAAAAAAGGAGTTGAAAAAAACCACAAAATCAGTTAAATGTTCAGATATTTAACTCAAACAAATTTTACAATGGACTGGTCTTTTATAATATATCTTGCAGTTTGGATTACACTGCAATTTTGGGCATTTCCCAAACTTGGTATACCTACCTGAGGAAGCAAAAACACTTGCCGCGTGCCGGAGAGTAAAAAAATACTGCTGAATCAGGAGAATTGCTTGAAGATCCAAATAAGATCTAACAAAGATCCTTCCTCATTCCTCAAAGATTAATCTCAAGATAGCTTCTCAATTCAGACCGTTGAAAACAGAAAGTTAAGTGCGGCTTGTCTTTTGTTGATAAATAATTATTTTGATCTTACAGCAGCGCTAAACGCTGAGGTCTGTTTTTTAAAATTGGCATCCAAATCAAAATTTTGACAAACTCGAAAACATGGTATAAAACTTAATCTATTTTGCACTTTCAAAAAAGTTGAGACAGTTAAGTACGTAATAATTTTTTTTGAAAGTTACCAAAACTAGTTACTCTGAATCAAGTAGGCATTATGTGTCGTCTGTTTCTAAGTTACTTTTTTTTGTCCCTCATCAGCATTACAGCTTCCGCTGAATCCATTCCCTACGAAAAACTGGTTGGGGTGTGGACTGTGTCCCAAAACGGCGTTAACCACAACTTAACAAAAGCACAGGTCTCTGAACTATGTGGAATGGTTTTTTCTATCATTCATCCTAATCTGAATATGGACAATCACATCCGGTTCACTCAGGATGGTAAGTTATTGATGTCAATGGACGTCCTCTCCAAGGAGCCTTGTACTTATGCTGACAACCAACTTTCCTGTGAAATGGAGTATCCGGCTTTTGGAAAGTCTCAAGGAATACAACCAGGAATTACTCATTTTCAAAAGGTTCGGGATGGAGTCTATGACGTGACTGCATTAAAGCCGGACGGGAAAACTGTGCACCAGGTTCAGACTATGTATCCCTGCTCAATGACGATTTTAGAGGCACTGACTTGGCTGGAAACACACTCTGGTCCGGGAGAGGTTGGTGAGAAAATGGAGGAAGGCCTGGAGCTACTTGAAAAAGCTGCACCGAAGATCTTGGAAAAAGCATTTGAATCGTTGCCGGACCTATACCAGCAGATAGAATCAGGTGTTAAAAGTAATAACAAAAAAATAGAGTTCCTCAAAAAAAATGCGGAAGCTGGTGACGGACATGCTCTGGCGGGTTTAGGCATTCTAAAATTGATGTCAATTATTATGCCTACAGGAGTCGAAAACGATCTGCAATGCGGGCTTTCAAAGCTCAAAGAAGCAGCGGAACTCCAGGCAGTTACGGCCTACGTTATGCTGGCAACAGTAAATATGCTCGCCATGGCTAAGCTTAAACAGGATTTTGGGACTGCAGCCAGATGGCTTGAGAAAGCCGAGCTTGAACAGCGTGCCGATGCCAGAAACGCATTGGGAATGTTTAAACTCTTTGGTCTCGGGGTAGAGCAGGACGGTGAGGAAGCAGTAAAATTGTTAACTCTTTCCGCTCAGCAGGGAGATGCCTCAGCGCACTTTAATCTTGGCATTATTCATGTTTTTTATGCACAAGAGCTAATGCAGAAATTAGGAATTTCGCTGGAGCAGAATTTAACCAAGGGCATGATGCACTTAAAATTTGCTTCAGAAAAAGCAAGTTCTTCAGATAAACTTCATGAAAATGCCGTGCAAGTATGGAATTTTTTAAGTCGGCATCAGCATCCGGAATTGCTGGAACCTTCCCGAGAGATGTCTCGAAAATGGAAAAGAGAACATCAAAGAAAAGTTAATAAATATAATACACTACTTAAAATTCAGCGACGGAAATATCCTGACGTGACTCTGCAAATGTACTTTAAGCTGGAAAGTGGACAGGTTGAATTACAAGATGCTGACATCAATACTAAACTGGAGTGGTCTTTGTTTTAAAAATGTGCAGCTACATGATTAAGTTCTTTTTAGGAATTTGCCCATGTTGCATTAACTCAAACCGAAAAGCCCACAATGAAAAATACCTGGCCTGATGGTGCTTATGAAGGAGGTTTCAAAAACGGAAAATTCCATGGACAAGGAACATATTCATTTAATGATGGAAGGAAAGTTGAAGGTATTAATAAAAATGGACAACCGTGGAATGCGATAATGTATGATAAAAAAGGTATTGTCATCAAAGAATATTTTGAAGGAAAAATTAAACAATGATGAAGCTAAAAAAGTCTTAAAAGCATGTCATTTCGAGCAAAGCGAGAAAACTTTCATCTACTGCTGATCATTTTAAAAAACATCGCTTGACAAACTTCTTCTTTCACAGGTAGCCTCAATATTAATTTTCGCAAAATAAAAATTGTGAAATATCCACTGGAACTTGCTTTACGGGCATATTTCAAATTGTTAATTATATTTTGGAGATAAAGATGAGTTGGAGCAAAAAAACTATATTTAGTATTATCTGGATACTTGCAACTGTCTGGATTATGGGTGTTTCGCCGTTGAGCGCAAAACCTAAAGTCGCTGCCATTTACACATTGCCGGTTGAACAGCAGTGGATCAGCCGTATTCACAAAGCACTTAATGCGTCAATGGTTCGCGGAGACATTGAGTATGTTTTCTCTGAAAGTGTAAAAAATACTGACTATGAACGTGTCATGCGCGAATATGCTGAAAAAGGCATGGATCTGTTGGTCGGAGAAGTATTTGGGGTGGAACGTGCTGCTCGCAAGGTAGCCAAAGATTATCCTGGAACAGCCTTTCTGATGGGGTCGAGTTTTGGTCCAAGCGGGCAAAACTTTTCAGTATTTGACAATTGGATTCATGAACCGTCCTATTTAACAGGCATGATTGCCGGAGCCATGACTAAAACCAACAAAATGGGAATTGTCGGTGGTTATCCGATTCCGGAAGTAAACCGTTTGGTTCATGCGTTCATGGATGGCGTACACGAGGTAAATCCGGATGTAAAATTTATGGTAACTTTCCTCGGCAGTTGGTTTGATCCGCCTAAAGCTAAAGAATCAGCTTTTGCACAAATCGAACGTGGTGCTGACATTCTTTATGCAGAGCGTTTCGGAGTTTCTGACGCAGCTAAGGAAAAAGGAGTTTTGGCGATTGGCAACGTGATTGACACGCAGTCGGATTATCCTGACACCGTAATTGCTTCTGCAATCTGGAACATGGAAGCCACAATTGACAGAGCCGTTTCCAAAGTTACTTCCGGTTCTTTTGAAGGAGAAGACTATGGTCAATTTTCTTTCATGAAATACGGTGGTGGAAGTCTTGCGCCTTACGGAACTTTTGAAAACCGTATTCCGGCCAAAGTAAAAAAACTGGTGGCCGAGAGATCACAGGAAATAAAAGATGGATTGTTCAGAGTCAACGTTAATGACGCTGAGCCGAAATCCACAATGTGAGTAACGGTGTGATGCCTTCTGAAATTGAAATTTCGGAAAAGCAACCATCCACAGAAGTGGTGCTCCGCTTGCGGGGCATCACCAAAGTTTTTGGAAGTTTGGTCGCTAATGATGATATCAGTCTGGAATTAAAGTCCGGAGAAGTACTGGCATTGCTTGGAGAAAACGGTGCCGGTAAAACGACTTTGATGAATATCATTTTTGGTCATTATGTCGCAGATTCTGGAAGTATCGAGGTATTCGGAAGTTCCATTCAGCAAGGCTCTCCGCATGTGGCGATCGAGTTGGGCATCGGCATGGTGCATCAGCACTTTACGCTGGCAGACAATCTGAGTGTGCTCGACAATGTGATGCTTGGCACAGAACCCTTGTGGTCGCTATATTCAAATCGACGCGCCGGAAGGCAGAAACTGGAACAACTGGGTGAACGTTTTGGTCTGCAGGTAAATCCAAATGAACGTGTCGCGGAACTTTCAATCGGCGAACGTCAACGAGTTGAAATCCTCAAAGCACTTTATCGAAATGCACAGATCCTGATTTTGGATGAACCTACTGCTGTGCTTACTCCGCAAGAAACGGAAACGTTTTTTGAAACACTCAAAAAACTAGTTTCAGGCGGACTTTCACTGATTTTTATTTCCCACAAAATGCAGGAAGTTTTAGCGATCAGCGATCGGGTTGCGGTTTTACGTGACGGACGTTTGGTGACTGAACTGAAAACCGCTGGCGCTTCCGAAACGGAATTGGCACAGGCAATGGTTGGCCGGAATATCGAACTCCCAAAGCGAAAAGCGTTGAAAGCCGGTGAGCCTGTACTCAAGCTGAAATCTGTAACGGTTAGGGCCGCGGATGGACGTTCGGCATTGAGCAGTTTATCCCTCGATATCCGAGCCAGGGAAATTGTTGGGATCGCGGGTGTTTCCGGAAATGGTCAAACTACTGTTGCGGATTTAATCAGCGGACTGGTCGAACCGCAAAGCGGTACACTGGTGCTGCATGGTGAGGTCGTCAATAATTTTACGCCCAGAAATATGCTCAGGAATAAAGTAGGACGTATCCCTGAAGACAGACATTCTCAAGGTGTGATAGGTGACATGACATTAGCTGAAAATATTGTTTCGGAGTCTTATCAGGAACCGCAATTCAGCTCTTACGGCTGGCAGAATCATCTCAACCGTCAGCGTTTTGCGGAAAATGTGGTGAGCAAATTTGATGTGCGCGGCTATTCAGCTAATTCTCCTGTACGTTTGCTTTCCGGAGGAAACATGCAAAAATTGATTTTGGGGCGTGTCCTTTCGGGAAATCCGCAATTGATTCTGGCAAACCAGCCCGGACGAGGTTTAGACGTGGGCGCAGTAGCTTATGTTCATGAACAACTGCTTGCCGCACGTGCTAATGGTGCAGCGATTTTGCTGATTTCCGAAGATTTGGAAGAGCTGCTCAAAATCTCCGACCGTATCGCCGTCATCCACCGTGGTAGACTCAGTGAGAGCTTTCCACGTGAATCCATTAGCATTGCTCAACTTGGACTTTTAATGACGGGCCAGCAAAAAACGCCAACAACAAATAATCAATCAACTGAAGCAGATGCGTCTTGAACCACGAACCAGAGTGCCTTTTGCACTGGTGATATTCGCTCCGGTTGCGGCAATTGCGGCGAGTTTTGTTTTGTGTGCTGGTTTAGTTGCATGGAGCGGAGCATCTGTTTTGGAGGCCTACGGACTTTTGCTGAAAGGCGCACTCGGTTCAGGCTTTGCGCTCTCAGAAACATTTGCGAGGGCGACGCCGTTGATTTTCACCGGCTTGGCAGCCGCGGTTGCTTTCAAATCCCGTTTTTGGAACATTGGTGCAGAAGGTCAGTTATATGCCGGTGCGCTCATTATTACTGTTTTGGGAACCGGAATGCTGGATTTACATCCAGGATTGATGATTCCTATTTTAGTCATTACCAGTGCGGTCGCGGGAGCTTTGATGCTACTGGGGCCGGTTTTGCTCAAAATTCATTTTGGCGTGGATGAGGTCGTTACAACACTCCTGCTGAACTTTATTGTACTTTTGCTGGTGAGTTTATTGTTGGAGGGACCACTCAAAGATCCTATGGGACTGGGTTGGCCGCAAGCGGAACCGGTTACAGAAGCGGCTGAACTTCCTCGGCTTTTCAGGGGGCTGCGTTTACATTCCGGACTTTTGCTGGCACTTTTATTTTCCCTCATTATATGGATTGTTAGCATACGAACTACCCTCGGTTATGAAATGCGTGCAGTCGGTTTTAATCAAAAAGCCGCGCGTTTTGCGGGAATGCCGGTTAAAAGTGTGATGATCAAGACTGCATTAATTTCCGGAGGCATCGCAGGAATTGCAGGATTCAGCGAGGTTGCGGGAATGAAAGGTAATTTGACTCTTGATCTAAGTCCGGGATTTGGCTACACGGGAATTGTAGTGGCCATGCTGGCGCAGTTGCATCCGCTGGGAGTGATTATTTCCGCAGCTTTTGTGGCGAGTATTTTCGTGGGTGCAGACGCTATGAGCCGCTCTGCAGGAGTGCCGAGTTATATTGCGGACGTGATGGTCTCGGTTTCCTTGCTGTGTATGCTGGTGTCGGTTTTGCTGGTACGTTTCCGGATTCGCTGGAGTTGAAAATGAATACTGAGTTAACAATAATACAGTTTATTGAAGACGTTGAAACGATTTTATATTCATTGAAATCATAATGGAAACAAGTTTTGCTTGGTTGGAGATATTTCTCAATGCGAGTTTTTGGGTTGCCGCCGTGAGGATTGCAACACCTTTGATTTTTGGTACGCTGGGAGAAGTAATCTGTGAACGTGCCGGGGTCCTCAACCTGGGGATTGAAGGAATAATGACATTCGGTGCAATGGCCGGCTGGATGGCTGTTTATCAGGGTGCAGGACTTTGGACCGGACTGCTTTTCGCCGCAGCCTGCGGAGGGACTTTTGGTTTACTGCACGCTATGCTGACCGTGCCATTGGGGCTTTCTCAACATGTAACCGGTATTGGCATCACACTGCTGGCCACGAGTCTTTCCTCCTATGTTTACCGGCTGATTCTACCGGAAGTCAATTCTCCACCGCGAATTCAGGCTTTTGAACCTTTGGAAATTCCCGGCTTGTCTTCAATACCGCTCATCGGTGAGGCTCTTTTCAAGCAAACCCCATTAACGTATTTTGCGTTTATTTCAGTGATAGTTGTCGCTTATGTGCTTTACCGCACTCCAGTTGGTCTGGCAGTGCAGATGGTAGGTGAAAATCCTGCTGCGGCAGAAGCACAGGGTTTGAACGTCACTCTTATTCGAACAGGCGCAGTTGTCTGTGGAAGTGCTTTTATGGCGGTTGGTGGTGCATTCTTAACGATGTCGGCCTTTAACGCTTTCTTTTTCAACATGATCAACGGGCGTGGCTGGATTTGCATTGCACTGGTCGTTTTTGCCTCGTGGCGTCCCGGGAAAGCTCTTTTGGGCGCATTGCTGTTTGCTGCGTTTGATGCCTACCAGATGCGTTTGCAGCAGTTGCTAGGGGCAGAAATACCTTACCAAATATTTCTGATGATGCCTTATGTGCTCAGTATTTTAGCGTTGATAGTTATGTCGAGACGTGTCGGTTATCCTCAGGCACTGATGATCCCTTACCGCAAAGGCGAACGTTGAACTCAGGCAAGCAAAATTTAGCAGATTCCAAAAACATCTTGTATCTATGCGTTAAATTTTGTAATTTTATAAGCTGAATCTAACGTCATCTATTCTTAAGAGAAACTTTTTCACGGGTGAGTGTTAGAACGGAATCCCTCATTTGTTTTTCAAAATATATCTACCCACATGGCAAAAAATATTACACCCCGTAAAGAAAACTACTCTCAGTGGTATCTTGATGTAATTTCCGCGGGGCAGCTTGCAGACTATGCTCCAGTCAAAGGCTGCATGGTAATCCGTCCTACCGGATTTGCCATCTGGGAAGAGATGCAGGCCCGTTTGGATCGCATGTTCAAAGAGACTGGTCATGTCAATGCCTCATTTCCTCTATTGATCCCCAAGCATTTTATGGAACGCGAAGCAGAGCACGTTGAAGGCTTCAGTCCGGAATGTGCTGTGGTTACTCATGGAGGCGGTAAAGAACTGGAGGAACCGCTGATGATACGTCCAACTTCTGAGACTATTGTTGGTCACATGTATTCCCAGTGGATTCAAAGTTATCGTGACCTTCCGGTGCTGATTAATCAATGGTGCAATGTGTTGCGCTGGGAAATGCGCACACGTCTGTTTTTACGCACCACTGAGTTTCTTTGGCAGGAAGGGCACACGGCTCATGAAACAGCCGAAGAAGCGCAGGAAGAAACATTACGCATGCTGGATATTTACCGTAAATTTCAGGAAGATTATTTGGCAATACCAGTGCATACTGGACTAAAATCAGCAGCAGAAAAATTCCCTGGGGCACTGGCGACATATTCCATTGAAGCCATGATGCAGGACGGAAAAGCCCTTCAGTCAGGAACCTCACATAATTTAGGTCAAAATTTCGCAAAAGCATTTGAGATTGATTACCTTGACCGCGACAACAACAAGCAATTAGTCTGGACAACTAGCTGGGGTGTTTCAACACGTATGATTGGTGGTTTGATCATGACACACAGTGATGATGACGGTTTGATCATTCCTCCTAAAATAGCACCTATTCAAGTTGTCATTGTGCCTATTTTTAACAATGAGCAAGAGCGTAAAGAAACTTTTGAGTTTGCGAATTCAATTGCTGATCAACTCCATGAAAAAATTGATCAATTGAAAATAAAAATTGATACTCGTGAAAATTTACGACCTGCTGATAAATTCTTTCATTGGATTCAGCAGGGAGTTCCTGTGAGGATTGAGGTTGGCCCAAGGGATGTTAAAAAACAATCCGCAATGGTTGCGAGGCGTGATATACGTGAGAAAAATGCAGTCGCACTTGAAAACATAACTCTACATGTCGTAGATTTGTTGGATATGATTCAAGAGAACTTGTTCCAGCGTGCTCTAGACTACAGGAAGGCGAATACTCGGATAGCAAAAAATTATGAAGAATTTAAAAAAATTATTACAAATGAGGGTGGATTTGTGTTTGCACACTGGGATGGTTCAAAAGAAGTTGAAGCACAAATAAAACAGGAAACAAAGGCTACGATTCGTTGTATACCACTTGAAAAATCTGAGGCCGGCAAATGTATGGTAAGCGGTGCGCCTTCTGCACAAGAGGTGCTGTTCGCAATTGCCTACTGAAAAATATGCAGAATACTAAAGATAACTCTTTTATTAATCAATATTTGTGAACAACCACATTATTGTCTCAAACGTCAGTGACGCTTCTTTTGCTCTAGGAGTAGGTTATGCGCACTCTCAGAAGATTGACATTTCTGATATAATTGCGTTAAAAACATTTATCAATAATGAGTTTTGTCCAAGATTTCTTCAGGATCATGTTACTGAAGAAACTCTGGGACACGGATTAAAGGGCAAATCAGTTTATATTGTCTCCACTCACTCTGCGAACCATTCACGTGATGAGCTGGCAATGCGGAATTACCTGATTGCTTCTGCTGCAAAGGAGAACGGAGCAGAATTTGTTGCATTGGTTGAGCCGGATTTGTTCTATTCAGCGCAGGACCGAGGACCAAGAACTGTGGATCATCCTCAGGTTACTGATTTTGCGTCACGTGAAAAATTTGTGGGACAACCGTGTTCCGCGGAAATGTATGCTCAGCTCTTGAAAACTTCCGGAGTTGACTCTGTAATGACGGTTCACAACCACAAACCGGATGTGATGCGTAAAATATATGAAAAGGTAAATCCGCAAGAAAACTCTCGCAGAATTCCATCTTTTCTGAATTTGGATATAGCTCCCCTAATTGCCAATTATATTTTACGTTCCGGACTTGTCCGGCTGTGGAATTATGGAGAACATGTAGGATTTGTTGCACCGGACGATGGCGCAGCAGAATTTGTAAACCGAGTCAGAGAACTCAGCGGACTTCATAATTCAGTTATTGTGACTTTCAGGAAAACACGGCATGGACAAAGGGACGTTACTATGGATTTAAGTGACGATGTTGAATTGTTGAAAGGCCGTGACATTTTCATTCTTGATGATATGGTGCGTACGGGTGGAACAATTGCTGCGAATATCAGTGCAATCTATGAATCAAGTCGCAGCCGTCCCGCAAATATATTTTTCTACAGCACACACGCTACTATCTCTTCGGAAGCCCGCGAAAATTTAAATTCTCCTTACCTGAATCAATTTATCACGAGCAACACGATTCCAAGTGTTCTTAACAGAGATGATCAGGGGCGGCTGCGGAAAAAAATTGTTGTACTGAAAATTGAAAAATGGATTGCTAACGCAATCAGACATTGTCTGGAAGAAGCACAACTTCCTGATGAAATTTATGGTATAAATTCTGTTACTCAGTCCGATGAATTTTACGAAGTTGATCTCTCTACAAAAAATCCTCTGCATAATAAGTCCCGCGTTCAACAGTACGAATTAACAATCTGATTATGTCTCAAGACGAAAATACTCTCATCCTTGGAATTGGTGGAGTTGGTATGCACCTGGCTCAGCGTTTGGTGCATGAAGGTTACCCCGTGACAGTTATTGAATCTGACCCTGATTTGCTGGGAAAAGCAGCTGAGGAATTGGATGCCCGCTTGATTTGCGGGAATGCGATGCAGCTTTCAAGCTGGAGAGAAGCTCATGCTGAGAATATGGAACTGATGATTGCTACCACCAACGATGATTCCACAAATATGCTGGCTTCGTTGATCGCAGACAGATTCGGCATTGAACGTAAAATTGTACGGGCCCGCTCTATTGATTTAGTGGACGGAAGTATTTTATCGCAGGATGACCTGAAAATTGATTTGATAGTCCATCCTGAAGAACTGGTGGCACAGGAAATTTTTCGACTAGTGCAGCGTGCGTCTTGCAACGACCTTACTCCTGTTGGTGATGGAAATATGCGTGTGCTTGCCATGCGTATCAATGAGGATTCTCCCCTGCTTTTCAAAACACCGAAAGAACTTTCCGCTACACATGCTGAATATAATTTCAGGGTTGTGGCGATTGCACGTGGAATATCTACTATTATTCCACAGGCAGATGAACAGATAAGGCCTTCGGATCAGGTTTTTATCATGGCTCGCACAGAAGATATGATGCCTCTGATGGACATGATGAAAATAGAGCATAAAAATATTGAATATATGATGATTCTTGGCGGAGGTTTAGTAGGAAGAAGAGTAGCGCAACTTTTGGAGAAAGAAGTAGAGATCAAACTCATTGAAAATAATCCGGAACGTGCGGAAGAACTTGCATCAGAATTAAAAAATACTGAGGTAATTCATGGTGATGGGACTGATGCTAATTTGCTTGTAATGTCCGGACTGGATTCTACAGAATCTTTTATTGCGACAACCGGAGATAATGAAACAAACATCATCAGTTGTCTCCTGGCCAAACATTTAATGAATAGAAATAATCGTGATCAACGTGGCGGACAAGGAAAGACGATTGCGTTGGTCAACAAGGAAGATTATTTGGTTTTAGCATCCACAATTGGTTTGGACATTGCCCTTAACGCAAAAATATCCGCAGCCAATGAAATACTCAAGTTCGTACGACGAAATGAACTGTTATCAGTGGCGCATCTGCACGGTGTAGACGCCGAAGTTGTTGAACTGATTGCTTCACCGAAATCAGAAATTATACGTAAACCGATAAAAAAATTAGCGAACTACTTTCGGCAGCATAACATTTTGATTGGCGGGGTAGAGCAAGATGGAGTTTGGAAAGTCGCAGTAGGTACCACTGAAATAAAACCGCACAATCGTGTGGTTGCTGTTTGTTCCTCACAAAACCTGAATAAAGTACGACAGTTATTTCATTGAAATAATTAGCTATATTCCTCCACAAAATCTTTTTATATTTATTTAAAATAAAACCTACTATTCTGAAATGAATTGGTATATACTGTTTCAATGAAACTTCTGTTGAGTGGTGTAACCGGGATATTATTATTTTCCGCGGTTGGTTGCAGCCAGGAGCGAAGATATGTTTACCCTCAGGGGCAACGTCTGGAACTTCAAAGGATATGTCGTGCTGTAACTGCTCGAAATACAAACAGGTTTATGGTATTATCGGGAAAAATTTACCCCTTGAACAAT
>Ga0114999_10007753_pt1 | contig 12131 bp, 5 predicted proteins | sample ArcticOcean_MG_C_3_FD_89820 | JGI IMG/M metagenome (GOLD analysis project Ga0114999, IMG submission 89820) | Marine microbial communities from western Arctic Ocean - ArcticOcean_MG_CB8_126 | ecosystem: Environmental > Aquatic > Marine > Oceanic | place: Arctic Ocean: Canada Basin | collected...
AATCCAAGCTACAACTAAAAAATCCAAAATGCAAGTTGGGTGTGATAATCAGAGTAAATTATATATATGTTAAAAACCACGTGGGCGAGCCTAGATATGTAGTAATGACAGATTGTATTACCACCCCCTGTCAGATCAATAGGGGGGTTAGAGACTCACCTCAACCTAATGAGAGGACAGTACCCTTAAAGGACTGACACCCACCGACCCCGGTCTATATATATTTTATTAATATTTTTTATTGCCTAATTTGTGAATTATACATGAATACTGATCTTGTATGATTAGCTAAAAACAACCAACAATTAAGTCAGCTGTTTTCATTCTACTTCTTCTCTACTTGCCTTTCCTGCCCACTAAGTTCAGTAAGCCACGATAGCCCCTGACCTGTATCCTACAGAACCCACAAAAAAAATCCCAAAAAATATATCCCACAACCACCATCGACCCACCTCGGTAAAGGGACCCACCCTTGGCGGTTTGCATTGCAAAGATCCGGTATCTCCACTACACCGCCATCCTGAGCGGAAAAGAATAATCAATCCTCAGGAAAATTGTGTTTATTCTTCCCCATACATTAAACCCCAGAAGACAGCAATTCTCCTTGGGTTTAAATGTCGTCAATCTTACTTAACCAAAGTCAACTTCTTAGTCTGTTGAAAAGACCCGGCCTGTAGGCGATAGAAATATACACCAGCAGCTTGAAGATCTGCGCTCCAGGCAGTGGTGAATCTGCCCGCATTAAGTCGCTCATTAACTAATACCTGAACCAAGCGTCCGCTAATGTCGAAAACTTGAAGACTAACATGCTGCTCATCCGGCAAATCAAAACCAATAGTAGTAGTACTATTGAACGGATTCGGAAAAGCGTTCTTTAGCATGTAAGAATCAGGTATCAGTCCATTGCCTGATTCACTATTATGCTCTTGAAGTAGCCGTACTAATTTACCGATTTGTGATGGTGTGTCGCTGCCTGTTGCATCAATATTTCCACCATCAGCTAATTCCGCAACCGATAGGTAATCTATCAACGCTGCAATAGAATCCTGCACGTTACCGGCATTGTCACATCGGTCACCGTACTCTGCCATTGCATCTTCATACAGCCCAAGTTCAGTCAGGCAATGCGTTGAAAAACGTGCCGCAACAGCTGCTACCCGATCATCTTCATGCTCTTCAGCAGCATCTTGAAGGAAACCACGCAATGCGCGGAAATTTCTGTTTTCCAGTTCACCGACACAGCCTGCCAGGTAATGGATAGAGTTGATACCAACGGCACCAGTGTCAGCCACACAATTTCGGAAGTGTCGTGCAGATTCAGCATACTCACCACGTTCCCACAACCGCATCGCGACTGCGTATTCTTCAGCACTACTAAGCTCTATGCCGGAATATGAGCTGTAGTCTATCGGTGCTTGGGTTCCAGTTCCCCAATAGAAAAATCCATCTGAGGGGGTTGCGCCCCAGTAATTATTTTTAGCATTCACAGCAAGGGTATTGTTGAAATCATCCTTATAAATCATGTATCCGATTGGTAAGAAAAATACATCATCGTAGTCCACAATATTATTATAATTTATATCAGGATAGGAGCTACTGGCAAGATATATCTCCGCGCCATCTGAGCCGGTTTGTATTAAACCGCCATTGTTTTGTATAGTGTTAGGATTGTCATTGAGTCCGTCCCAGGTGTTTAAATCAGGATCGGAACTATAGCAGGCAATACCACCGCCACCGTTATCCTGGATGGTATTCCAGATCATTTCAGGATCTGATGAGCTAAGGTAAATACCCGCCGAAATGTAGGTGTCACCCACACCATTATTAACAAATAGGTTGTCATTCAATGTTACTTTTCCAGCAGTACAGTTTGTCATAAACAAACCATTATCCATAGTATTCCCACCATTACTGGCGAATGTGCAGTTAATTATGTTAAAACGGGAATTATTAATATACATCCCAATTCCACCGCGGAAGAATTCACAGTTTTCTAAAAGAATTTGACTTGGCCCCGAACCACCTGCGCCTACAGCTTGAACCCCATTTTGTGCACCAGCAAACATAACGTATTCCAGAGACGTTGATGCGGTGACGCTACTGGATATATTAACTTTATCCCAGCTTTGAGGTGGATCGGCTTCAAAATCAGGTATAAACTGAAATTCGCGACCAGATTCCCCTTCCATTTCTAAACCATCAGCAATATCCAGAATAACATTCTGTTCTAACATAAAAACAGTCCGCCCCTGTTCGCCTTGAGGCAATATTGGATTGAGATCAAAATTACCGCTTATTGTTGTTAAGTATGGACTAACTGGATTATATCTTATTTTATAATATTCACCCTCAACTTGTCCACCTCCATGAATTTCATCATCTGAAAGGTAGATGTAATCCTCAATAAAATTCATGTAATAAGAATCATGATTTGGCGGATATGGATTAGACGAAACTCCCAATGTCTATTGCTCAGAATTCCACCAAAAGCTCCAATGTCACCATAGGTTCCTTCTACCCACTCCAGGTGACCTACTGCTACTCTATCTTCAATGTCATCCCCGACTTCGCCAAGCTCCCCAATGAATTCCCATACCATAGTGCGAAAGTGTCCATCATTTCTTGAGGCTATATCAGGCGATATAGTTTTCATAGCGGTAGTAAGAACAATATCAGGGACTGCTTGGTTAGTCATAGGTGAATAGGGAATTGCGTCCGTATCAGGGACACCAGCCCTAAAATCTCCAGCTGTAGTAAAGTTGCCCTCACCCTTAAGGTGAATTGTGCTTTGAACTTGATGATGCAAAACATTGTTGGACATGGTTATGTCCCAATCTTCACCGTCATCAACGACATAATCCCAGGTGGTATCATCTCTAAAAGCATTATGTTGAATGTGAACAGGATTATCCGCTTGTTCCAGATAAAATGTGCCCGTAATATATATGCAATTACTGCCATTTTGTCCGATTAAGTTGCTGTAAAAAGCATCAGGATCCGCAGAATTTCCAGCTCTAAACAAATCTGTAGGTTGTGTTACATTTGGTGATCTTAGTAAATTTAGTATCATGCCATAACCATTATTTTCCCAAACAGTGTTGTGCATAAATCGCATGGATGGAGCATAATGTTCCCTATCTGCCTCAACGGTTAGGTATACACCTGCAGCATCATTATTGGTCGAGCCAGACTCAAATGCCTGGCCGTTATTAAAAATGATATTGTTCCATATCGCGAAATTGCCATCCTCAACTCCATTATAATCTTGATCCTCATTATCCGTTAATCCTCTGATTCCATTCCACTCATTATCATGGATAAAACAATTTGCGATTTCAAACGGTTTATGATCCCAAGCATCTTGATTCCAGAGCCAACCCTCAATCCGATCCCACTCGCTAAAGTGCCTATAAATATAAACACCGTGATTTCCATTATTATATATTTCACACTGTCGCAAAAGTTTTTCACCAGTTAGACCCAGCTTATGGTTGCGATTTCTCACGGACTCCATACTCCAAGCCTCCTTTACATAAATACCATTCAAGGTATTGTCATGAATTTTACTTTTTTCGACACCTCTAATTCCATCGTCGGAGCGGTGGTCACCGTTATCCCACCGTTCGTTATCGTCATCATACCATTCGCTGCCATTGAATCTTCCATCCTCAAATGTTGTTACGTTGTGTTGACCGGGATTCCATTGAGTGTCCCACATAACGATTCCATTGCCTATGCATTGTTTTATTTCGCAGCCATACATTAGCAGCTTAGAATTGCGACAAATTATTCCACCAGGGTCATTATTGGTGTTTGCAAGCTCTGAATTATCTGCACCAATTATTATACAATATTCCAAATCGGCAAAAGGTTGATCAAGGTCTATACCATTGCCGTTTTCATCCCTTCCAGGATGTAATCCCGGTTCATTAAGGATAATTCCAAAAAATGAATTTGCTACGACATCATTACCGTTCATTTCCGAGGTTAATGTAACCTTATTAAATTTTGTTCCCTGAACTATCAATCCAGCCGCGGTTCCCGCCTCTTCATTTAATACTACAAGGATGCCAGATGGATCATTTTCAAATCTTTTAAAGGTCAGCTTGACTCCTTCTTCAATTATCAATCTACCACCTGTCTCGATGTTTATTATTCCCTCAACCGTTAGATCAAGATCCGACAGGATGGTCACCTCTGCACCATCTGATATAGTTATATCCTCCTCAAGATCATAAAATATAACCGCATCCTCATCAAAGTGTGGATAATCAGCAAGTGCGTTTCCTACAAATGCTACAGATAGCAGCGCTACCAATAAAATGGTAATTTTTCGAATACTAATTGCCCTAATTGGACTCTTCCTTTCAAGTTGTTGTGTATTGTTAAATATGCTTAATGCAATTGAATATTATTTAATGTAGTTTATTTTCTGTATTTTAAATTGGTTAGGGATTGAGAACTGAACAAAATACGTTCCGCTGGATAGATCATTGCCTGACAAAAGGTAATGATGAGTGCCCGGTTGTCTGTCGTTCAGCACATTTTTGAACACAATTCGCCCGTTTGAGTCGATCATGGAGATGTTTACATCTGAGTTCACAGGCAAATTATACTTGATAATTGAGTTGCTATTAAACGGATTAGGGTAAGCCGGAAAAATAGTAAACTCATTGGGAATAATTTCCTCATGTGGAACAGCATCAATATTACCGACCTGGATAAACCATGTAACCGTAACGAGTTCATTACCATCTGTCAGATGGAAATTAAAATAGTGCCAACCAGTCTGATTGAATTGAATGCTGTCAGTAACAGAGTCCTCATATTGCTCCCTCAGTATAATACCATTACCAAATGAAAGTTCGTCCAATTGCCAACCATAGTAGAGTGTATCGCTGTCCTCATCTGAAGCATTTACAGTAAACCTCTGCCATTCATTTTCTCTGATATATACATTCGTCGTATCCTCAAAATTGTCAGGGACATGCCAGTTTATTAAGGGAGGCGAATCATCATGATCGAAAAAATAGTACCCAATATCGATACGGCTTCCGTCTGGGTCTTGAGCTAACTCTTCTCGTCCGGCATTGACTGCTGGAGATGAAGAAACTGGTGATAGCCTTTTTGGGCTCAACTGGAGTAACTTTGCCTCAAGAAACATATTCCCAAATACATCAGTCGAATCCCCTTTATGATTTACTCTCTCAATTATTCCGACATTGGTGGGTGGATTTCTTGTCTCTACATACTCAGAGTATCCAATAAGGTTATTGACAAATTGTATGTTGGGATTTCTGCGGTCTGAGGTAAAGGCTATGTGGGAATTATCTATAATGTTGTCTCTAATTATTCCCTCTAATGAATTGGGTACGCCAATTCCAGTATCTCTGCAATTTGCTATTGTATTGTTTTGAATAATGGCAAGTGAGCACTGTCGTGTAAGGGTAATTGCATTCTCATGATAATACATCAAGTTATGATTGATCATGGTGGTATTAGTTTGTACTACAAGACCTAATCTGGATTGGGAAAATATATTTTCAGAAATATTAGAATGATTGCCGCTAACTGTCACACCTGAAGAAAACATACGTGGATTAAAATTGTTATTTAATATTTCTGTGGTGTCGCCAGATGTACGTACATATAATAATTGATTCTCCTTTAGCAATATATTTGATTCTGATATAATATCTAATCGAGTATTACCAGAGTTTACCATCTCAAAATAGCCACAATAAATCTGATCTATAAGACTTATGCCAATATCTACAAACCTAAAAATAATACTATCGGCCGAATTAATATTAAAACGGTACCTTGTTTCAGCCCCGCTTTCATACAGTGTTTGATCACCAGTCAGTTGAATTTGGTTATCTTCATCCCCCAATAACAATAATTTTCCAAATATATCAAACTGGTTTAGTTGTCTATATTCAAAGGGGGATTTAGATTTAAACTCGAAGTGCACACCCGGCTCCATGGTCAGTGTATTCCCCTCGGATAGAATAATGTCATCGACTACATAATATGGCGAGTTCGCTTCGGTAAATGTCCCTGAAACACTTCCTCTTAGTATCTTTCCATCGAGACAATTTACCCCTACGCTCAAAGTATCTTCATTTCCTCGGCGGTCTTCTGCTTTGATTACAAACGTGAATTCGGATTGGTTATCAGGAACACGCCCGCCGACCACAATGAATCCATAGCCCTCGTCTATATTCCTCATCCAGTGGGGAGCTGTATCAAGTGATATTGTCACACTTCGGCGATCATCATCCGCCTCTGCCGTGTAAGAGTAGAAATTCCCTGTGGAAGCAAAGTCCCACCAATTTGAGGTTATAACCGGATCGTGATCCATCCGCTGGTTAAAATACCTTGCCCCAATATCCGAAGCTGTTCTATCCGGGTCCAATATGTCCGGGTCACCGCTGTCAATGAGTTCGCTATCAAATTGCAGCGACACATCAAACGGATTGCCGCCATTAAACTTAGGATTCACTATTATATCATGCTCGCCAATCTCGCTGCCATCACCAAAAATTGAGTCGAAACCCCAAAAGCAATTGTAATCGCTATCACCATTATAGCCATAGGTGAAGGCAATTCCTCCTACGTGAGATGCAGCAAAAATGTTGTTTCTCAGCGTAAAACGGTTCAAATATGGGAAGCCCGGGTGGTCACCTCTCTTCTCTTGAATTGAATGATCAAGAAACGTGTTGTATGAAAATAAGACATCTCCGCGACCGGTAGATGGATATGTATAATACTGAGAGTAGGCGACATTGTGATGGATATGAACATCATCACAATCTTCTATTGATATACCACCGCCAATTTGGTTATCGTATATTTCTGTATCTCTTACTGAACGTAATCTAATATTGCCGAGGATGGTATTATTGCTTACAACCGTCCCGCCTGCTGGACTGCTAAGCAGTAGATTGTTTAATCTGTTTTCATAAATAGTCAGTCTGTTAACGTCAAACAGGCAGTTGATACCATCATTTCCAGTAATTTCCAAGTTATGAGACGAATTACCTATAAATATTGCGGCAATTTCTTGCCCTGTATTGTTACTAAATGAACTTCCGGAGAAGTATAGAATTCCAACATCCATATTCTCGATAATGTTATTATCAATAATTGAGTTTGTCTGGTTACCGCTAAATGTGACTCCATGCTCGACACCATAAAATACATCATGCGATATAAGGTTATCAGTAACAATGGTTTGTCCAAATACGGCAATGTCAATAAATGAAAAGGAAGAATTTGTTACATCAAAATAGTTGTAACTACCTTGGAAATGATTATAAAAATTCATACGGATATAGCTGGCGATAAATTGGGCGTTTGAAAACTGATCAAGACTATTACGAATATACCCTCGATGACTATCACCCGTAAAAATTATGGAATCACGCTCAGTACCGTTTAAGGAAAGGGTTCCATTAAGCTCAATGTAGCCATTGGGTTCAAATTCGATTATAACGCCGGGCAATACAGTCAAGTCATCATCTGCGTTAATGACAGTATGTTCAATAATTACATATGGGCTACCCTCGGTGCTCCATTCACCAGACACCTCACCCGAGATCTCGGTTTGTGCTAAGACAGTTGAGAAGGCTATCAACACCCCACACAGCACAATATTTTTCAAACAATTATCCATCGTCTTCGACTCTCACTCTGTAAAAATTACCACGTAAACGGCAACGCTAACTTCGTCATAAAGGATCAAACAACCTTCATGTTCTCATAACAATATGCCTAAATATAATCATTGTAATATTTGAAAACAAGGATAGATAATCTTGACCACCCCACCCCCCTCTGTCAGATCGATAGGGGGGGTTAGAGACTCACCTCAACCTAATGAGAGGACAGTACCCTTAAAGCACCGACACCCACCGACCCCGGTGTATATATATTTTATTATTTTTTTATTACCGAATTGTGAATCATACACACGTCAAGAACAGGTATGATTAGCTAAAAACAACCGACCAAATAGTCAGCTGTTCGATTCCTACATCACCCTCTCATTGCTTTTCCTGCATAGTTAGTCAGCAAGACACGAAAGTCCATGACCTGTATCCTACAGAAGCCAAGAAAAAAATCTAAAAATATATATCAGATCCACCATCGACTCCTCGCGGTAAAGGGACCCACCCTTGGCGGTTTGCATTGCAAAGATCCGGTATCTCCACTACACCGCCATCCTGAGCGGAAAAGAATAATCAATCCTCAGGAAAATTGTGTTTATTCTTCCCCAGACAATAAACCCCAGAAGACAGCAATTCTCCTGGGGTTTAAATGTCGTCAATCTTACTTAACTAAAGTCAACTTTTTAGTCTGTTGGAATGATCCAGCTTGTAGGCGGTAAAAATACACACCGGCAGCATGAAGATCTGCGTTCTAGACGGTGCTGAATCTACCTGCCTGGAGCCGTTCATCAATCAACGTTTCAACCAGGCGACCGGAGATGTCATATAGTTGTAATCTTACATGATGCGAATAGGGAAGACTGTACCTAAACCTAACTGTACTGTTGAATGGATTGGGATAGACGGATAGAAGTGTTGTATGTGGAAGCTGAATGATTCTGCGTTCGAGAACCCCAACCTCATGTGGAAAATAAAATGCACCCATATCTGCCCGAGTACTATCCGGATCAAGGGGACTGTCGGGATCTCCGGCATCAATGCAGGGTGAATCAGCTGTCAGGAGTGGATCTAAGGGGTCAAGAGACACCAATAGCGGGTCAACATCAAATAGATTGGACTCGTCCAATTCAATATCTGGGTTATAGATACTGTAATGAAACTGATCAAAACCATACATACAATTATATTTGAAATTTAACACTCTTAAGGCTGCCTGAGATGGGTAAATTAATCCACTGTTTTCTCCTTCACAGATAATTATGTTGTTAGTGATATTAATTGAATCACAGCGTAGAAACAATTGCAAAACCGGTCGATCAGTTGATTCTACAATTACTGTGTTATTCTTAAAATCTAAATTTAATTCTAAAATTGCTCTTACCTTGCCCAAAAGCAGGTTATGATGAAAAGAAAGGTATGAATTTACATCATCATCCGCAAAACCAATTGCATACACGGTATAATCGTTTTCTTGGTTTTGCCCCAAAATGTGACAGTCATATACTTCAACATCTGTACAATTATCTACAGTAATATTAGTAGATATTATACAATTAGTTACTGTAACTGGATTCCTGCAATCACGTAGAGTCAAACTTCCAACAATATTGTTTGTGACTAAACCCAAATAAAATTGTAATCCCATCGATCCAGTAACCGTATTACCGCTGACTTCTGTGTTGGAATTGATCAAACTGACACTGTTATCTACATAACAATCTTGAATAAGTCCAGAAACGCGGACTCCTCGGCGTGCGCCATCGACATGATAGAAGTTACAGCTTCTGAGTGATGAATATCCGCTTAAATTAAATGTACCCAAAAAATCACAGCCAGTAAGTTCGACAGATCCTCTGTTGATGAATCCCCACTGTTCGCCACTCCCCGTGGCGAAGTAGGAGTCGAAGGCCGTCAGAATGCTACTGTTAAAAGGAGTAACACGACCGCCAACAATAATAGAGCTTTCTATAAAATATTGGTTATTCGTCTGACCAACATCATTAGAATTTAGAACACCAAAGGCAATATATGAGCAGTTAATATCGCAGTTGATAATTCTAAGGTAGGTTTGACCGGAGGCAACCAGTCCATTAAGGGCGTTACGGATTGTGCAGTATTCAAAGTTATACTCTTCTTCACGCTGGTAAAAGTATATCCCCGCCCACTCTTCGCCCTCTTGGTTGGTGGTGAAATGAATGGAATCTTCCTCCGCACCAATTGCAGCCAACATCCCATAAATATAGAGACCCGTTTCTGATGCGAACTGCACTGTCACTCCGCGGGTGATGGTCAATTCTTCACCCTCAGGCACCCAAGTCGAGTCCAGCACGATGTACGGACTACCCTCCAGAGTCCACACGCCAGAGACCTCCCCCTCAACTTCTGTGTCTGCAAAAGCAGTTGAAAAGGCTATCAACACCCCACACAGCACAATACCTATCATAGGCTTTATCTTCAACGTGACTCCAGTTTCCTAAAAATACTAAGCAAATTAATATCCCATAGTAGGCTACCTATATTAAGACAGACTTATAGGAATATTAATCCAAGCTACAACTAAAAATTCCAAAATGCAAGTTGGGTGTGATAATCAGAGTAAATTATATATATGTTAAAAACCACGTGGGCGAGCCTAGATTTGTAGTAATGACAGATTGTATTACCATCCCTCTGCCAGATCGATACCCCCAGTAATAGACTCACCTCAACCTAATCCCTTAAAACACCGACACCCACCGATCCCGGTGTATATTATTTTATTATATTTTTTTATTGCCTAATTGTGCATCATACACGATTTAATAACAGGTATGATTAGCTAAAAACAACCAACAATTAAGTCAGCTGTTTTCGTTCTACCTCTTACGCCTCCTGCTTAACAGATCAGCAAGACACGAAAGTCCATGACCTGTATCCTACAGAACCCATAAAAAAATCCCAAAAAATATATATCAGAACCACCATCGACGCCCCTCGCGGTAATGGGACCCATACTTGGCGGTTTGCATTGCAAAGGCACGGTATCTCCACTACCCCGCCATCCTGAGCGGAAAAATCCAAATTTATTTCAGGAAAATCGTGTTTATCTATTTCCCAGACAATAACCCCCAGAAGCCTTAGGTAACTCCTGGGGTCCAACGCCCGTAATTCTTACTTAACTAAAGTCAACTTCTTAGTCTGTTGGAAAGACCCAGCCTGAAGGCGATAGAAATATACACCCGCAGCCTGAAGATCTGCGTTCCAGACAGCCCTGAATTTTCCCGCTTCAAGCCTTCCATTAATCAATGTTTCCACCAGCCGACCAGAGAGGTCAAACACCCGTAGCGAAACATGCTGCTCATCCTTCAGGTTGAAACCAATGGTCGTTGTACTGTTAAACGGATTGGGGAATGCATCATTCAACATATAGGCATCTGGAGTCAACGAATTAGCCTCATCCTGCTCATTGCGCTGGTCAAGCAATCGCATCAATTCACTAATTTGCGATGGAATATCGCCCGAACCTGCTGCATCTATATGTCCACCATTGGCAAGCTCCTCAACAGCGAGGTAGTCTATCAAGGCAGCGATAGAGTCCTGAACACATTCTGCATTAACACGCTGATCATCATATTCTGCCATTGCGTCTTCAAATAGTCCTTGCTCAGTCAGGCAATGTGTTGCAAAGCGAGCTGCGACACTTGCTACGCGGTCATCTTCATGCTCTTCAGCTGCATCTTGAAGGAATCCTCGCAGTGCTCGGAAATTACCGTCTTCGAGTTCGCCAGCGCAACCTGCAAGGTAGTGTATGGAATTCATGCCAATTGCACCAGTATCTGTTATACAGTTACGGAAGTGACGAGCTGCTTCTGCATATTCGCCGCGTTCCCACAGTCTAACAGCTCCAGCATATTCCTCTGCGCTGGTTATAACAGTTCCCGAATAATTGCTGTAATCTATTGACGATCCGCTACCCCAGTAGAAAAAGCTTGATGTTGGCGTTGCACCCCAATAATTGTATGTTGCTGTTAATGAACCTGTATTATTGGTGCTATTCTTGTAGATCATATATCCAATTGGTCCAAGATTGTAATCCACAATATTGTTGTACTTCACATCTGGATAAGAACTGCTGGCTAGGTAAATTTCTGAACCATCTGAGCCTGAATGAACACCACCATTTGTTTGAATCGTATTTGGTCGATCATCAATGGCAACAGCATCCCAAGTATCAAGATCGGGTTTGGAGCCGTAACAGGATACTCCCGCACCACTGTTGTCCTCAATGGTGTTCCAAATCATTTCGGGGTCGGATGAGTTCAGGTAAACTCCTGCCGAAGCGTAAGTTGAGCCCGTTCCGTTATCGGTGATGGTGTTGTTATCAAGGATTACCTTTCCAGAACTACAGCTGGTTAGATAAATGCCTGCTCCATATGTACCGCTACCATTGCTGTTGGTGATTGTACTATTGCTAACCTC
>Ga0114999_10007755_pt1 | contig 12130 bp, 8 predicted proteins | sample ArcticOcean_MG_C_3_FD_89820 | JGI IMG/M metagenome (GOLD analysis project Ga0114999, IMG submission 89820) | Marine microbial communities from western Arctic Ocean - ArcticOcean_MG_CB8_126 | ecosystem: Environmental > Aquatic > Marine > Oceanic | place: Arctic Ocean: Canada Basin | collected...
CGACTACGTATCTAAGAACGAAAACACGGTGTCGCTGTTAGTAGAAGATATTATCCGCACATTGTAAAAAGAGTATGATATTCTAATAGTCTAATAGTCTAATAGTCTAATAGTCTAAGATTATAATAGTCTAATATTCTAATATTCTAATATTCTAATATTCTAATGGTATTTTAATGGTATTCTAATGGTATTCTAATATTATAATATTTTATTGGTATTGATATGTGTTTTTCAAACCATTGGTGGAACTCAATTCAAGTGCGAGCGTCATTGAATAAAGTATTCCAAACAACATAGTAATTATTTTTGCAATAGAATTTGTTATTTTCAAAGCGATGGGTACGATAATAGAGAGTATTGAAAGGCCCGTGTACGTGAAAACAATGGCAAGTATGTTGTCGCCGTAATATAGGTTGAAACAGTCCTTTTCAATGGGGGTAATGTCTATACGATCGTTTATTTGATTTGCCATGTGCACGACCCCGTCTGAAGTGCCCATTATCCAGCTGAACGGTGCTTTTGTATATAAAGTTGTGAATAGAGATGGATAATATTTCCTCATGTAAAATGCGGGTGCCCATGCTACTCCCATGTTTTGCATGTTTGGTATTTCATCGTAACAGTTCAAGAATTGTGTGTTTAGACTGCATATGAAGCATGTTTCAGCCTCGCATGTACTTATACCGGGTAAGTAGTAGCATAAACAATCTGGAAACAGTCTATCGTTAATGTATGCGAGTGCATCGTCTAGCATTGCATTTGGTATGTTTGGATAACATGGTAGGGTGTACGAATATACTGCGAGCATGTATATCGCAGCGTAGCAGAAGGGTAGCATAGGTGTGACGAACGTGGGTATAGGTATGTCTGTGAAGAACTGGAATAGGTAAATGGCCGCGGTAAAGTACAGCATGTATACGATCGCGTCTGTAATTCTATCCATTCTTTGTGTAGTAGTGGAATCCTCTGTGTAAATGATAGACATCGGACATTCGCCGATAAATGGGTAGGTAACGAACCAGCTGATAGAGTGCGCGAACAATGGTACGTACGTGTCGTCCGTGACCGTGAAAAACATTTCAAGTATTTTCAACCCTGATTGTTGATCCCTGAGTTTCCAATTTTGATACAAATATTCCCAGTCTTTGACAGCGCGTCGCCAGTGTGATATTTTGGTTTGATTGGCAGTGAATTTAAGTTTGAATTTGTAAGCATGTTCCGTTTGTTGAACGTGTGGACGTGCGTTTAGAACTGTGTTGTCCACAGCGTCTTCTACGTCCCGTGCGGCATCTTCCGCCGCTTTTTGCAATAATGATCCCATGTCTTCCCGCCATGCTTTGTTTGCAACCCCCTGTTGTTGGAAGTATGTGACGAACGATGGTACTACAATAGGAGCAAAAGTATGTTCGTAATAACCCGCCATTCTTTTCCCTTCTTCCACAGTGGTGGTGATGAAATTGTCGATGACTGCGCAATTCAAACAAAACTGGGCGTTTTCACACGCAGCCCCAACGTCCGATCGAACCCCCGCGGCTTTCAGTACGAAATTTCTAGCATATAGTTGCGACGATGTTTTGCTGCCCGAACGCTCAAAAATGCGCGTTCCTAAGTCTTTAAATTTAAAATCAAGCGTTCCAAAGTCTTTAAATGTGAAATCCCGCGTTCCGAACCCTTTAAAGCGCGTTCCTAATGTGAGATGTTTTTTGAAGTGGTATTTGGCAACGTAAGCATCTTGAACGATCGTAGTGGATACGCTCGAAATATTTTTAAGCGCGACGGTAGAATGTGTGTAAATCCTGTAAATATTTCCCATCGAGGTATCAAGGTTTGATATGTTTTGATGAAAAGAGTTGAATACAGTGTGTACGAATCTGTTTATGTTTGTGAAGGAAGCGACGCGTTTGAAAGAACTTTTCATATTTTTCCAAATCATAATGTAAAGCATGTAATCGTCTATTTGAGCCCGCATGTCTTGCATGATGTCGTTGGATGTGAAATATATTTTCCCACTAGTAATGAATTTCCTAAGCATCGTCCATTTCGTTTTCCAATTGTAAAGTATGCTGTGGGGCAAGGGTAGTCCAATTTGTTTAGCAAACTTGACAGCGATGGCCCGTTGTTCGATACAAGCAACAAATTTCGTTTTTTCAAGTATTCTCAAGTGAGTGAAGTTTGTATGTCGTAAGGAACGTATGAGTATGTCACATTCTGAATCACCGTCCCATTTCAAGTGTGATGCGACAATGTTTGGTAAGTTGTGTAGGGACGAGTGTAATCTTCTACTGAAGAGTCCGGTCAACCCACCGCCTATGTCTGTGAACACCTCTCCTACATCGTCAATAACCGCAGCAACTTCTGGGGAGGGTGCAAACGAGGAGGGTTCTCCTCCCGAACATTGCATGTTACACTCGTTGCCAAAAGTAAGAGCGCATAGTACCTCTTGTATGGTATTGCATACGGTGGCACTGAACGATTTAATGAACGTGCCGATTGGGCCTAACATTTCAAGCAACGCGTCGACTAGTTTCCCCGCGTTTTGCAAGAGAACACCGATCGCTTTCGTAATAAGTGTCCATAAATCGGTGAAGAATGTTTCCGGGGCTTTCCCCCCGACTATCATTTCAATAAACCCGAGCGTGGTTTTGAAAATGAGCATGAGCATTTCTATGATGGCATCGTTGAGAAAGTTGTGTAATATATCAATGATGGTGTTGAGTGTTTCGAAGAATTTCCCCGCACCTTGTTTGATCGCGTTGAAATATGTAGCAAATGCGTTGTTAAGCATTTTGACCCAATTGATCGCGATCCCGAGTTCTTTTATGATAAGATCAAACACGGGTTGTGTGGCGCTTTGTTGAAAGCCCGCGTTCCCCGATATGGTATCGACTAAGAACATGAACAGAACGTTGACCCCGTTCAATATTTCAATCGGTGCATCAATCAGAGCGAACAATATTTTAGTCATTCCCTTCTTAATATTTTTATTCGCGACCAATATGTTGATGGTGTCGCTTAAGGTGGACGCGACTCCCGATGCTGTCCTTTGTAGATCACACAATCGCGTAGAGACGTCGACTGTGGTACTCGAGCTGGCAAGTAGATGAAATATGGACATGATAATCCCTCGAACGCCTGATATGACAAGGCGTACCCCACTTCTTACGGACATCGACGCGCTGCATATGATATCGTAGGAAGCGAACAACGTACAAGTGTCCGATTTATAATTTACAGCGAGCGCATTGTACATGTCTGCAGACTCTGAATACTGATCGTACGTGTAGTGCAATATGTCCGTTCCGAGCAGTTCGTACGATTCGGTGGTACAGTACGCGTTGTCGACCGTATTGTATGCAGGGTGGAAGTTTCCTAAGAACCTGTCAACGATAACGGCGTACCTGTCAACGTAGTAGAATATGCCTTCGAACGCGTACGTGTTGCACCAGTGGTGTGAATGTTCGTACAGTTTGTCGAGCAGAGTGTTTTGAAAGGCTCCCTGCACAACGGTTTGTTCCTTGTCTGGAAATTTGAATATACATTTGCACAGATTTGTGTCTGATAATGGGAGTGCAACGTTACACCCACACCCTTCTTTGTTTTCGGAGGAACACATCTGTGTTTCCGGCGAGTTGGGTGTTCGAACGTTGTGTTTGGAAGATTTGCATGTATAAAACCGTATATGATCGTGTATGGGTGTGCAAAACCTGTACGTGTGTGCGTATGTTTCAGTTGCTGATGAATATATGAACCCATCGTATCTTTTCATGTATCCATCTTTTGGTGTATCGCATGGAAGGATAAGTTTTCCGGAATTTAACCAATTTTGTTCAAGTTGAGTTTCTGAAAGTCCGTACCCACAATTAATTTTGTAATGAAAGAATTGTCCCGAGACAATGTCTGGTAAATTGAGAATAACTTTGATGACCGTCTTGTAGAGTTCGTTGATGATGAGCACGTTTGTAGTGGTTAAATCTTTCATAATTTGCACCATCCCAATCCCCGCCGCGTACAAAACAGCGCGTTCAACGTTTCCGAATATGTTTGCCGCCAAAGTAGGTTGATTGCACCACACGTCGTAATGGGGTACACCGAACGGGTTCTCAGCATCGTACAGTGTGACGGGGTATGTATCCGGCGGGGTGCAAGAACACGTTCCTGAAGTGAGGTCCCATTTAATGCTGTCTCTGTACGCGCACGACGGTGCGATTGCTTTTGCATACGTGGGGCCGTCGTACCGTTGAAGGGTTCGTATGAAAGATTGTTGTTGGTTGAACCCGGATTTCCACAAAAGTTCCGTGAATAAATTTGAGGTAATGTAGAACGCGTTCAGAGGTAGTTGTAACGTTAAGTACAGTGCGCATGAAGTTTTGAGGGTCCACGTATCGTGCAAATTGTGTGCATCGCAAGACATGATAGTATGTTCTGGCATCCCGGGCAATTCTATTTTACCGTTTATGACAGTCTCTTTGACGGCGGTCATCAATTTATCTTGCACCTCTAGCATCCAATACATGTTGTTTGCAACGCCGTATATGCCTTGATTAAAAGCTCGTACGGCTTCGTTGAACTGCATAGCTTTCATCATGTGGTGTGCAGAAGTGATGAATTTTGGAACGGGGATGAGAATGTGCAGAGTGGTCCGTACGACGGTGTGCAAAGCGTGAACACCTGCCGCTGCGAAGTACCCCATCGATGTAAAAATTGCATCTTTCGGCACTCCTTCTAAATGAAAATCATCGTTGAACAAGCGTATAATTTTCTGTAATATTTTAACAAGTACGATGTCTACGTATCTCGACGCGTGGTATATGAGCCCGTTTGTGTGGTACACAGTGTTTTTGAAGTCAGGGAACCGGGGACCTATGACCGGCAGTATACCAACAAACGTTTGTACAATGGAAAGAGGTACGTTGACACCGTGGTTAAGTGCTTTTGCGATCGACTTTTCTTTGACAACCTCGAATGTGATCGAAAACACATCTTCCAACCCATCGCATATGCACGACAGCGTTTGTTCTTGATGAGCTATGAAGTCCTGTGTATCTGCAAAAATTTGTGTGGTATTGATGTCGTTGACAAAAATGTTATTATCTACCGTCATCTCCTTCGTCCCGGACCATTCGAACACGCTCGAAAACATGCTTATGAAGATATTCAACATCAATTTGATCGACATAACAGTCGCTTTCAAATCGCATTTGACTGCAAGTGAGATACTCCCGGCCGTAGCCTGTTTGGTCATGACGACATAATAATTATACAGTGGTATGACAGCGTCGTATATTAGTCTAGTTATTTGCCCTATTGTCATGATAAAATCCTGAAAAAGTGGAAACAGAACACAGCGCCACGTCGTATCAAGTATGTCCAGTATCTTAGGCATGTTGGTGGATATCGTAAGCAACACCGTGACTATAACCAGCACCTGTACGATTTTTTTGATGTTTTTGACACTATCGGCAGCCGTAGCTATGACATACCCTGTCACCGCGGCGCTCGTTTCTGTGATTAGATCTGTGACATAAGATACCAATACGGTCATTTGCAGCATGATGACCGGGTCCAACGCCTGTTTTTCATTGTGTTGGTTCAATAAAACGGTCACGTAGTATGTGACAAGTATACTGACCAACAGAAGTAATGTAAAAATTACCGCACCGAGAATAAATAGCATTTAATTAAAACACAGTATGTTTATATAGTTTAGACTTCTTTATAACTTCTTTATAACTACTTTATAAATCTGAACTACGGGTATACTATTTTTGCCTATACTACTATTATAAGTATCAACCACGTCAAATATATAAATATAGTAACGGCACATATCAAAAACGTCGAAAATTAAATGGTGGTATATAAATAAGTATTTTATATATAAAATAATATGGTTAAAACCGAACTATTAAATTCTATCATTAAATCATTCAAACCGGATAAAAACGGCGTGATTACACGTGAAGGCGCTGTTGACGCACGCCAGACAATAGAGAATTTTAAATTGAAACTGATTGAAAATTACCCCTCAAAATGTACAAAGAAGTTACGAGAGTCTGATACAAAGCTTTGGCAAAAAAACCTAACTATTCTTCGTCAGGTTTTACTACACCACAATCTACATTTACACGCGTCTCGTAAATCTGTTTGGAACTCGGAAAAAAAATGTGTTGATCATTTATACAGTTATAAGATCGTTTGATATAAATAAAAACTATAATTTTAACAAATATATTTCAAATTTACGCACTACTACGATGAAGTTTCATGGACATAAACTGCTACCCCTGATAAAAAGAATAGTGAATACAGTGTTATCATAAGTATGAAAAATTCCACCATTTCTACATGCGTATCAGGGCTATTTATAGTTATGTGATTAAATTTATGATCTATAAACCACGTGTCCCGTATGTTTACATGCAACCCACCAACAGCAAAGGACAAGATTTTTTTAAAAAAACGTTTGGTTACTTGAATTACACTGATTGGCGAATGGAACGTTTGGATTGCTCCGTCTATACAGTGGGGGGTTCTATGAAGCGTGTAGGAAGTAAGGGGAGGAGTATTTGGTTGTATATAAAAGGACTACCGCACATCCCCAGTCGTTTGAATAAAATACGTACCGAGAATTTGAATTCGTTTAAACACGCCGGTCCCATTCCAACTACTCACGACCACACATTAGAATACATACCAACTGTTGAATTCCAGTTAAAAGACTACGAAAAGTATGTTCGCATACATAGAATATCTCGACATTTTAAAAATAAAATCCGCGTGATTTGTCCTACGTGCGAATATATTAATACACATCCTTTCACACGCCCCTTCAAAGATACTTCGTGTGGGTATTACGAATGTTCCCGTCCGATATGTATGGGGTACCTACTAAAATGTACTTAAATTAAACTAGTTCTTTCTTAACATATCACTTAGTTTACTAGTCCTTTCTTAACATATTCCTCGGTTTACACTTAAAAAGACTTCGAGAGACGCGATAAATGTGAAGAGTATATAACTGAAGAAGGAATATAATAATGAACTCCGTGATTTTTAGGTTGTTCTTTGACAAAGAAGGGCCGAATTTGTTCGATATTGGAAGTATCTACATCGATGCTTTGTATAAAGAACGAATAATAAATGCCGCGTCTGCTGGGGTGTTGCAACAGTATCACTTAAAACCTGCCGCATTGTACGACCCGGATATACGTCAAGCTGTCGTCTCCTTTTTTACTAGAAAGACTATGTTTCACAATCAAGTACTCGCGTCCGTTCTACACAATCCGGAGGCGTTTGTATTTTTTTACCCCGAGGTAAGAGATATTAAAGAAGTCGTTCTTTTGGCAGTGGAACAAAATGGGAAAGTGCTCGAGCATGCTTCCGAAGTTTTGAAAAACGATCAACAAGTCGTTCTTTTGGCTGTGGAACAAAATGGGAAAGCGCTCGAGTATGCTTCCGATGCTCTAAAAGATAATTTTGAGATTGTTCTGACTGCCGTGAAACAGTCTGGGTATGTGTTTAGATTTGCGTCCGATGCTCTAAAAGATAATTTTGAGATTGTTCTAGCCGCCGTGAAACAATGTGGGTATGCGCTTCAATATGCTTCCGATGCTCTAAAAGATAATTTTGAGATTGTTCTAGCAGCTGTAAAACAAAATGGATATGTGCTAAGATTCGCTTCTTCTATTTTTCAGCACGACCGAGAGATCGTTCTGTCTGCCGTAAAACAATATGGAATTGCGCTTAAATTTGCTTCTTTTATTTTTCAGTACGACCGAGAGATTGTTTTGACCGCTTTGAAACAAAATGGAATTGCTCTCGAGTATGCTTCTGGTCCTTTACGAATGAACCATGCAGTCGTCCTTTCGACTGTGAAACAATGTGGAATGGCGCTTGAGTATGCTTCTGATGCTTTAAGAGATAATTTTGAGATTGTTCTGACCGCTGTGAAAGAAAATGGACAGGCGCTTGAATATGCTTCCGATGCTTTAAGAGATAATTTTGAGATTGTTCTGGCTGCTGTGACACAATATGGATCTGCACTTGCATATGTTTCTGAAGCTTTAAAAGACGACAGGGGGATTGTTCTGGCCGCCGTGAAAGAAAATGGATGGTCACTTAGATATGCTTCACGTCCTTTGAAAGACGACAGAGTAATTGTTCTGGCTGCCTTGAAAGAGGAAGGAGATGCTATTAGATATGCTTCCGATGCCATAAAAGGAGATAAGGATATTGTTCTGGCCGCGGTGAAACAACGTGGAGCTGCGCTCGAGTATGTTTCTGATGCTTTGAAGTTTGATGGAGAAGTCGTTCTTGCCGCCGTGAAACAAAATGGACTTGCGCTTAAATTTGCTTCAGACGCTCTGCAAAGAGATCTTCCTATCGTTTTTGTCGCCGTGAAACAAAATGGATGGGCACTTAGACGCGTTTCTGATACCATAAAAGGAGATAAGGATATTGTTCTGGCCGCTGTGAAACAAAATGGACTCGTGCTTGAATATACTTCCGATGCTTTGAAAAACGATCGAGATATCGTTCTGGCCGCCGTGAAACAACGTGGGGTTGCGTTCAAGGATGCTTCTATTGCACTGCAAAATGACGATGAAATCGCTTTAAGTGCAATTTTCAACGTTGACGCCACTCAATATAACAAATGTATAAAACTCAAGTTTCTTGTAAATCATTTGAACAAAAAATACGAGTTACTTATTTTGTATGTAAGTGGAATACTTTGAAACTGTATTTTTATAATAAAAATGGATCTTTTTCAGGCTTTGTATTTTCCCTGTAGCATCGAATGTATGTTCGGTATTGTTGAAGATGTAAGCACACATCGTTCTCACTCTTATCCTTAACGATGTATTCGAAACATTCGCATAATTTTCGGTTGCAACGCGTTATGTTTCCGTATCGAAAAGTATTTTTAATTTGAAAAAAGACCATTTTTATAAAGTAAAACTTTATTTATATAGTAATTAAAATAAACATTAGTCCTATTTTAAAGTTAACTTAATATTATATTAAAATGTTGAAATTAATCCTACGTGCGTTCACAGACAAAAAAGGTGTAGGGTGTTGCGTATGTCCGCGTCCCAGATTGTTCTTGCTTCGTTCTTACAGCTTCTGAAACGTACTATATAATGCCAATGTGTACAGTATAAAATGAACAATAAAGAAATAAAAACTCATCTTCAAAACATATACCAGTCCTACTCTATTGGTGATGTTGTATCCAAAACACATGTTGCTGAATTTAGCAAATATATGGATCCTTATATAAACGACTACAAAGAAAGAAGTGGGGAAACGGTCGATATTAAAATCGAAAAACATAAATATGGTAAGATTACTTTCCGGTATATGAATGCTAACGGCGAAGATGCAACCGCAAGCATGCCTAAGGCCGTGAAATATTACAAATCGGGTAAGCTGAGCGTCAACATTGGAGCTCTGTTGTTAGAAGCATTTCGCGAAGACATTAGTACCCAGATAAAATATTATAAGGACAACCTTCCCAGAGACAAAAACAAATGTTCAAAATGTGCTGTATGTGATGTTTTAAGCAAATACACGGAATCAGAAACAGACCACTACCCTCATTCATTCAAATCTATATTTAACGCGTTTATTTCAAATAAAGATCAATCGAAAATCGAGGTGGTCCGTTCAGAAAATATTTCTCGAACTATTAAATCTGAGAAAATAAGAAAAGAATGGTTCGAATTTCATAATAACAACGCTCTTTATCGTGAAATATGTAAAACATGTCATAAAGAATATACGAAAAAACAAAATATATCATAAATAATTTCAACATTATAATTTCAACATTATAATTTTTACATCGCTCTTACTTACATCACTCTTACATCGTTCTTACTTACATCGCTCTTACATCGTTCTTACTTACATCGCTCTTACATCGCTCTTACATCGTTCTTACATCGTTCGTATTTTCTAAACGTATTTATACCTTATTTCTTATTGAAAATGAACACTGTGTTTTTTAATTTGTTCTTCGACCGCGATGGTCCGAATTTGTTCAATATTGGAGGTATGTACGCCGATGCGTTGTACAAAGAACGAATCATACACGCCGCATCTATCGGAGAGTTGTATCGATATTACTTAAAACCTACCGCGCAGCACGATGTTGAAATACGCGAAGCTGTTGTATCTTTCTTTACGAACGAAGAATATTTTTGTGCATGGCCCCGTACTGTAATTGTACAAAACCCCCGTACGCTTAAAAAATTTTATTCTTGTCGTGGTGATAAAGATATCGTTTTAGCTGCAGTGAAACGAAACGGAGAAGCGCTTCAATATGCTCCCCTATCGTTGAGAGGTAATCATGATATCGTTCTTGCCGCCGTGAAAAATGGTGGGGACACACTTCAATATGCTTCTGATGCTCTAAAGGATAATTTTGAGATCGTTCTAGCCGCGGTGACACATATGGGTGAATCTGGGCGTCCGCTTGTGTTTGCTTCTGATGCTCTAAAGGGTAATTTTGAGATCGTTCTAGCCGCTGTGACACTGGATGGGTATATACTTAAAGATGCTTCTGATGCTCTAAAGGGTAATTTTGAGATCGTTCTAGCCGCGGTGACACAATATGGACGCGCGCTTGAATTTGCTTCTGCTGCTCTAAAAGATAATCGTGAAATCGTTCTAGTCGCAGTGGCACATCATTATGAGGAGAATGGATTTCAGTATGCTTCAGAAGAAATGAAGAACGACAGAGAGGTTGTTTTGACCGCCGTAACACACGATCAAAGTGTGCTTCAAATTGTTTCTAATGATAGAAAACATGATTTTGAGATCGTTCTAGCCTCTGTGACACAATATGGAAGCACACTTAAATTTGCTTCTTATACTTTACAAAATAATCATGAGATCGTCCTTGCCGCGGTGACACATCATAAACCTAAGTATGGTATATATGACAATGATAGAGATAATAATTGGATGATCGACATGGATATTTCGAATAATAACGCGTTTGAGTTTGCTTCCGATGCTCTAAAAGATAATTTTGAGGTTGTTCTGACCGCCGTGAAACAATTTGGAAGTGCGCTTGAATATGCTTCCGATGCTCTAAAAGATAATCGTGAAATCGTTCTTGCCGCTGTGAAACATGATGGGGACGCGCTTCAATATGCTTCCGATGCTCTAAAAAATACTTTTGAGATCGTCCTTGCCGCAGTGAAACATGATGGGGACGCGCTTGAGTATGCTTCCTATGTTTTAAGGGGTAATCATGAGATTGTTTTAGCCGCGGTGAAACAAACTGGGGACGCGCTTCAACATACTTCCTATGCTTTACAAAATAATCATGAGATCGTTCTAACCGCTGTGAAACAATATGGAACTGCGCTTCGATTTGCTCCTGCTGTTTTAAAAAATAATCATGAGATCGTTCTAACCGCAGTGAAACGAAACGGGATGGCGCTTCAATATGCTCCCCTATCGTTGAGAGGTAATCATGAGATCGTTCTAGCCACTGTGAAACAATATGGAACTGCGCTTCGATTTGCTTCTAATGATCTAAGAGGTAATTTTGAGATAGTCCTTGCTGCGGTGAAGCGGAATGGAGACGCGCTTCAATATGCTTCCACCGCTTTGCAAGATAACCGAGAAATTAATGTAGCTGCAATTTTCTCTGAAATATCCCCAAAATGTTTGAACAAAAAATATGATATGCTTGATTTGTATGTACGCGGAATCAGGTCGATATATTGAATTCGTATGAAGCATAAACATGTCATAAAGAATATATGAAAAAACAAAATATATCATAAATAATTTCAACATTATAATTTCAACATTATAATTTTTACATCGCTCTTACTTACATCGCTCTTACATCGTTCTTACTTACATCACTCTTACATCGTTCTTACTTACATCACTCTTACATCGTTCTTACTTACATCACTCTTACATCGTTCTTACTTACATCGCTCTTACATCGTTCGTATTTTCTAAACGTATTTATACCTTACTTCTTATTGAAAATGAACACTGTGTTTTTTAATTTATTCTTCGACCGCGATGGTCCGAATTTGTTCAATATTGGAGGTATGTACGCCGATGCGTTGTACAAAGAACGAATCATACACGCCGC
>Ga0114999_10007756_pt1 | contig 12130 bp, 8 predicted proteins | sample ArcticOcean_MG_C_3_FD_89820 | JGI IMG/M metagenome (GOLD analysis project Ga0114999, IMG submission 89820) | Marine microbial communities from western Arctic Ocean - ArcticOcean_MG_CB8_126 | ecosystem: Environmental > Aquatic > Marine > Oceanic | place: Arctic Ocean: Canada Basin | collected...
CTTGGAGAATAACGAGCATCAATATGCGGCGTTCTCAAAAGATTCCTTGCAGCAATCGAGCAAATTTTCCTGGGAAACCGCAGCAGGTAAACTATTCGACTTTTACGAAAAGGTCATTTCTTCTAAATAAGAACTCCTCCCATACAATGTCTGGAAAAATCGAGAAGTTATCCATTAATATCCCTGCCAAGGATGAGGAAGGATGCCTGCAAGAGACACTTGAAAACCTACTTAGCACACTGCGTGCAGAGGAGGTGCCATTTGAGATCTTAGTCATTGATGACTACAGCACCGATGACACCTGGTCGATTCTCTCAAAAATGCAGGATGAGCATCCCGAGATTCAAGGTGTTCAAAATTCAGGAGATCCAGGTTTTGGAAATGCAATTCAGTTTGGGTTCAACCGAATGCAAGGCGATGCAGCGGTAGTTTATATGGCGGACCAGTCAGACGACCCAAAGGACGTCGTACGATACTGGCATAAACTAAATGACGGTTACGACTGCGTGTTCGGGAGTCGTTTTGTCGAAGGAGGGGAAGTCAAAGACTACCCAATATTCAAGTTCCTGCTCAATCGATTCGCGAATAAGTTCATTCAAATTATGTTTGGTATTCGATTGAATGATACCACCAATGCCTTCAAGGCCTACAGGAAAGAAGTCATTGATGGATGTCGTCCTTTTCTTTCACCTCACTTCAACCTCACAGTCGAACTTCCACTCAAAGCGATTATTCGAGGTTACACTTGGACAAGGATTCCGATAAGCTGGCAAAACCGTAGAAGCGGAACAGCAAAGTTTAAGATCAAAGAGATGGGCAGCCGCTATATTTTTATCATCCTCTACGTTTGGCTTGAGAAGTTCTTTTCGCGTGGTGATTACCACCGATCGAAAAGATTTAACAAAAACGAATCCAAACAGGATTTAGAAATTAAATAATCATTCCCGATGCAACAGTGGCATTGGTATTCATATCAATGAGTATGAAACTTCCTGTCGTTCGATTATTTTTATAACTGTCGTAGAAAAGTGGTGCTGAAACACGGAGGCTGATTCGACCTACTTCATTCAATTTGAACTCAGGATCGCTTTCGACCTTATGCAAGGTATTTACATCCACTTTGTAACGGGATTCGCGCACGATTGCCTTCACTTCCTTGGAAGTATGTTTCATTAAGAACCTACTCCCTGGACGTAAAGTCTCGGTATAGGAGAACCAACAAATCATGGCTTCGATATCCTGACCTATATTCGGTTTATTGTTAGGCTTAACAATCATATCACCTCGGCTGATGTCGATATCATCATACAGGAGCATTGAAACAGACTGCGGAGCAAAGGCTTCACTTTGCTCTCCATCCATTGAATGAATAGCTTTAATCCGGCTAGTGAATCCAGAAGGCAACACCGTTACTTCATCTCCAGGCTTGAAAACACCGCTAGCTACACGCCCGGCATAACCCCGGAAATCGTGATGTTCAGATGATTGCGGACGAACTACCCATTGCACTGGAAACCGAGCGTCAACGTGATTCTGAGCGTCTCCAATATAAACCGTCTCAAGGGTTTCCAATAGCGGCGATCCTCCGTACCAGGGCATATTCTTAGAGCGATCAACGACATTATCACCGAGTAAGGCACTAATCGGAATAAACCGAACATCGGCTAAATCCAGACGGGATGCAAATTTTCTAAATTCGGACTCAACTTTGCGAAATGCCTCTTCCTCCCAATCCACGAGATCCATTTTGTTTACACAAAACACAATGTGTTGGATCTGTAGAAGCGTAGCAATAAACGCATGTCGACAGGTTTGCTCGATCACTCCATTTCGGGCGTCTACAAGAAGGATGGCCAAATTTGCCGTCGAGGCACCGGTCACCATATTTCGTGTGTACTGAATATGCCCAGGAGTATCAGCAATGATGAACTTGCGACGCGGAGTAGCGTAATAACGATAAGCCACGTCGATCGTAATACCTTGTTCGCGTTCAGCTTTTAAACCGTCGGTTAAAAGAGCCAAATTGACATTTTCGTCTCCCTTTTTCTTGGATGACGTTTCTATGGCTTCCCACTGATCTTCAAAAATCGATTTACTGTCGTACAACAGTCTTCCAATCAGTGTGCTCTTTCCATCGTCGGCGCTGCCTGCGGTGGTAAACCGCAAAAGGTCCATTTCGTTGTCTTTAATATCTGATTCCATTTAATAAATTCTCCTTAAAAGTAGCCTTCTTTTTTACGATCTTCCATAGCCGTTTCAGAACGTTTATCGTCTGCACGAGCACCCCGTTCTGTGACACGTGCGGAGGCCACCTCACGTACAATATCTTCGACCGAATTTGCCGGTGATTCAACCGACCCCGTATTGGTCATATCACCTACTGTTCGAAAGCGAACAACACGCTCTTCGACAACTTCATTTTCACCCAGAGTAACAAAGGGAGATTCGGCCAACAGAGTGCCATGGCGACTGAACACCCTTCGCTTATGAGAAAAGTAAATCGGCGGAAGATCAATATTCTCCCAAAGAATATACTGCCAGATATCAAGCTCGGTCCAATTGCTGAGTGGGAAAATTCGGAAATTTTCACCAAAATGTTTTCTCCCATTGAAGAGGTTCCACAATTCGGGCCGCTGATTTTTAGGATCCCATTGTCCAAATTCATCTCGGTGGGAAAAGAATCGTTCTTTAGCACGAGCTTTTTCCTCATCCCGACGAGCGCCCCCTAAACAGGCGTCGAAGTTAAACTCTTCGATTCCATCCAATAGCGTTACAATTTGAAGACGGTTTCTACTGGCATTGGCTCCCTTCTCTTCAGCAACTTTGCCTTGGTCGATAGAATCCTGAACTAATCGAACGATCAGCCTTTCCCCTAATTTCTCCACCAGTTCATCACGGAACTTGATGGTTTCAGGAAAGTTATGCCCCGTATCAACGTGCATTAGCGGAAAGGGAAGCTTCGCAGGATGAAATGCTTTCAAAGCCAGGTGGAGCATCACAATGGAGTCCTTCCCGCCCGAAAAAAGAAGTACTGGATTTTCAAACTGCGCAGCCACCTCACGCATAATGAAGATGGCTTCAGATTCCAACTGTTTGATATGACTTAATCGATAATCCATTCAATAAAAGTATAATAGGAGTTAAGATGAAAGTGTTATGATAGGTTCCAGGACTTCGTAGAGACTCTTTGAGCACCCACTGATATTTTTTGACTCGGTATTTACGGTTACCACTGATGGATTCAAGGGAGGCTCGAACGCAGAGTCTTTGCCAGTAAATTGTTTTATCTTGCCAGCCTTCACTTTAGCATAAAGCCCCTTTACATCTCTTGCGGCACATGTTTCGAACGAAGCTTCCACATAAACTTCCGTGAAATCGCTTGAACCAATGATGGATTTTACTTTTTCACGAAGCGCTATTTTGGGAGAGATGAAAGAAACCAGCGTAATAATCCCTGATTGGGAAAAAAGCTTGGCTACTTCCGCTATCCTGCGGATATTTTCTGATCGATCTTCATCTGAGAACCCCAAGTTGCTATTTAAACCGGAGCGAATATTATCACCATCCAATATCTGCACAAAAAATCCCTTTGCAAACAGTTGTTTTTCAAGAGCATAGGCTAATGTGCTCTTACCGGATCCGGAGAGGCCGTAAAACCAGAAAACATGGCCACGTTGGTTCAATTGAGTCTCTTTAAGATCTCTGGGGAGCAATCCCGCAAAATCTGGGTGTATTTCTTTAGTCTCTTCAGTCATTAACTTAATGTGAGGAAATTGGTAGCGTGTACAAATGAATCCAGACATAAATTCACATCTTTAAATTGTAGACCAGACCATAATTACCAAATTTGCCTCATGTTTCCACGATCCTCCAAAGTTTTTTAATATGAATATTCTATTCGTGCACTACGGCACTTTCTCCGCCAACAGCATGAACCATATTGGTCCATTTGCAGCGGAACTTAAAAAGCTAGGACATGATGTCGCCATAACCTTGCCCGACCTGGACCCCTCATTCTCCTTTTTCCCGTACCAGGAAGTATCCGTATATTCTTATGAGGACTTTCTCAGAAATCCCATGCGATTCAGTCGTGAAGGTCCGGATATCGTCCACGTATGGACGCCCAGGGAGATCGTTCGACAATTTGTTGAAAGATTGGGACAGCTCGTTGAAACACGCTGTATCATCCATTTAGAAGATGACGAAGAAGCCATTCGCAGCGAATCTCAAATAAATATAGAAGGACCTCTATATAGAACCGATCCCTTACATGGACCGTGGTTTATGAAACTGGCTGATTCATTTACTATAATAATAGATAGTCTTTCCAGGAAATTACCAAAAGGAGGAACCAGTCACACCTTAGAACCTGGATTCGACTTACGAGCATCAAAGAAGAATCAAGAACCTAGGTTCGACAAAAGCACATTTGGAATACCTGCACGGTTCAAAATAATCTGCTATCCCGGAAGTGCGGCTGGGCCCAACTCAGAGGATCTCTGCGATCTTTATACCGCAATTCATCTTCTCAATGAACATGGGACTCCAACGATCCTCATGAAAACAGGATTTCCCGACCCCAAGGTACGAAAGTCCATACCAGAAGGTGCCGATAAATGGATCCGGGATGTAGGGTTCTTACCTCGTGATCAATTGTGGCGCCTCATTGAAATGTCAGATGTGGTGGTGCAGCCTGGACGAATAAACGATTACAATGAATATCGTCTTCCATCCAAGTTGCCAGATTTCCTATGCCTTGGTAGACCTTTGGTAACAACCAGAACGAATCTTGGTAAAAGGCTGATTCACAATAATCAAGCTTTACTACTCGAAGAATCCAGCGCCGAAGAAATTGCAGCTCGTTGCCAAGAATTGTATTCGGACCCTGTATTGGCGCAGAAGATAAGTAAAGCCGGTCAGATTGCGGGACAACAGTGGTTCGACTTGATCAAAAACACTTCTCAACTAGCAAAATTCTATGAGGAAACCATGGCGTTGCCTTTAAATTCACTGGCAGCTGTTTCCGGAAATCAAATAGAAAGTGCGGTCAAGGCGTTAGAGATTGAGTTGTCAACAATTGAGAAACCGAGCCAGGAAGCGGAACAAATTGGTAAGTACTTAAAAGGCGTTCAGTCAGAAAATAAAAAAAGGAGTGCAATTAAAAGGCCGGTACCTCAGGTCCAATTGCAAATGCAGGTCTACTATCCGCAAGAACCTGAAAAACTCGAGTTAGGGTCTCTTCGTATTTGGTACCGCGCAAAGAAAAGATTTAGCTGCTTAATTCCTTTTTCTCCTCCACAATCCTTGGAGTGGCTCCGTCTCGATCCGGGGCAATTTCCCGGCACCTACCTTTTGAAGTCTTGGTCTTTATTAGACCCTAATCAGGCTCCAATTTTTGATTGGAAGCCCAACGCTGATTCTCAAGTCACCTGCCATGCAAATGGAGCAAGCTTGGGAGCCACAACTGATGATGGACAAGAAGTCTGGAGCCTCACCCATGATCCTCAATTACTCTTTGCCCCATTACCAGAGTTAGAAATTAGCAAAATACAATGGTTGAAGATTGAAATATTCGCTACTGAAATTGAATCACCTCTTTCGACACCACTTACCTTAAAAAGAAGACCAAAATCCCTTGAAGAGAAAGATGCCAAAAAACTAAAAGAGAAAATAGATAGTCTTTTGCAAACCTTGGGAAAAAGAAAATCTTTCTTCCATCGGATAATTGAGCGTCTCAAAAAATGATAAAGAGTTGATCAATTTGTTCAATCCGCTCTCAATGCCGTGTTTCTGACTTAGATGCCGCTTCTTAAAAGCTTATCCCGAGTATTTAGCGAGTTCGTACCTATATTACACTATCGGCACGACATAATTGAGACCTCACTAGGAGTTCGTTGCGTTATCGATGGGCCCAGATGGATGCGCCCGAAACAGTGCGAATTCATTTTGAAAGGTTGGTGCTATCATGAATCGAAGACAATCGAAGCGGTCAGAATCATAAGTAAATACGGCACACAAATCGCACGATTTGGTATAGAGCGCCACGACCTCTTGGAGGCATTTAACACAAGAAATGACCGAGTTCTCTATTCGGGATTTGAAGTGCCCATGAAAGTCGGTCGCGGCTCCACAAAAATCACCCTTGAAATGAAATTTATCGGAGGCGGCTGGGAACACTTGATTACTGAGTATCTTGTGCGGCCACGGATTAAAGCATTGGATCCGGAAAACTCAATAAGAGGTAAGCATCCCTATACTCAGTGGGTTAAGGAATATGATACACTGAGTATGGAAGATCACAATTCCATCCGTAATCATATCGAATCCTTTGCTGGCAAGCCACTTATCTCCATAGTCGTACCGACGTACAATACACCGGTAAAGCTTCTGGATATAATGATCGAAAGCGTAACCGCCCAGCTTTACGAAAACTGGGAACTTTGTATTGCTGACGATAAATCGACGAACAAGCGTACACTCAAACGTTTGAAGTATTGGATGGGAAAAGACCCACGCATCAAGGTGAGTTTCCGAAAAGTAAACGGCCACATCTCGGCATGTTCAAATACAGCAATTGAAATGGCGAATGGAGAATTCACCGCCCTACTCGATCATGACGATGAATTACCTGCACACGCGCTATATTATGTGGCCCTGGAAATCCTTAGACATCCTGATACTCAGATTATTTATTCGGATGAAGATAAAATAACACCCGACGGATATCGACTTGATCCCTATTTCAAACCGGATTTTGGCCCAGATCTATTATGCTCTCACAACCTTGTCTCTCACCTAGGAGTCTACCGAACAAAGCTCCTACAGAAAGTGGGAGGTTTTAGAGAAGACTTTGTTGGATCCCAGGATTGGGACCTCGTTTTAAGGTGCCTCGACTTTATTCCGATACATGAAATCCGCCATATCCCACGTATTCTGTACCATTGGCGGCTTTCAAGTAATTCCACAAGCGCGAGTGTTGGAAATAAAGGTTACGCCGTCACTTCCGGACATCGGGCTCTACAAGAATACCTGGATAAGCACGAACCAACCGGAACAGTTGAAAAAGGACCAACAACAGGTTCTTTCAGGATCCGCTATTCGACACCCAACGACCCGATGGCCTCAATTATTATTCTTTCAAAAAATAATGCGAAGCTACTTCAAGCATGTGTTGAGTCCATCATCGAGAAAACGAGTTATTCCAATTACGAAGTGATAATCATCGACAACGGCAGCACCGAAGAAGATGCCCTCACGCTCCTTGATTCTCTGAATAAGAAAAAACGAATTCGCGTATTAGCGAACTCGATACCATTTAATTTTTCAACCCTGAACAATTGGGCAAGCGAAAGAGCCGAAGGCGAAGTGCTTCTGTTTTTGAACAATGATATGGAGGTGATCGAGGAGGACTGGCTGCGAGAATTGGTTAGCCATGCTATGCGGAAAAACGTGGGGCCTGTTGGCACAAAACTTCTCTATCCAGACGATTACATCCAACATGCAGGTATGATCATGGGTATTGCCGGAATTGCAGGACATGCCTTTAAGTTTTTGCATAGGCAAAACCCCGGACACATTGGGCGAGCTGGAATTATCCAAAATTACTCAGCCGTAACGGCAGCTTGCATGGCGATTAGAAAATCTGTTTTAAAAGAACTGGGTGGATTCGATGGCGACAACTTTGGCACAGCGTACAACGACGCAGACCTATGCTTAAGGGCATGGCAAAATGGTTATCGTACCGTGTACACTCCCTATGCCACCCTTTACCATCATGAATCCGCTTCTCGTGGACTTGAAAACAATACAGAAAAAAAAGAACGGTGGCAAAAGGAAGCAGATGCTTTTAAAGAGAGGTGGGCAGCAGCCTTAGAAAATGACCCCTTCTATAACCCAGCTTTGTCACTACTCACGGAAGATTTTTCATTAGCGAAACCTCCGAGGTATGAGAAGCCTTGGAATTATACGAGTAATTAAGGATGATAAGTAAGCTCCTGGCTCTTTATTATCGTTTACCGTGGACACCCACCTTGGAAGCAACGGTAGCAGGAGTTAGCTATTGGTTGAATGTGAATCGCGTAACGGTGATTTTCAGAATAATCATACCTCAAGGATCAAGATTTTATTTAAAAAAGAATAAGGATTTGTTGTCCTATATCGAGTTAAGCGATGAAGAATTATTAAACAATGAGCTGAACTTAGTAGCGGTCCCTTTTACTCCGTTGAAAGGAGAGCGTAGAATAAATGTCTCCACAACTTTTGAATCAGAGCCCAAGAACGCAATCATCTCAATTGAAGTTTTTACGGAAGGGGAAAAAACAGCCGTTTCAGCGCTTCAAACTACAGCGGGCGATTTAAATCCAAACCTGCTAAAACTACCCTTCCTCCACAGTATAGATGGCGTAATTCAACAGTCATTCGGAAATACGAAAACTGTCTGCGGGTGGTGTTTTGCCTTGAACCCACTGGAGATTAAAGAGATCCAGGCCAGGCTTGATGAAACACCACTGGTATGTGAGTTTCCAATTTCAAGAAAAGACGTGCGCTCTTCGTATCCAGACGAAGAAGATTCTCTAAAATGTGGGTTCGAATTCGAATTACCCCCAGAAGGCAAAAAAGGCACATTGACGCTTGAATGCAAACTTGACTCGAATGCCTGGATTGAACTGGAACAGGTAAGCTTGGAGTCGTTAAGCGTTACTTCAGTCAAACCGACCTTGGAAAAATCGCCTTCCACCAAGCGGGTAGAAATTGAACATTTGTTCAATGTAGATACCATTTTCATCGAACAGCAAAAGAAGGTCAAAACCAAGATCCTAGGCTGGGTATTCTTAAAAAATGGAATCCCTATTTCTGATGTTAAAATTCTCTACCGAGACAAGGAGCTACTATGCCGCTACGGTCTTCTAAGAGCAGATGTATCTCAAGAATTCCCGGGCCAATTTAACGCTCAGACATCTGGGTTCGAGGTAACCATGGATGACCTCTCAGGCAACCCGAGTCTTAGATTTATGCTGCGGACGAAAGGCGGCCCATGGTTTGAGTTCGATCAACGGAAGCCTTCCCAAATTTCTACGACATTCTATACCGGCAAGAGGATCTCATCCAAAGAAAGTGGCGTCATTTCCAATGTAGAAAACGCCCGAATTGGCCGTCGATACGGACATCAATTTTTGATCATAGGCTGGTGTTTTCGAATAGATGACGCTCCGATAAAGGAAGTTCGAGTACGTACTGGAAAACAAGTTTTCGACGGCAAGATTGGCATAAAAAGAAAAGACGTATTCGCTGAGAATAAAGACAAGTACCCTAACAGTCTAAATTCAGGGTTCGAAATCCCACTGGATGACATTCCAAGAAATGTGAAGTTAAAATTCGAATACAAAAACCCTAAAGGCAGGTGGACCGTTTTTGCCCTAGAAGACTTTTCTAAATTCCCTGTCTCCCACTTCGCTACTCAATCAGAAGAAAAAAAGGATTTCAACAAGTGGTTAAATAAATACGAATCTCTAATATCCATTGGAGCGGATCAGGCACAATTGCTCCTCAATCGCCTCCAATATCTGCCAAAAATATCAATTATCATGCCGGTTTATAATACGCCGGATATTTACCTAAGAAAGGCGATCCAATCTGTAATCGATCAACAGTATCCGCATTGGGAATTATGTATTGCAGATGATGCATCTTGTGAGACAAATGTTTGGGATACCCTCCAGGAGTTTGCTCAAGCAGATGCTCGAATAAAAGTTATACAAAGAGAACAGAATGGCCATATCTGCGAGGCTTCAAATTCCGCTCTGGAATTGGTAACAGGAGATTGGTGTGCATTTCTCGATCATGATGATGCTTATTCTAAAGACGCATTGCTACGTACGGTCGAATTCATGAATAAATATCCAGATGCAGGATTGTTTTATTCGGATGAAGACAAACTGGACGTCAATGACAAGAGATACGATCCGTATTTCAAGCCCGACTGGAACCCTGAGCTATTGGAAGGTCAAAATTTTCTATGCCATTTAACTGTGACCAAAACCGAATTGGTTCGGACCGTTGGAGGATTCGAACCCGGTCTAGAAGGAAGTCAGGATTGGGATTTATTTCTAAAAATTACTGAGAGACTGAAAAACCAGCATGTTATCCACATTCCCTACCTACTGTATCATTGGCGGGCAATCGAAGGATCAACCGCATTGGCCCTGGAAGAAAAAGAATACATACGAGAGTCTTCCCTCAGGGCCCTCAAGGGACATTGCAAACGCACCAAATCAGATATTGAAATTCTTCCTGTGGCACACGGTCACTGGCGACTAAAATATGGCATCCCGGAAACCCCGCCAAAAGTTTCGATCATTATACCGACAAAAGACCAGGCTTCAATCGTCGAAACAGGGATAGAAAGTATCCTGAACCAAACGATCTATCTGAATTATGAAATAATCCTGGTGGACAACAATTCAACGGAAGCATCCACAGCAGAATTGTTCGAAAGGCTAAAATTAAAAGGTGTACAGATATTAAGTTTCCCCCATCCATTCAACTTCTCAGCAGTAAACAATTTCGCAGCAAATCAAGCATCTGGAGAATACCTGGCATTTTTGAACAATGACATGACAATCATCAATGGTGATTGGTTAAACGAAATGATCAGCCATGCACATAAGCCACACATTGGAGCGGTGGGAGCGAAGCTCTATTTCCCGGAAGATTGCGTTCAACATGCCGGTGTTATTTTAGGAATAAACGGGGTTGCTGGTCACTGCTTTAAATACGCTGCCAGAGGTGAGCCCGGTCAACGAAATCGACTAAATCTGACTCAACAGTTTTCAGCGATCACCGCTGCATGCCTAGTAGTTAAAAAATCCATTTTTGATGAGGTAAATGGCTTCGAAGAAGAGCACCTTGGTGTGGCTTTTAATGACATTGATTTATGCCTCCGCATCAAAGAAGCGGGTTACGAAAACCTCTGGACCCCCTATGCCCAATTGTACCACCACGAGTCTCTTTCCAGAGGTGATGACAATGACCAATCCAAAAAAACAAGAGTTGATAGCGAGATTGATTATATGCGCAAGAGATGGGGAGATCTGTTGCGTTTCGATCCTACCTACAACCCTAATCTAACTTTGGAATTTGAAGATTTTTCTTTAGCTTGGCCTCCCAGATTACCCAAAGAATGACAGTGAATTTCAATTTATTTAGAAACTCCCGGCCGGATTTCGGAATTCCAAAAGATGGATTCCTGCTTAATTCTTTATAGGATCGGGATTAAGCCATTTTCGATTTTCAAGATGCGCACACGCCTCTCACAAAACTTAAAAACTTACCGTGGTAAGCTTACGAAGATCCACCCTCTCCTAATGAAAAATCGTGATCTATCAGAACTAGGGAAATAAAAAAATGAGGCGACCCCGAACGGGTCGCCTCAAGAAAAGTAGGATTAGAATATTAATGTTTATTCCGTAACTTCGTATATTTCAATAAGGCCGATGCCAGTATTTCCATTAGCTCCAGATAGAATTGCGGTATAGGCCCCTGGTACCAGAGTAATAAGTATAGCAGAATCTTTTGCATCACCGGGAGCGAGCAAAGATGAAACCGTACTTGAGTTGGAAGCGGACTGCCAATCGTCATTGTCTGCAAGCTTAGTTCCACCTGAAAAGAGTTCCAGAAATGAATCACCTAATGCATTATTCACTCCGACACGAACGACACCTTCGGACCATTCAATGGTAGCAACATCATCATCTTGGATGGTAGGGTAAGGTCTTTGTTACTTCTAATCATAGGTCCTAATTTTCCTTATTATTCCCCAATCCCTTTTATATACTGGGATAAGAGTATTTCATAAAAACACTTTTTTTCTTGTATTGTGTCATGTATGCATTATTATGAGATCATTTTATGGATAAAAAGTATCAGATTTACGAAAGAAAAAACCCATCCGGTAATATCGGTTATCGAATACACATAGGCGAAAAAAAATATCGTCAATTTAGGAATAAACGAGACGCACTGATTTTCATAGCTGAACTAAAGGAGGCAGAACAACAGAAGGACAAATCTCTAACGAAGGATCTTGGAGAACTCATCAGAGACAAATATGTCCTCCTCTCTTGTCAGGAAA
>Ga0114999_10007757_pt1 | contig 12129 bp, 13 predicted proteins | sample ArcticOcean_MG_C_3_FD_89820 | JGI IMG/M metagenome (GOLD analysis project Ga0114999, IMG submission 89820) | Marine microbial communities from western Arctic Ocean - ArcticOcean_MG_CB8_126 | ecosystem: Environmental > Aquatic > Marine > Oceanic | place: Arctic Ocean: Canada Basin | collected...
ACTGTCCAGTTTTCCGGGACCACCTCTAGGTCCCCAAGGGGTGCGGGTGGACGGTTATAAACGCGATAGGGACACGAAAACCGCTCTAGAGACCACAGGCTAAGTGGGCGCAATCCGGCAGGCTTGAGGGCGGTCATCGATTAGAGCGGGCGGAGTAGTCATGTCGTCCCGTGTCGCTCGTCTAACCCTCACCCTTCGACCATAGACCTCGCCACACCAGTCCCGTCAGAAACGTACCGCCGAGACCTACGACCGAATTTATAGCCAGTGCGGTACGGATGCCAAGCCACTCGGCGATCACTCCACTGATGATGAGCCCAATCGGCAGTCCGTACACGGCCAGGGAGCGCATGCCCATCACGCGACCTCGATATGCCACCGGTGAAGTATGGAGGAGAGTGGACGACATAGAGATCATTGCCAAACTTTGCGTCATCCCCCACACCACCATTGTCGCCAATGCAGCCAGCCACCAACCCATCGCTGCGAAGGTCAACATGCTCACGTGCCAAAGGACGACGCCAATCATCATGCGCCTCGTCTGAGCAGCGGACTGTGCATACGCTGCAAGACAAATTGAACCGAAAAGTGCGCCGACACCGTATGCCATCTGCATGTGCGCGAATCCGTTCGGTCCCTTGTCGAAAACCTCGCGCGCGACAACTGCCATGAGACCGTGAACGGTAGGAAACAACGTCAAGTTGACCAGGAAGGCTAGAACCAGCGAGCCGGTAATTGCTTGGTCGTACCTGATATAACTCACGCCGTCTTTGAGGTCCGCAAACCATCCGGCATCATCGACTCGGGCGGTCTGCGTCTTCAGAACTATGCCCATGGAAATCACGCTGCTTCCTGCGTAAAGAAGCACGACAGCAATGTACGCCCCACCAAAACCGAGCGAACTCATAAGGGCTCCGCCAAGCAGGGCACCTGTGATGCGTGATATGTCCATCACACTACGGCTAAGTGCGATTGCATTGGAAAGGGATCGTGCCGGCATAACGTCCGCTAGTAGTGCCTGACGAACCACATTGTCGAGATTACGCACTATGCCGGTCGTGAAGGCCAGGACAAATGCATGCCACGGCTCTAGCGCGCCTGTTAGCGCCAGCGTGGTGAAAGCGAGCGCTATGACCGCCAAAGTTGCGCGCCCAGCGATCAGTAATCGCCGCCGGTTGAACTTATCCGTTAAGGCTCCGTATATGGGGCCAAATATCGTCCCTGCAAAACGCAGTGCGGCGATCAATCCCACCAGTGCCGGAGAGTCCGTGGCGGTGAGGATGTACCAACCGAGGATCAGTGTCTCCATCTCGAACGCCCAGATGGTCAACCCATCGGACGGCCACTGGAACCGAAAACTACGATTCTGAAACGCATCCAAGATGCCCGTCCTGCTAGGTGTAACCAACGGGGAAGAGGACGCGTTTTCAGTCGATCTGTGCAATGGGACCAATGTTTCCGGGCCTCGCCCTATTAACCCGTCCATAGAGCCGAGAGTTACCTCGGAATGATTTCCGGTTCTTGCTAGGTGGTCATTGTTAGGGCCATGTTTGTGTTCCAAGCAAGAGGGAGCGGGAGGGGACTAGCTGTACTTCCCACGGACATTGTTTACAGGCGTGAGGCTGGTGTTGCTCCGTTTATGCCGCCGTGTGGACGCCGGTAATTGTATCGGACTATAAACCCTACCGTACCAACGCCTATTTAGGTCCAGCCGAGCACAACACAGCCGTTCAAAATTGTCTGCAGGGTGATAGCCCGTTCTTAATACAGCGTTGTGGGGGAACCCGTTACACCTAGGCAAGCATCGTGTTCGACCATCTTGCCAGCCATCACGTGAGCCCTCGGGCCAAGATCGTTTCCAAGCCGGGTTGGTATCAGAATTGGTATCAAACGCGAACCGGCCCCGGGCCGATTAAGACGCCGAGGCCAGCTTTACGATTGTTTTTCTGGTGGAGCTGGCGAGGATCGAACTCGCGACCCCCTGGTTGCAAACCAGGTGCTCTCCCACTGAGCTACAGCCCCACGGTGTGGTCCGCATCAAGTTTCGACTTGGGCCTGTATAAGCATAATCGCCGGTTGACCCTGCGCGCCATCTGCGATTCAATCAATACTGACGAATTGCCAACGTAGCTCAGGGGTAGAGCAGTTGTTTCGTAAACAGCAGGTCACAGGTTCAAATCCTGTCGTTGGCTCCACTCGTAAATCAAACGTGAGAGAGGCACTCAGAAATGAGTGTCTCTTTTCGCGTAATGGTCACAATCTGGTCACAAAGGTTCGCGAAATCGGGATCTCCACACTGGTTGGAATCGTCCGATGAGATCACTTTTTTGAGACATCTCCGCGCAACATTGCCTCAAATCCGGTAGTCCGTCACCTGCCACAGCACCACCAACTCGCGCCGGTCCGGTAGTCGCCACATAACCGTTCCAGATGGTGCCGTGACCGCCGCGCCCTAGCCACATCCTCCAGGCTCACGTCATGGTCCAGGACGGCGTGAATGATCAGCATGTGCGGGAAGCGCAGGGCGATGCTCGTGTCAGTGATGGACGGACACAGGCCGCAGATCAGGTGCGAGGGTCGCTGACGCGCTCCGTACATAGCGGCACGGTACGGCGCAGCGGCTGGTAGAGGTAGGGGAATGTGTCAGTCGGCGTTTAAAGGCGGTGTATGACGTTGGTAGCAGTGTCGGCTACTTGAATCGCTGATACACGTCTCGGCCTATCAGGAATATGCCGTATGCCAATGCCCCCCAGATGATCACCCCGATGGGAGAAGTTGCATAGACCGGACCATTGGCGGCCACTAGGAAAATATTGATGCTGAGCGACACAGCGATCAGGATCACACCGCGCTTCACATCCTGATTCGTGCCTAAATCCCGTGACTGTTTTCGAGACTCACTAATGCCGACCTCCGCGCCACAATTCCCACAGATTGGAGATCCGGACCTGAAGGTTGCTCCACACGTCGGACAAAACGCAGAAGTATGGAAGTTCGGCGGTTAATCTCAGCCTGTCCTGACTCTACGGGTATCCGGCTTCCAGCATCTCGAGTCCACCTGTGGCCGGATCAAACATCATCCCGTGCACGGGGACGTCTTTCGTTATGAGTGGGTTGTCCCGGAGTAGCTGCGTCACACGACGGACATTCGCGTAGACATCACGGAATCCGCCAAACCATTCGGCCAGATCTGGTTTCAGAGCGCCGATCGCCTCGGCAGGCACGCCGCGCTTCAACATATCCGCCTCGACCTGTTCAACGTCCAGGTCCACCATCCCGCAATCCAGGTGGCCGATGACGAACAACTCGTCACATCCCAGAGCGTGGATGGCTACGGTCAGGCTTCGTATGACCCCGCCGTTCGGATCAAGCACTGCTGAGCCAGCGTTCTTGATCACCATCGCATCGCCGCGCTGGATGCCCATCGCCGGTTCAAGGAAATCGACGAGCCGCGTGTCCATGCAGGTGAACACGGCCACCTTCTTCTGGGGCGCACGCTTTATGCGACCCTGTCTTTCGGACACAAAACGCTCATTGTGTGACAACACATCGTCAAGTAATGACATCGATGAATCTTCGTCTACTTTGGTTCCGTTCCGCAAGGGTTTCGATCCGCAGGGCGGCAACGAGTAGGGTCAAGTGAAATCAGACCGATGACTGTCATGCATCCAACAGTAGGGCCCACTTGTGTCGTTCAATGTACGAGGATGTAACGGTTTGTACAAAATTTCACAAGCAGCTGTTTGTGTTCTGAAACCGCCATCCTAAGGCGGATCAGTCTGGCCCCTCACGCTGGCCTCATAACTCGGATATGAAACATCACATCGGCGTCATATCGATACAAATACCGGACTCTAATATTTGTAGCTATGGGGTGTGTGAACAGATTCACACCGATTGGTTTGAGGTGTGGATTTACCTCTTCTGCCCGCCATTGATTTCAGTTGTCGCAAGGACTGATGACTGAGGCTCAATGCCGGACATGAAGAGTCGATGACACAAATATCGGCCCTACGGCCGTACCTCTTGCCCATCATTTCCTGAAGCCGGGAGTAAATCGAATTTCGCCGAGAGGCCTACACCTCTTCGCGCTGAATCGATCAGCTGAGGCAGTCGAATACGCCTACGCGTCCCGGATCAAAGACCCGCTTAGCTTGAACGACGCTAGCGAGCAGTACGGGAGCCAGTAAATATGAGGCATAAGAGAAATCCGGGCTCAGGTAAAACCTGGTCTCGGCTTGTAATGGGCATAGCCGCGTTGGCGGCCTTTGCCATGATCGGTGCCGTCGCTTGTAGCAGCGACACCGACGAAGAACCAGCGGCGACATCGGCACCGGCCGGATCGGATGCTGCACAGCTTCCATCTTCGGCAATGGACATCGCCACGGAGCGTGGTTTCACCACGGACAACATCACCGCAGCCCTCAAGGCATACGTTCCGACGGGTGAGCACGATGAGGACCTTCTTTTCGCATCGGGTGGACATTCCGGCCAGTTGCTGGTCTATGGAATTCCGTCCATGCGACTATTGAAGGCCGTCGCCGTGTTCACGCCAGAGCCGTGGCAGGGTTGGGCCGTAGGGTCTGCTGAGACCGAGGCCATCCTGGACGGTGGAAACCTGGACAGCGGCAAAGACATCACGTACATCACCCGTCGCTTAGCGAGACCGCGGGCGACTACGACGGTCAGTTCGTCTTCGTTAACGAAAAAGCTAACGGCCGTGTTGCCGTTATCGACCTTCGTGACTTTGAGACGAAGCAGATCGTCAAGAACCCGCTTTCGTTGAGCAACCACGGAGCGACCTTCGTGACACCCGACACTGAGTGGGTGATCGAGGGCGGCCAGTTCGCTGCTCCTCTCGCCGGTGGATACGCGCCGAGCGAGGAGTACAACGAGAAGTATCGAAGTGTGACGACCTTCTGGAAGCTTGACCGGGCATCCGGCCGGATTCTTGAGGACAAGTCGTTCGCCATCGAGACTCCCCCTTACTGGCAGGACCTGTGTGACTCAGGAAAATTGGTCAGTGAAGGCATGGTCTTCTGTGGATCGTTCAACGCTGAACGGGCCACGGGCGGTATCGAAGACGGCAACCCGCCGTTTGAGGCAGGCGCTTCAGCCGGAGATATGGACCTCCTCCACATCTTTGACCTGGACAAAGCCATCGCCGCTTACGAAGCCGGCAAGACCACAGAGGTCAACGGATTCCCGCTCATCAGCATCGAGACCGCTGCTGCAGAGGCATCCTCCACCTGACGCCTGAGCCCAAGTCCCCGCACGGCGCGGACGTGACACCGGGTGGTGAGTTCGTAGTGGTGTCCGGAAAACTGGACCCGCACGTAACGATCTACTCCGTCGCGAAGATCAAGGCGGCTATCGCCGCTGGAACCGAAGTAACGGACGACTACGGTCTGCCGATCCTGGCGTTTGACGACGTCGTGGAAACTCAGGTCGAAGTTGGACTAGGTCCGCTGCACACGCAGTTCGACAACAAGGGTTACGCCTACACGAGCTTGTTCCTGGACAGCACGGTCGCCCGCTGGGCACTGGGTGGTCCGTACGAGTCCCTGAACGATGACCCGGGTTGGACTCTTGTTGAAGCTATTCCGGTTCACTACAACGTCGGCCACATTGCCGCCGCTGAGGGTGACACGGTTAGCCCGGACGGCAACTACCTGGTTTCGTTGAACAAGTGGTCGCTTGACCGGTTCAAGGTCACATGCTCCCGCAGAACCTGCAGTTGATCGACATTGAGCAGCCGGGGACTGAGATGCAGTTGCTCTACGACGCACCTGTAGGCATCGGCGAGCCGCACTACGCGCAGATCATCAAGGCGGACAAAATCAACGCCTGGGAGGTCTACCCGGAGGTCGGCTGGAACCCGGCAACGCAGTCGGTTGACCCCAGAAGCGTGGCGATTGGTGAAGAGGGCGTAACGCGAGACGGTAACAACGTCGTTGTGAAGACGACCGCCGTACGTAGCCATTTCAACCCTGAACGAGTGAACGTCAAGAAGGGTGACCACATCACCTGGACGATCACCAACATCGAGCGAGCGTTCGATGCGACTCACGGCTTCGCTCTCCCGGGCCAGAACATCAACCTGAGCCTGGAACCGGGTGAGACACAGACGTTTGAGTTTGAAGCGGACGAATCAGGAGTATTCGCCTTCTACTGCACGGAGTTCTGCTCCGCACTGCACTTAGAAATGGCCGGTTACTTCCTGGTGGAGCCGTGAAAACCAACGGAAAAGAACAGTAGTTAAAACTCGCCGAGGACTCCTCCCGGCGAGTCAGGACCCCGGGAGGGCGCTATATCGCCCTCCCGGGGCGACCTACTTAGCCCGACGTAGGGAGGCCATTTTTATATGGATCGCCACAAGATAAAACGCTGTAAAGCGTGGGCCTTTGGACCGCCGGGTCCAAGGGAAATCCTGTTCAGGAGCCCGGTCCGATTTTTGCTGCCGACGCTCTTTCTGGGAGCGGCAGCAATAATCCTTGTTGTCTCCACGTTCTTGCCTTACTGGCATATGGAACTGGACGCCCCGCAGTATCCAAGGGGACTGGACCTGACGGTCTATGTTGATCACGTAGAAGGCGACGTTGGCGAGGTCGATGGCCTGAACCACTACATCGGGATGCGACCACTCAGCGAGGCAGGTGAACTGGAACGCTCAATGAGCGTCATAGCTATCGTGGTAGTGGCAGGCCTGGTGTTTTCCAGCGTGTTCGTACACAGCCCGTGCGCGCTCATCCTTTCCTGGCCGGCAATTGCGTACCCGGGAATATTCTTACTGGACCTGTGGTTCTGGATGCGGAAGTTCGGGCATGACCTGGACCCGCTTGCGCCACTCTCCAACATCATCGAATCGTTCACGCCGCCGATAATCGGGCACGGCGAGATCGCCCAGTTCAAGACGAACGCCATCTGGGAAGAAGGCCTGTTACTCGCTTTCGCCGCATCTATATGCGTCGTCATCGGGATCATCCTCCACCGCCGGGCATACAAGCCGCTCAGAGAAGAGGTGCTGCGTGCTCTTGAGGCTGAGCCAGCGGGGGCTGACGGTTGATCCCGGGTTTGCGCGTGGCTGCCGCGCTTATCGCCATATTGACGCTCATGTCCGCAACCCTGGCTGTTCAGGCGGGTTCGGAGTTGGGCGTGGGGACCATCACAGGCCCCAGCGGTACCTATACGACTCTTCAATCGGCGTTAGATAACGCTGCCGACGGCGACACGATCACCGTAGACGGCGGAGTTCATGCTGGTGGTTTTGTAGTGAACAACAGCGTCTCGCTTCGAGGCGTCGGTTGGCCGGTCCTGGACGGCGGCGGAACAGGACCGTTCTGTCGCCGTCTAGGACCCGGACGTGTCCGTGAGCGGGTTCGTTGTGCGGGGTACCGGCACGCTGCTTTACAACGAAGATGCGGGAATAGAGGTTGAAGCCCCGCGCTCTGTGATCTCCGGTAACCAGATCGAGGATTCGCTCTTCGGCATCTATCTGCGTGAAGCGCCCGGTTCCGTGGTTAGCGACAACATGATCGTGGGCAAAGACCTTGATATCGCCCGGCGCGGTGACGCTATAAGGATCTGGTTCAGCCACGACACCACGGTAGAGAACAACACCGTCAACAAGGCCCGTGACGTGGTGCTCTGGTACTCAGAGTGACTTGTCATACGCGGCAACCAGGTCACCGAAGGCCGCTACGGACTCCACTTCATGTACGACGACGACGCCGTCGTGGAAGACAACGTTCTCTCCCATAACTCGGTCGGTGCGTTCTTCATGTACAGCCGTCGACTGAACATGCGTAACAACGTCGCCGAATCGAACCGCGGCCCGAGCGGATATGGCATCGGAATGAAGGACCTGGATGATGCCGTGATCACCGGAAACCTGTTCGCAGACAACCGGGTAGGGGCGTCCATCGACAACTCCCCACGCGAGATCGACTCCCGGCTGGTGTTTGAGGACAACGTTTTCGCTGTCAACGACATCGGCGTTCGTCTGATGCCGTCCGTGAAGCGGAACGAGTACACGGGTAACAGCTTCATAGAAAACCAGAGCCAGGTCACGATAAACGGTGGCGGAAAGCTGGTCGGCAACTTCTGGTCGCCGGACGGCAAGGGCAACTACTGGAGCGACTACACGGGCTACGACGCCGACGGTAATGGCATCGGCGATCTTCCATACAACGCCCAGCGGCTGTTTGAAGACCTTGCCGAAGAACACCCGGAGTTCCGACTCTTTATTCACAGCCCGTCCTCGCAGGCGATCGATTTCGCGGCGAGGGCAGTTCCCTTCATCCGGCCAAAGCCGAAACTCACCGACGAGGCGCCAATGATGAACCCCACAATGTTCACAGAACTCCCGGCTACTGAAGGAGCGCCATCAGGAAAGGGCCTCGCTATGGCGGCGGCCGCTCTCCTGGCCATTGGCGGCGGTCTGTTCTTCAGCCGCCGACTTCACGGCCCAGAAGGATCGGGCGATGCGATAACGCCTCCAACACAGGGGCTTTCCGGAGACGATCCTGATTCGCCTGGGTTTGGCCAGACGCCGAACGTGCCAATTCTTCCGGCGATCCCAGCTATCCAAGTAGCGGGCCTGACACGGCGCTATGGCAAGTTCGCCGCTGTGGACGATCTGACCTTCGACATCCAGCGTGGCCAGTCGGTCGCTCTCTGGGGAGCGAACGGCGCAGGTAAAACGACTGCGCTTCGCTGCCTACTCGGTCTGACCGCATACACAGGAAGCGTCAAGATCGCCGGGTTCGAGGTGAAGAAGCAGGGCAAGGCGGCACGCCGGAACATCGGCCTTGTACCGCAGGAGATCTCTTTCCACGACGACCTGAGCGTCGACGAGACGATCCGCTTCTACGCACGCTTGAGAGGTGTGCCGGACACGGAGGGTCGGGAGATGCTTGAAAGACTTGAGCTGTCCGACCACATCGGAAAACAGGTCCGCCAGCTATCCGACGGCCTGCGACAGCGCCTTGCACTTGCTGTAGCGCTTGTCGGAGATCCGCCCGTACTGCTCCTGGACGAGCCGACGGCGAACCTGGACGCAGCGGCACGGCGTGAGTTCATCGTCGTGCTCGATGAGCTGCGCAAGTCCGGAAAGACGCTTGTCTTCGCTTCCCACCGACCCGGTGAGGTCGTTCGGCTTGCGGATCGCGTACTTGTGCTTGAAGACGGAAAACTCGCCGCAGACGAGTCGCCGGACGATTTCGCAGATCGAATGGGACTTCATCCCACGCTCCGAATCGTCCTCGGAAAGGACATCATCCAGGAGGCCACCGATCTGCTCACAGACAATGGATTCGATGCCTCAAGAAACGGCCACGGCGTGCGCGTCAGGCTGGCTTCCCCGGAAAAAGGGAGGCCGATAGAGGCGCTTGTAAAGGCAGGCATAGAGGTCTCCGACTTCGAACTAGAAGGCGGAGAGGAGTGGACCAATGATTAGTCCAATCAGCTCACCCAGGATCCGGGCCATAGAGTTCGGCACGGTCTCAACGCTGGTGTTTAAAGAGCTGCGAGACGCTATCCGAAACAGGTGGCTCGCGCTGTACGCCTTCGCCTTCGCCGGGTTGGCCCTTGCTCTGTCATGGACGGCAATGTCCGGACTGGAAGGCTACGGGATGGCTGGCTTTAGCCGGACGGCAGCCGCCCTCATAAATCTGGTACTTCTGATCGTTCCGCTCATGGGCCTAACCCTTGGCGCGATGTCCCTTGCGGGCGAACGGGAGCGAGGTTCACTCGCATACCTGCTTGCCCAGCCGGTCACGATAGCCGAGGTGATGCTCGGGAAGTTCATCGGCCTGGGCGTGACGCTCGCCGCAGCTCTGGCCTTCGGGTTTGGGATTAGCGGAATGGTGATCGCCTGGCGCGGCAGCTCTGCAAGCGGGGGTGACTACCTTGAGCTTGTCGGGCTGACGCTGATGCTGGCGCTTGCGACCCTCAGTATCGGTTTTCTCATATCCGCCGGATCCCGACGTGGCGCAACCGCCATAGGGATAGCGCTCTTTGCATGGCTGGGACTCGCCTTCATAAGCGACCTCGGACTCATGGAGACGGCCATCGTGCTGGATATCGAGATCAACACCCTGTTCACGCTGTCGCTTTTGAATCCGTTGCAGGTGTTCAATATGGCGGCGGTGCTTTCGATGCGAGGTGATCTCGAAGTCCTTGGCCCGGCCGGTATTTACGCAGTGCGGGCCTACGGCGACGGCCTGCTACCGATGCTCCTGGGAGTGTTGGCCGCATGGACCGCCGTGCCGCTGGCGCTGAGCTACGTGATATTCCGACGAAAGGGAGGGCTGTGATGGCCCGGATATTGATCCTGACGGCTGCGCTTCTCTTGATCGGATCCGTTGCCTGTTCAATCGAGATCGATTTCGACACTCCGCCGGAGATCGCGTATGGGGAAGAGGTTTGTGAAGAGTGCGGGATGATCATCTCTGAGGCTCGATTCGCCGCCGCTTATGTCACTACGGACGGCGATGTACGCAAGTTTGACGATCCGGGAGGCATGATCGACCACCATCTCCGAGATCAAGAGGACGTTGCAGTCTTCTGGCTGCACGATTTTGATTCAGCGGAGTGGATTCGTTCGGAAAACGCTGTGCTGCTGGCCGCCGAGGAGATTCAGATACCCATGGGCCACGGCGTGGTCGCATTTGGCGATCAGGCGCGTGTACGGGCGTACGCCGGGCTGCTGGAACATGGAGATGAAGACCAACTCAGACCTTGGAACGAGACATTGAAAGCCTTTGAGGACGGGCTGGTTCGCTTCACACACGATGCCGATGGAAGTCATGTGATAGAGCTAACGCAACACTAGTAATTAGCACGGCGAGTTTCGCCGTTCCGAACCTTTGACCTTGAAATACCGGACCTTGAAATTCCCAATCCGGGAAATACCCAACCCGGCGCGACGATGTGTCCGTCGGTCCGCAAAAATGCACCCGGCCAGAGGCCGTTGAGGAAAAGCAGATATGAAACGATTAATACTCTTAGCTTCGCTGGTTGTCGGCGTCCTGTTCATCGTCGCCTGTGGCGGCGGAGGGAGCGACTCTGACTCCGATAGCGCCCCGGCTACTTCAGCGCCCGCGCCAACCGCCACCGCTGTTCCTGAGCCGACCACTCCTCCGGCCGACACTGGACCGGACCCGGCGCAGATCGCGGCCGGTCGATCCAAGTACGGGACTTGCTCAGCCTGCCACGGGCTCGACGCACGAGGCGTCACGGGACTTGGCAAAGACCTGATCGAGAGCGAGTTCATGGATGGACTGTCCGACACCGAGCTGGTTGAGTTCATCAAGGTAGGCCGTGACCCGGGCGACCCGGCTAACACCACCGGTATCGGAATGCCTGCCAAGGGCGGCAACCCGTCGCTGGACGACGACGACATCCTGGCGATCCTCGCTTACATCGGTTCCCGGGAATAATCGGTAGGAACGTAAGCGTTAGCGCAGGCCTGTAGACGACATGAAATGAAGAAGCCCCCGGCCTATTGGCCGGGGGCTTCTTTGCGTTGGATTATATTTGGACCGGAGTGTTAACGCCCTGCCAGCAGCAGCGCTGCCTCTATCTCGTCCTCCGTGGTGAAGGCCTCAAACCGAGCGGATACTAGGCCGTCGCTGTCGATCACGAAGGTCCAGGGCTCCGACGGAAGGTGCCACGGCTCCACTGCGGGAGATTCGACGCCCAGTGACGCATCACCCTCGGCCCGCATCTCGGCTGGGTTGTCGAATAATTCGACGTGGATGAAGTGCGCCTCTCCCGGATGCCGATCACGCACAATCGCAGCAGCGTCTAGCTGTGGGCCACAGGTAGCGGACTGGCAGTAGGCGGGCGTCGAGAACACCACTACGGTCGGCTTTCCGGATGCGACGGCATCGTCGAAAGCGATCTCGTAGAACGCGGGGTTCGGGTCGAGGTCGCTGGTGATAAGGGCAAGTTCATCGACCGTGAGACCGGTCTTGCTCGGCGTCGATGGTGGCGGTGAGCCGATCTCCGGGGTGGATGGAGTGTCCTTAACCTGGAGGGCGACGACTCCGTCCAGCAACTCCGGCGCGCTGCGATCAGACACCCTGAGTTGCCAGAGACCGGGCACGTCAAACGTGAGCGCGGCCG
>Ga0114999_10007758_pt1 | contig 12129 bp, 7 predicted proteins | sample ArcticOcean_MG_C_3_FD_89820 | JGI IMG/M metagenome (GOLD analysis project Ga0114999, IMG submission 89820) | Marine microbial communities from western Arctic Ocean - ArcticOcean_MG_CB8_126 | ecosystem: Environmental > Aquatic > Marine > Oceanic | place: Arctic Ocean: Canada Basin | collected...
GGGGAACATGGACTTCGGCACTCCAAAGTTAAACTCCTTTTACATCAGGGGTAGGTCTTTTACGTTTTGTCGTGTAGCATGATCCCTGATACATATAATTCCGCTTTCGGGAGACCGTCCATGACTGAGGAGATGTACCTGCTGATTATAGCCACCGGTGCAGTCCTGATCATATCCTGCATCTGCTCGTTACTGGAGGCCGCGCTCTACGCCTTGCCGGCCAGCCGCATTGAAATGCTGGCCGAACAGGGGCGCACCTCGGGCAAGATCCTCAAGAAATTACACCAGGATATTCAACGTCCTATTTCGGCCATTCTCTCGCTCAACACCCTGGCCAACACAGGGGGGGCGGTTGTCGCCGGCGCCGCTTTCGGTACTGTTAGCCCCGCTTACGAAGTCCACTTCACCATCGCTCTGGCCCTGTCGGTGCTGGTGTTCTCGGAGGTCGTGCCCAAGACCGCCGGGGTACTCTACGCTCGGTCGCTGGCCACTCTTATCGCCCGTCCCATTCAGTGGCTAGTATGGGTCTTCATGCCCCTCATCTGGCTCAACCAGATCATCACCAATCTAATCACGCGCAACGCCAAAGAAAAACACGATATCTCCGCCGAGGAGATCCGCACCATCGCCCGCATGAGTCTACAGGCCGGCGCTATTAGGGCAGACCAGGAAAAGGTAATCAGCAATATCCTCAATTTGCAGAATATGCGGGCACGCGATATTATGACGCCACGCACCGTGGTCTTTTCACACGACCGCAATACGAAACTGGCCGAAGTGCGCCCTGAGATGGGCCGCTGGGCCCACGCCCGGGTACCGCTCTACGACGGGGACCGCGATGAGATTATTAGTCTGGTGCTGCGCCGCGAGGTATTGGGAGCGCTGGCCGAGGGCAAGGAAGACATGCGGCTGGCCGTATTGGAAAAACCCTTGCACCCAGTAACAGAATTCGCCCGAGTCAATACGCTGCTGGAAGATTTTCTGCGTTTGCGCCAACACCTATTCAAAGTCGTTGACGAATACGGCTCATTCTCCGGCATCGTCACCCTCGAAGATGTGCTGGAGGCGATCGTCGGCGAGCAGATCGTCGACGAAACCGACCACACGGAAGATATGCAGGAACAGGCGCGGCAGCGCGGACGCAGTATTGTCGAGGACGAGGAGAACGAGGAGGACAAGTGATCCTGTTCAAGAATTGGATTTTTTCATAGGTTTTTTATTTAATAAACGGCTTTGGTCCATTAATAAGGAGTTTGGGAGCATATGAAGGCATTGGTCGCGTTGGCCGATGGAACGGTTTTTACAGGGCGCAGTTTTGGCGCCAATGGAGAAACTGCTGGAGAGATGGTGTTCAATACGTCAATGATGGGGTATCAGGAGATTCTCACAGATCCCTCCTACGCCGGACAAACGGTCGCCATGACCTACCCCCTTATTGGAAATTACGGCACCAATGCGGAGGATGAGGAATCGGATCGACCGCATGTGCGCGGTTTTGTGGTGAAGGAGTGCTCGCGCATATCCAGCAATTGGCGTTCGACCCAGAGCCTGCCCGACTACATGAAGGAACACGGAGTGGTCGGAATCGAGGACATCGACACGCGCGAGTTGACGCGCCGGGTGCGCATCCACGGAGTAATGAATTCGGTCATTTCCAGCGAAGATCTGGATCCCGAAAGTTTGGTGCACAAGGCGCAGTCGTGGGCGGGCATTATCGGCATCGATCTGGTACAGGAGGTGACCTGCAATGCACCGTACGTCGAGAGTCCGCCGGCGCCGCGCTTCCATGTGGTGGCTTTGGACTACGGGATCAAACGCAGTATCGTGCGCAAATTGGTGGAGGCAGGGTGCAAGGTGACCGTGATGCCGGCGACGACGACGGCGGCCGAGGTGCTGGCACTTGAGCCGGACGGCGTTTTTCTGTCCAACGGGCCAGGAGATCCGCGGCCGTTGGATTACGCCATATCGACATGCAAGGACTTGGTGGGCAAGAAACCCATATTCGGTATTTGTCTAGGGCACGAGATTTTGGGACTAGCTTTCGGAGCCGAGATCATCCGGCTCAAATTTGGCCATCGCGGCGCCAACCAACCGATAAAAGAGATGGCGACTAACCGCATTCTGATTACTTCGGAGAATCACGGTTGGGGCATTGCGGCCGAGAGTGTAGCGCCTGAATTGGAGGTATCGCGCCTCAATCTAAACGATGGTTGCGTCGAGGGTATGCACCATCGAGAATTGCCAATTTTTTCCATCCAATGTCACCCAGAAGCGTCGCCGGGACCGCACGATAGCTTTCATCTTTTTCATTACTTTACGGAATTGATGGAGAAGCATACCGCTTGATGGGGAAACGTCCCCACTGCGCTCAATAAAGGAGTTGACTCATGCCCGTAGTACAACACGACGTTTTACTCCAACTTAGTTTTGATATTTTCTCTGCCACCGGTATCCCAGCAGACGACGCCCGCATCGTTGCCGAGCACCTGGTCAACAGCCATCTGGCTGGCCACGATTCCCACGGCACCTGGTTCATGCCTAGTTATGCCCGCAGCATGAAAAACAGCTACAGGCACTGGGAAGATCACGAAATTTTGCGCCAAGGCCCCGCTTTCAAAGTCATCGACGGCAATGGGTGCAATGGGATCGTCGCAGTCACGCGAGCCGTAGATTTAGCTATGGAAAAAGCAAAGCAAAGCACATTTGGTTTTGTCGGGTTGCGCAATGTCTCGCACATCGGGCGCCTAGGAGATTATCCACCACGCATCGCCGCAAAGGGCATGCTTGGCATGGTCTGGCTCAACGGCGGTGGATTGTTTATGGCACCGTTCGGCTCGGCAGACCGACGCCTGCGGCCCGAACCCATTGCCTTTGCCGCGCCGCGCCGGGACAAACCGCCCTTTATGTTAGACATGACCATGACAGTAGTGGCCGGCGGCAAGATAGAACAAAAAATCATACGCCAGGAACCTCTACCCGAAGGCTGGGTCATCGATCAGCAGGGGCAGTACGTCACCGACAGCAACGCCTATCGCAACGCCGAGGAGAATGGGGTCTTGCCGCTGGGCGGGCTACAGTTTGGCCACAAAGGTTTTGGACTAGCCATGATGGTAGAAATGATGGTAGGACCGCTGACCCAGGCCGGGTGCACCAAAGAAGGCGGCGGCGGCGGCGGGGTGATGGTAATGGCCATCGACATTGAGGCGTTTACCGAATTGGACACCTACGTGGAAGAAGTAGAAGGGCTGCGCGATTGGGTCTGTTCAGCGCGGCCCCTCCCCGGCGTCGATAAGATCTACGCACCCGGGGAAATCGAAGAAGAAACGCGGCAGCGGCGCCAGGCCGAGGGCATAGAAATCCCCGCCCCCACGTGGGAGGAGATTGGCAAGGTAGCTGCGGAAATGGGAGTGGAGATGCCGCAAATCTGACGCCTTTATCCCGTCGTTCAGAGCACACCCTTATGGCCGCGGCGAATGGCCTCGCACAAATGCATGGTGTGGACGGCATCGTCCAGAGTGGACCAAGGCGTCTGGTCCTGGAGAATACAGTCGACAAAGTGGCGCGTCTCATTAAAGTCGGGACCGCCAGTGGGTTCGAGGTCGAGTTCGCCTTCCCAAAGACCGCTGCGGGCGTTCTGGTCGGGCCCCAGATCTTCGGCTTGGTAGAGTTCGCAGAGCGGGCCGCTGGTCAGGTCAAAATAGGCGGAAAAGTCCTCAGCATGCACCTCGGCCCGTTGGATGCGGGCCCCTACGCCGTAGTGACTCATCATAACAGCAATAGCGCCACTGTCGAAATGGATGACAGCGTTGTGTCGGTGCGCCGCCTCGCGCGCTCCGTCTTGCACTTCTGAGTACACAGCAGTGGGTTTAGCTGCCACCGTCGGGCCAGTCCCCGCCAGCCAGCGCAATAGATCGACGTGGTGGATGGCGTCGCAGATAATCGGGGCGGGAGTGATGGCGGCCCAAGCTTTGGTGCCGATCTGGGCGTATGGTTTATTGTAGGTGGCGGCACAGTGCACAGCACCACCTCTTTCCTGGATCATGCGGCGTACAGCCAATACCTGGGGAAAATAGCGGCGGTTGAAAGAGACCATATTCTTGCCGCTACTCTGACCTGCTGCAGCAGCCATATTTTCGGTATCGGCCGCGCTCATGCCCGGCGGTTTTTCCACCGATGTGTGCAGTCCGCGCTCCAAACAATCGTGCACGATGGAAACGATGTGGCCGGGCATGGTACATATATAGACGATATCGAGGTCGCAGACGTCGAGCATTTGGCGATAGTCGGCAAAGCTTTGTTCGGGTTGCCACTGATCCTGGTTCTCAGCGCGCCGCTTGTCGTCCAATTCGGCGATGGCGGCCAAGTGCAAACGCGGTTCGTCGGCAACCATGCGAAAGTGGCCCTGTGCATGGCCACCACAGCCTATAATGCCCACTTTGAGATCTGCCATAGTTTCCCTTTCTATCGTTTGTTTTCTATCCCCTACGTCGATACCCCCAACAACCCCCGCGTAATCTGAAAATCGACATTGCCCTGACTCGCCAGTTTGGGCGCATATTGGCGCGAAGCCGTGCGCAGGAGCAAAGCGAGAATCTGAGCAGACCACCCATCCGCTGCATCTTCCAAAGACCCATCCAGATCCTCGCCGTAGACGGCGTTTACTGTCGAGTCAGAAGTAACCTGGAGTAGGGGAAGGAAAGGATGACCCTGTTGGGGATGTTCCCCTACGTGAGCCAGCAAAATCTCCACACCAGTGGCACCCAGACTCGTCAACGTCTCCACCCAATGATCCGATGGCATATCCATAATGTAGAACCCGGTAGTTTCCATGCGCTGGGCGTGGGACAAATTTGGCTCGGCAGCTTGGGCGCCCAACACCGAATCGACATAGGCAGCCGTTTGCAAGAGATCGGACCACGAAGGAACCACCACGGTGCCGCCACCGCCTACTACAATGCGAGTGAGTTGCGCCAGCGCAGCGGCCAAAGGATCGGACACGGGACCAGAATTGAGCAAACCTAGGTGGAGACACTCCAGGCCGACCTCCTCGCGGTCCGGCACCGGCATGGAAGCTAACTGATCGTCGTACCACTGCTCGACGCGATCCATGACCCGATCAATACCACCATCTAATTGCACGCTAGCCCAGCCAAATTGCTCGGGATCGACACCTAGCTTTTCAATTTCGTGGCGCACGAAATCGTTGTGCGCTTTTTCACAGCCATGCTCCAGCAGCAGGGCGGTGCGCACCAGCGGGTGAGTCAGGTAACCCACCAGCATACGCGAGTAATCGTGTTCGGTAGTAGCCAGCGACACGCCGCAACCTTCCGTATGTACTAGAGCAACAATACGCGACAACCCCTTGTCGTTACCTAACCCCTTGGCATTGAGGCGCTCGGCAGTCATACGAGCGATCTGCCCCGAACATAGGCTGGTGGGCAGGATAAGGCCGATCTGGTCGCTGGCGTGACCGCTGGCGGTTTTGAGCGCTTCAAAACGCAAATCGGCCGCCGCCGTTTCCACCTGGATGGCCAGCGCCTCACCCAGCGGTTCGGCACGGTCCAAAACTTCTTCCAACCCATCGGTATCTTGGCGCTGCCAGTTGCGCCAGATCGACACCTGGGCATGGCCGGCTAATTCGCCGCGGGAGCGGGTGCCCGCAGCCACGGCGAGAGTGTGCTTGAACAGATCGGCGCCCAACTCGTCCATCGAGGTGCCGTCCTGATAAGCACCGGCGTTGATATCCATATCGTGCTCCAATAATTCAAAGCGAGCCGAAGTGGTGACAATTTTGATAGTGGGCGCAAAAGGAAAATTGGTAATAGAACCGTTGCCGGTGACAAAGTAAATGAGGTTGGCGCCAGAGGCCACTTGGCCAGCGATGCTCTCCAAATCATTGCCCGGGCTATCCATAAAATAATAACCACTTGCCTCCATGCGCTCGCCGTAATCGATGGCGTAGTCGAGGCGCACTGCTGGATCGCGCTTGCGCGCCGCGCCAATGGATTTGAGCACTATATTGTAGAGGCCGCGAAATTTATTGCCGCCCGATGGGTTGCCCTCGGCCGAAGCACCGTGCGCGGCAACCCGGTTCTTGAAGCGCTCGATCATGCCAAGAAATTTCTGCGCCGTCTGCAAATCGCGCACGTTTTGCAGGACGTAGGGCTCGGCGCCGATCAATTCGTCGGTCTCAGCCAGGTTGGCACTGCCGCCGAAGCGGATGAGTTCGCGCCCCACCCAGGCGGCCAGCGGGTTGCCCGAAATACCCGAAAAGGCGTCGGAGCCACCGCATTGCAGGGCAATTTTGAGATGTTCGACGGAGTGATCCTGGCGCTGCATAGCACCGACCGGCTCAAACCAGGCGCGCACAATGGCCTCACCTTCTTCGAGTTGCTGTGCAAAGCTGCCCTTGAGGCTGAGGAAGCGGTGCAGAACGTGGTCCAGAGGGTAGTCGTGCGCTGTCATATAATCGCGCAGCATCTGGTTGTTCACCACTTCTGTGCCGTAGTCCACCGCCAGCACAGCGGCGATGTTGGGATGGACAATAAAGCCGGATAGGGTGCGCAGCAGCAGCTCTTTATTGTTGGGTGGGGTCTGTCCACCGCCTTCGGTATGAGCTAGAGCCACCACACCATCGATCTGGTCGTTAGCAGTGACTTCATCGTTGAGTCGAGCAGCCAAGGTGCGGGCAAAACTAGCCGTGCGCGAGGTGGTGCCCAGAATAACTATATAATTGCGTGTGCCCACACCGCGTTCACCAGCGCGCCCATAACCCGAAAAAGTTCGCTCTTCGCTACTGCGTTCTACTTGTTGCCCGGGAATGAACTGGTCTGCATCTAGTTGGTAAGCTTCAATGCGATCAACGAAGTTAGGCGCTTGCGGCAGGGCAAAGTCGAGGTTGCGCAGGCGCAAAGCGTCGAGGATGCCTTCATTGCACACATAACTGCCCGGTTGGATGGCGGCGATGGCCTCGCCAAAGGGCAGTTCCCAAGAGAGCAAATCCTGACCGCTATCAATGGGTTTGATAGCAAAGCGATGGCCTTCGAGCAAGCTGTAATCGAGGACGAAAATCTGGCCATCGCATTCAATTTGAGTACCAGCGTCGAGGGGGCGCGTGACGATGGCAACATTATCGCCGGACATCGGAAGGCGAGCTATTTCATCGAATAGAAAAGTCTGGCTCATGGTTTATTCTTGCCTTAGATAAAGTTTTGTTCTGGCTTTAAAAAAGTTTAAAAAGATCCGCGTCTATATTTTGAGCTTGGTGCATGAGGACGGCGTTCATCAATTCGATGGCCAGGCGAGATTCCAGCGTCACACCGGCGCGCACCCCTAGGCAGGGATCGTGGCGACCCTTTTCCAATTGGAAATCTATTTCTTGCAGATTTTTGCGCACCGATTTCTGCGGTTTAGCAATAGTGGAAGTAGGTTTGAAACCGACGCGGCAGACCAGGGGCATGCCGGTAGTGATGCCACCGACGAGTCCCCCCTGGTGGTTGGTCTGGTAGCCGTGGCGACGAATGGCGTCGTTATTTTCACTGCCGCGACGCTCGACGACCTGGCGGCCGGAGCCGATCTCGCAGGATTGTACCGCGTGCAGTCCGCCCAGACTACCCATAAGGCGCACTTTGAGGCTCTGGTAGAGGGGATCGCCGACCAGGGGTGGCACATTGACCGCGACGATTTCTACGGCCGAGCCCAGAGAATCGTCTTGCTGGCGCGTCTCTTTAATGAGGGCGCCAGCTGCGCCGCCAAAGTCGGCATCGATGGAATGGATTTCGGCGTCTTCGAGGCGTGTTTGCAATTGTTGGATCTGCTCCGCTGTCAGGCGCTGGTCGCCGTTTTGGCGCCGGAGTTCGTCGACGTGGTCGGACAGGCGCGCGTTGCTTTGCAAGGGACCGACCTGGTAGATGGAAGAAAACACGGCGGTGCCAAAGTGGTGGTTGAGAAAGATGCGGGCGATGGAGCCGCCGATTACGTCAGAGGTGGTCGAACGGTAGCTCGAACGACCGCCGCCGCGCACATCGACGAAACCGCGCGATTTATGGTATTTGACCAAGTCGGTGTGGCCGGGCCGCACTTCGCCCTCGGGCCCAGCAAATTGGTCGTAGTCAGCCGAGCGTTTAGCCGCCGAGAGCACCAAGGCAGCAATAGGTTCACCAGTGGTGTAGCCCTCTTCATAACCGTGGGTAGTCACTTCCTTGTCATCAGCTTTGACCTGGATTTCGGGCCCCGCCAGGAGTTGGTCGTGGTCCTCGCTATAAAGCCCCGAAAGCAGGACGACCTTATCGGATTCCTGGCGCGGAGTGCCGTGTTTATTGCTGCCCGGGCGGCGCCGATCAAGATAAGTCTGAATCTGGGCACGGCTGAGTTCAAGCCCCGGCGGACAGCCAAAGACGATGGTGGTAATGCCCGGCCCATGTGATTCCCCAGCACCGGCCACACCAAAGAGAGAACCTCCTAGAACTTCCATAACAAACCTCGCTAAATAACACCAATGTACTTATTTGCCGAGAAGTGAGCAATTTGATAGTCTATATTTCAGATTGCGCGGGGGGTATTGGGATATCGACGTAAGAGGTATAGAAATATCTGGGTGGCGTTGTATAATGGCGGTTATTGGAATTAGCGCAGTTAACGAGCCATATGATCCCACCCACACAAGACTACTAGTACCTCTTCAGCCACACTAAACCCACAAATACTGTTACCAACCACCAACCAAGCGCTCCAGGTCGGCTTCAGCTATTTTCATATCGTAACGCGTGCGCACTAAATTGCTGCGCGCTTCAGTAAAACTTACCTGAGCATCTAACGCCTCTAACAACCGCCCCTTGCCGACCCGATAACGCTCCTGAGCCAAACGCAGGTCTTCCCCGGCCAATTCGACGGTGCTTTCGGCTATGCGCAGAATTTTTTCCAGACGCACCAGCTCTAGATGAGAAACTTCTACAGCCAGAGCAATTTCGCGTTGTTGTTGTTCGAGGTTCATTTTGGCCGTCTCTAGGGCGGTGCGCGCACGGTCGACATTGGCGCGACGAATGCCGCCGTCGAAGAGATTGTAGGTCAGGGAAACGCCGACATTGAGGCGATAGCTGCGGTTTAAGTCCTGGTAGATACTATCGAAGACCTCGTTGTTGCGGCTATAGCTAACATTGCCGCCCAGACGTGGGCGGTAGGCACTGTGGGCGGCGGCAATGCCGTGTTCGGCGGCTAGAGCGGCTTGATCGAGGCGCAGTAAATTGGGGTTGTGTTGTTGGGCTCGCTCGATCAGGGGGGCGAGACTGTCCTGGAGGACCGGAGTGTTCCACTGGCCCTCTTGTAGAGGGACGACTTCGAGGGGCGTGCGGATAGAAGCACCCATAATGTGATTTAGGTTGGCACGGGCAATTATGACGCTCTGCTCGTTATTGATCAACTGGGCGCGGGCGTTGTCCAGGGCTACGCGCAGGCGCAGCACGTCGACCTCGGTGCCGGAGCCGACTTCGAGGCGAGCGCGGGCGTTTTCCAATTGTTTTTCGCTCAGCGTTACGGCCTCTTCCTGTACTTCAACTAATTCTCGGGCCTTGAGCAGATCAAAATAACGGCGCTTGACCTGGGCAGTAACGTCCAGCTGGCTGCTCGAAAAACCGTACTCGGTGCCGGTGAGGTCGCGCTGGGCAGCGGCATAGTTGTTGGCGCGGCGACCGGCGTCGTATAAGGTCTGGTTGAGCGAGGTGCTGAAGGAGTAGGAGTTGCGATCAATGCCGGGGATGAGGGTACTTTCCTCGCGGAGAATGCGCTGCCCAGTTTCGGGATCGACCTCGCCGCTGGGATTTTCTTGGATGCGGACGGACGAGCCAGTGCGCGAGCGCGTGTAGCCAAAGAGCGTGGCATTGACCGAGGGCAGGTAGTCGGCACGAACGCTTTTGAGATCGGCACGGGCGCGCAGGACGCTTTGTTGGGAGAGGCGCACATCGGTATTGTCGTCGAGGGCGCGAGCAATGCATTCTTCCAGGGTGAGGGGCTGAGCCTGGAGGAGGGTAGGAAAAAGAGCCAGTAAAATAAAGACTTTGTGCATAGTATATGGGTTTCCTGTTTTCTGGTCTAAGTGGCAACTTTACGATTTGTAGGCGGAGCGCACAACTTTGCGCATCCACAGCGAAGAATCGTCCAGTAGCGAGTAGAGCACCGGGGCGAAGAGCAAAGTCAGCAAGGTTGAACTGCCTAGGCCGCAGACTACGACCAGACCCACCGGGCCCCAGCGTTTGGCGAAACCTTCGGCGGTGCCGTAGATCATGGGCAATACCAACGGCATCAGATTGAGAATAGTGGTGGAAGCTGTCATCATGATCGGTCGCATGCGGTTCTGACCGCCGCGCAGAATAGCCTGGCGACGGCTCATGCCCTCGCGACGAAAGTGGTTGATGTGATCGACCATAACGATGCCGTTGTTGACCACAATGCCAAAGAGAATGAGCAACCCCATGATGCCGTTCATATCGAGCGGCACGTCGAGGGCATAGAATCCTAGGGCGACGCCGATCAGCGAGAAGGGAATGGAGAGCATGATGGTGAATGGATGAATAAACGACTCGAAGAGCGAGGCCATGATCAGGTAGATGAGCAAGACCGCAAAGAGCATGGTAAAATTGCTTTCCTTGGAATCCTGATCCATCCGGCGGGCGGCGCGGCCCAGATCCCAGGAATAGCCTGGAGGCAGGGCGATCGAAGCCATCATCTCCTTGACCGGCTTCGTCATGCCATAGGCGGCTTCGCGGTCTTTGGTATTGGCGAAGACGGTGATGGTCTGCTGGCGTTCGGTGCGTTTGATATCCTCGGGGCCTTGGCGCAATTGAAAAGATGCCAGGCTGGCCAATTGCACGGGCGTGCCGTCGCGGCTCTCGTAGCGGCTGTTCTTGAGCTGTTCGAGATTCATCCGGTCCTCTTCCTCCAATTGCATGACCAGGTCGATCTCGCGGTCGGCGGTTTTGAAGGTGCTGGTGCGCCGCGTGCTGAGGGCGGTATTGATAGTGGAGGCCACATCCTGCGGCGAGAGACCGTAACTGAGGGCCTGGTCGCGATCGACCTCGACGCGGATCTCCTCCTCAGTTTCCTCCATAGAAGTATCGACATCCTGCACCCCAGGCAATTGGGCCAGTTGGGCCGACACTTCCTCGGCCAACACGGCCAGCACTTCGGCATCGCGGCCCATGAGTACTACTTCCACTCCCTGGGTGCGACCAGCCCAGCTGCGGGTGCGGCCGCGCTTGTAGGTGACACCGACTTTTTCGGGCAGCAGCTTGAGAATTTTGCCGCCCGCCGCCATGGTGCTCAACGTGCCGTCGTCGGCATCGACCAAGCGCGCCCTAATGCGGCCGCGGCGCAGGCGAAAATTGGTGGATAGGGATTCAATGTCCAGTTCGTCCTTGCGTGTTAGTAGGGTGTCCTCGATTGCGTCGAAGATCTCCTTGATCTCGGCAAGACTGTAGCTGCGTTCGATCTGCAGCGATATGTCCACCCGGCGTTCGGGGGTCCAGGGCGTGCCCTGCTGTTCCATCTGCATAAAGAGATAGACGCCCCCACCCATCAACCCCAAGGCCGAGACCAGGGCAATCAGGCGGTGATCCAGGGTCCAGCTGAGCACCGCGGCATAGGTATCGCGCATGCCGCGGCGCCAGCATTGCCAAGTTACAGCGCCGACCAGTACCAGACTAGTGCTCCAGCCAATGGCGGCGTTCCATTCCATGGCGACAACGGAACCCCAGATGCGTCCCCACCAGGTGCTCAGCCAGTGCATAGTGCCCTGCCAGCCGGCGCTGTAGAGCAGCCAGCCGACCAGACCTAGCAGCGCCGCCAATACTATGCCCTTGAGCAGATTGTCGTAGCGGTCGTATTCAACTTTGAAGAGGCGCGAAGTAGCCAGAGGAATGAGCGAAAGTGAGACAATCATCGAAACCATTACGGCCAGGCAGATGCTCAGGCCGGCGTCGCGCATCCAGGTGCCCATGCGACTATCGTTGAGAAAGAAGAAGGGCACGAAGACGCACATAGTGGTCAGGGCCGAGGCTACGACGGCCATGCCCACTTCGCGACTGCCCCTTAGTGAGGCCTGGCGCGCGTCGTCGCCCTCCTCCTGGCGGCGGCGGA
>Ga0114999_10007759_pt1 | contig 12128 bp, 12 predicted proteins | sample ArcticOcean_MG_C_3_FD_89820 | JGI IMG/M metagenome (GOLD analysis project Ga0114999, IMG submission 89820) | Marine microbial communities from western Arctic Ocean - ArcticOcean_MG_CB8_126 | ecosystem: Environmental > Aquatic > Marine > Oceanic | place: Arctic Ocean: Canada Basin | collected...
ATATTCACCCCAAGGCAATCCACCTTGGGCAACCGCGACATCCCCGGAAAGCGATGCTTGCGACGTACCTCCGTAGGCGCCCTGATTGATTCGGCTGCCATGGGGCGAGGTCTCAACGCCAGATCCATCCGCAGGATCCCCTACATCAATGGCAGGGCTCGTCGCGCCATCGCTGACGAACCCTGAGGAACTCCAATGCCCAGCCTGGCTTTGCAGATGCAGGTCCCATAGGCTCACGTCGCTGTCGGTGTCGACAAACAATGGATCAAGGGAAAGACTCGCCGCCTCCGCTCCCGTCGCCACCCGCCATTCCACCATGGTTGCGTACGTCGTTGCTGTAATGGAGCCGATACTACCACCATCGCGCACATCGATGTCGTTGTAGTCCAGCTGGGCGAAGGTGCTGCCCAGATCCTTGTCGATATCGTATCCCGTATCCACATCACTGATGATGTTGTTGCGAATCACATGGCCATCACCAGCGCTGTTGTTGCCCGGACCGCGGACATAGATGCCGATCTGGTAGCCGACAATCGTGTTGTTGATGAGTGTGTCTGCGTCCGTCTCCTTGTCGATGAAGACGCCATAGGTGCGATCGTCGCTGTCGATGATCACGTTGTTGCGCAGGCTGGTAAAATCCGTGTCGTCCGAGATACGAACACCGGTGAGATTGGTGTGAATTCGATTGTCGTAGACCCGGCTGTGATCCGATTTCTTGATGCGGATTGCGCCCTGATTGTTCGCCGTGCCGCCAAAAACCGTGCAATTTCGAATGGTGAAATGCTCGTTGTCTTTGACTTCGACACCCCACTTGTTCGATGCCTCGATCGACAATCCATCGATTGTTATGTAGGCGCACTTTACCTCGAATCCATGTTTGTTGTTGGGCGCCTGCAAGTGTGGTGTCTCACCGTCAGCAGCCTCTATGGTGATGTTGTAGGTGGCATCAGTGGTCTTTGTCGATCTTCACCGTCTCGGCGTACGTGCTGCTATCGAGAATGTGGACGACATAGGTCGCTTCGGCGGCTACCAGATCAGCCGGAATCGCGTCGACAGCCCGCTGTGATTGAATTCCAGGGCTGGCCTAAATCATTGGCCTCGCCAGTGTTGCTGCCAGAGGCAGCCACGTAGTGGATGATGGTATCCAGATTCGTCGTCTGCGCCGTTGTCTGACCATCGCTGCTCTGATTGCCATACGTATCGCGGCCCCAGATCTGCACGGAGTAGCTTGTATTGGGCTGCAGACTCGTGATCGTCGTCGATCCCGTCGCCAGCGTCGCCAGTTCCGGGTCATGGACGACAGTCCACGCAGCCGCGGAACCGGATCTATTCTGCACGTCGGCAGAACTCGTCGCATACCAGAGCGTGTACGCGTCGAAATGAGACTCGGTCGTTGCCGCCGGCCATGTCAGCTGAATTCGACTCGAGAACCCCGCTGCCGTGGCTAGGTCGGCCAGCCCCTGAGGCGGGGCATTGTCGACGGTGACACCGATCACAGCCGCTACCGCCTGATCGGTGCTGCCGTCATTCGCCGTGAGCCGCAACCACGCAGCGCCATCCAGAGCGCCCAGATCCGTTGCACTATCCCAGCGCAAGACAACGGTATTGCTGCCGGCGCCGGTCTCGATCGATGAATTCTGGTAGGACGCGGCATTGTTGATCACAGGCGTACCCTCGTCGGCCGTCACCGGTCCTGCGAGAGTCGCCGCCGCAAAAGGTCCTGCCGCTGCTGTGGCCCACTCGATACGTGCGTTAGACAACAGCCCACCGGGGTGGCTGATCTCGATGGAGACCTCGTGCTGCCCGAGCCCTTCGGCAAGGGCTGTCACGCTATTGAATGCGCCTGAGGGTGCCGCCGCTCCCGCCAGGGATGCCTGCGCCGTGCCGCCATAAGCACCAATGTTCAGACGACTGCCATGGGGATCGGGTTCGTCACCGACAGCCGCTGTCACATCTCCCGCGTCGATCCCCGGGGAGTGCGCCGCGTCTGCTGTCCAGGCGCCATCGTGGTAGCTGCCCACCGTCGATTGCAGGTGCAAGTCGGTTGGTGCTGCAACGAAAAGCGGATCCGCACTGACGGAGTGAGCATCAGCTCCTGTCGCAGCCTGCCAACTACCCAGGCCGGTTGCTGTCGTGTTATCGAGGATACCGAAGGTGGCCCCGACTGGGGCAAAGAGCAGATTGTAGTCGGAGGTCGTATTGGGTGGGAGTGTGCCAGGATTCCCTTTGCGCCTGACACGGAACACCGTTCCACCGCTACCTCCAACGACAACATTGTGGAGGAACTGATTGTTCTGTCCAGGCTCGTCCTTTGCTTTGCCCTCGTTGCCGATATGAATTTCAATCGCATTTTGCTCGAAGCTATTGTGTAGAATCTCGTTCGCAGCCGACTTCTTATAGAGCCACAGCCCCCGCACCAAATTGCGATAGATACGATTGTTGCGGATGACGTTATTGTCCGCCTGATTGAACAATCGAACGCCAACTTGATTGTCTGTGATGTCATTGTCGACGACGAGATTGTTCTGGCCACCTTGAATGTAGATTCCCGCCGTCTTCCCCTGTCGCGTGCCACGAATGATACAACCACGAATCGTGTGGTTGTCCGACCAGTCGATGTGCACGCCTGGCTGCTTATTCCCGCCTTCCAGAATCAACCCTTCGACAGTGACGCCAGAAGACTCCAGGATCAGGACTGGTTTCTCGCTCTCGCTGGATTGTAGGATGGGCAGCTCGCCCACGGCAGCTGTAATCGTCAATGAACCCCCATTACGAATATTCACGTCAACGGTGACGGTCTCTTCGTAAGTCTCGCTATCCTGAAACTCGAGGATATACGGATCATCCAGGTGATTTGGCAGCGCATCGAGGGCGTCCTCGAGACTCGTAACGTCCCCACTGCCATCTTGACGGATGGAAATCGTTGTCTGTGCGGCCACAGGGTCTACAACGGACACGGTGGCGAGAGCCACAAGTAGAATGTGTTGGAGGGTCCAGCGCATCGATCGTCTCACACTAAGGAGAACGGATTCATCTGACAAAAACGATGACCGCTCGCTTCGGAGGATGGCCGGGGAGAGACTCGACTGAGGGGATCAGTCGAGTTGGTTGGAGCGTTTTGCAGCCTGTACCGTGTTGTATAGCAACATCGTAATCGTCCATGGCCCTACGCCGCCAGGAACAGGCGTGATCGCCGAGGCGACTTCCTTCACTGCGTCAAAATCGACATCACCAACGAGTCGGTAGCCACGTTTGCGACTGGCGTCCTCGACCTGATTGACGCCGACATCAATCACGACGACGCCCTCTTTGACCATATCCGCCGTCACTGTGTTACGAAAGCCCGTGACCACGACGAGAACATCCGCCTGACGGGTGTGGTACGCCAGATCCGTCGTGCCGGTATGACACAGCGTTACGGTTGCATTGGCTCCCGCTGCTTTCATTGTTAGCATATTCGCCAACGGCTTGCCCACGAGACTGCTGCGACCGACGATGACCACATGTTTTCCCGCCACGTCGATGCCACTGCGCTGCAAGATCTGCTGCACTCCGTGTGGCGTGCAGGGCAGAAATCCTTCTTGCCCGCGCATCAGTCTGCCGAGATTTACCGGATGGAGTCCATCGGCATCTTTGTCCGGGTCAACTGCATTGAGGACGGCTTCCTCGTCCAGATCGCCCGGCAAGGGCAGCTGAACCAGTATTCCGTGGACCGCAGGATCGGCGTTGAGTCGTTCGATCTCGGCGATCAGCTCCACCTGTGGTAGATCGGCATCGAACTTCGCCTCTTGAGAGTGAATGCCAACCTCTGCCGCCGCCTTGCGTTTGCCACGCACATAGGACATGGAAGCGGGATCATCACCCACGATCACCACAGCCAGTCCCGGCACGACACCGTGCTTCGATTGTAATTCAGCAACTTCCGCCTGCAATTCGGCACGTGCGGTTTTTGCTAACTCATTTCCGTCCAGAATCTTTGCTGTCATTGAACGCTCTACTTGCCCTTTGAGCCCGGACCGGCACTCGGCGTGAGATGATCTTTGCCTACAACGCTGCGCAGCGCAGCCGGAATGCGTATCGATCCATCTGCTTGCTGGTAATTTTCCATGATGGCGATGATCATGCGCCCCATAGCACACCCTGTATCATTCACGGTGTGGCAGAATTGCAGGCTTCCACCACCACTTGGCCGATAGCGAATGTTCATTCGACGTGCCTGGTAGTCGGTGGTGTTCGTGTCGGTCATCACTTCCATGTAAGCCCCCGTACCTGGCATCCACACTTCACCGTCCCGCTGCCTGTGGCTGGCCAGATAACCCGCGTCCCCCCCACACTTGTCGACCATGCGATAGGGCAGCTGTAGTTCTTGCAGGAGCCACTCATTGATCTGTCCAAATTCTTGATAGATTTCCTCGGACTGATCAGGAGCGCATACGGCATTCATCTCCATCTTGTCGAACTGATGGAGTCGTTTGATGCCACGAACATCCTTCCCCCAGGAACCGGCTTCGGAGCGGAAGCAGGTGGTGTAGGCGAAGATCTTCACGGGCAACTCAGCTGCCTGCAGCGTACGATCCATGAAGTACGAGAAGTTCGATGGTTCGGATGAACCGACGAGGAACAGCTGTGTGGAATCTTCCACATTCTCCGTCTCGATGGCGTAGACCTGATCACGCCCTTCGGGAAAATGAGATGTGCCATAGAGCGTCCGCTCGCGAACCAGGAGGGGCGGCACGATCATTTCGTAACCACGCCGGATCAGTTCATTGGTGAGCATCTGCTGAAGACCATATTGCAGAAGGGCCACATCTCCCTTCAAATAGGTGAAGCGTGAGCCAGACACCTGTGAGGCCTGCAGTGTGTCCACACCATGTAGCGGCGTCAGTTCATGATGCTCCTTGGGTGCAAACTCGCCGTCAGTGTGGAGAGGATGACTAGGCATGGATGCGGCGCTGTGTTCGCCCTTGCCGAGTTGATCTGCCGGCAGATAACCGCTACCCGGCAACCACGCGCCCTCTTCGACATTGTCTTGCTCGCCGGCACCTTCCGGCATCTCGTCATGCGGGAAGTTTGGAAACCAATCGAGAATCTGCTGCCACTGCTCACCTACCTGCCCGAGGGCGATCTCCAGATCCCGACCTTTCTCACGTAGCTGCTGGCCCTTCTCGCGCGCAGCGTCCGGATCGGTACGGCCCAGTTGTGCCAATTCCTTCTTTTCGGCATTGAGAGCATCGATCTCCTGCTGCAACTCACGCCGCTTTGCATCGAGCTCGAGAAAGAGATCGACATTGGCCAATTCGGGGTCGACTCCGCGTCGGGCGATGGCCTGGCGCAATTGCTCTGGATTCTGGCGGATCTGCTTGACGTCAATCATGGGGCAGTTGTTGGCTCGCTCGACGGTAGTAATCGGGGGGTAGTCTCTATATCCAAAAAACGAGGTTGCTGCACACAATCGCAACCGCTCTTGTCACCAGCCTCGATCGTTTCTTTGTTTCCCCCCATGACAACAGCCGTGATATGGGATTGTGATGGAGTCCTTGTGGACAGCGAAAAACTCAGCTGCTCTGCCTGGCTCCCTGTGCTGCGTCGACGCGGCATCGAAGTTGAGTTGGCCGATATCGAAGTCTATATCGGACGGTCGGATCTGGCCATTCTGGAGCACTACCGTCAACAGGGCCATCCGCTCACAGACGACATTCTTCTGGAGCGAGAGCAGGAATACTATACCGCCGCCGAAGACACACTGGGCAGTTTCGACGGACTGCAGCAGGTCCTCGCCGACTTACACTCGGCCCAAACGCCCATTGCTGTCGCCTCCTCAGGCGGCCCGGAACGCATCCGCTTTTCCATTGAAAAGGTCGGAATCGCCCACTATTTCGAGGTGATTTGCAGTGCGGCTGAAGTGGCCCATGGAAAACCTGCACCCGATCTGTTTCTGTTGGCTGCGCAGCGCCTTGGGATCCCACCTGCAGACTGTCTGGTGATCGAAGATTCGGTCCCTGGTGTCGAGGCTGCCGTCGCTGCCGGTATGCGGCCTGTCGGCTTCACCTCTTCGCACCCGGCGCAGGTGCTCGAAAGTGCAGGTGCACACACCACTTTCGGTGCCTATGAAGAATTACCAAAGATCTTCAAGTCCGTATCGTAACATCCATAAACACAATCACTTGCGACTGCCACGGTCGAATAGCTTCAATGAGAGGCTGACGATTTCCTCAAGTTCGGCCGAGACCGTCCGATCATAGGAATGGATCTGCGAGGCCTGCCAGGGCCAAAGAGATCCAGATTTCTTGGGGATCCCCGCCGGGTTGCTGCTGACCGGCGGGGACTTTTTTGTCTGCTGCGGTGACTCAGTTAGTCTCTGACCCAGTGGCGAAACAGCGTCTGAACCGGTGAATCGAGACGCTCGAAGACGGCCCGATCCACGGGGGGCACCTGATTGTCTTCGCGTCCCGGCTCATCCACCATCCTGCGGCGCTCATCTGAACCGGGCATCAAGACGTCCAGATTCAACCACCATGGCGCCCAGCGAATCGCCAGTCCGATGCGTTCTTGATCCGTCGTATTTTCCGGCGCTGCGTGCCACATGCGACTGTCCATCACCATCACCGATCCCGCCTTGCCCGTCATCTGACGCGCCTGTGGATGATCGTCGAATTCACCCATCCCGTAGCCAGCAGTCGGATTGTTCGGCTCGCGGTGACTACCAGGCACGATATACGTCGCACCATTCTCCTGAGTAAAGTCCGTGAGCATCCAGATCGACGTCAGATGTATGACGGCATCTGGATATGGCGCGTCTAAGTGCCCGGCGTTGTGCTGATTGAAAGGCCAGTCCGCGTGCCATTTGAGCCTCGTCGCACCGGGTAGGGCGACAATCGTGGAGGTATAAGAGATCCGCACATGCTCGCCCAGCAGCGCCCGAGTCAGACCGATCAATCGGGGTTCTACCAGGTAGGGGGCAAAGCACTGTGTCTGGTTGATGAGCCCGGAAACGGCGCCCCGTCCCGCTGGCACATTGCCAATATTTTGGCCGACGGCGGCTGTCGTAACCTGTTCACACACTTCCGCCACCATGTCAGCGGGTATGACTGATTCGAGGGTCGTGAAGCCCTGAGTGATCACCTCTTGCCGATGAATCTCTACTGTACTCAAGGCGTCACCCATCCAACGATGGCCTGCACCATCTGCTCTTCATCTGCCTGCAGTGCCACGCGGCCGCGCCATTCACCATCCTGTTTATGCATGCCCGTTTCTTCAAGATCGACGACGACAAAGTCAGCAGACATTTCACGGCCCCGATTCTCACCGGCACCGATCTGTGTCGGTGGGTCCATCGTCAGTAAGGCGAGATGAGCGCGACTTGGTCGCAACGTGGCAGGGAGGGGTTGGGATCTCACTTCCGCTGACTCACCATCCCAGTGAATACGCAAGACACCGCTGCTGTCCTGAGCCGCCGACAAGGGTGATCGTTCGAACCAGCCACGCCACGGTGGGCCATCGACGACAAAACCCGGTGGATAGACCGAAGGACGCCCCCAGACATTCGCATAGCGACGTTGACGGCGCGGGTACTCGGAATCGCTGCATGGATCCGTCCAGCAGAGCCGATTCCGGTAGTCAACATGGAAGGCGATGGGCACCACTTTCTCCCAGAGTTGCTCATCCTCTTGCCAGTTCCCCCAACCAGCTCTCGGCAGGTGGACAGCGACGGCAGCCCTGTGATGTATACAATTCGACCAACTGCACGTGAGTTGCCGGGCTGAGGGCGGTGAGGTCTCGAGCGTCTGCGGCACGCACGTCGGCCCTCAGGAGTCGGCACCCAGATCGTCCACGCTCAGCGCACCACCGCCTATGATGCAGGCAAACAGGCACACGAGGATGGACACGGGTTGCATCATCCACTCAGTCTGCGGTCGAGTTCGTTTTCGTAGTCGCCAAGGACGCGCTCATATACCTCGTCACTCATGAACCCCGTGACCTTGAAGGACAGATTGTTGCGGTATCGACCGGCAGCGATATACATGCGGCTATCACGACCGGCAGCACGTTCCCACAAGGAGTGCTCCTGTGGCTGTACATGTTCGAGGCGCTCGCGGCTGCCATCACCACGTTTCTGAAAGAGTGTGATCAGATGAGGTGAGTTTCGATCTCGACCATGCATCAGGCTCCCTGCATCGAATCCGTCGACGACCAGGCGTTGTGCTCTACGCCCGTCTCTGCGCCGAGCATCTCGCCCCCCCCCTTCAACCATCATCGACAGATGACCACTGAGTGTGACCAGGGCGCGCCGTGGCGCGATCAGATCAACTCGCGAGTTACACAACACGACCAGGTAGCGCTGAAAGAGCCCGCCGCGTGTGTGCAAGACCAGATCATTGATAACCTCTACATCGGTCTTGTCGTAGACATCACGGGTCTGGCTGATGAAATATTCGGCCAAAGCGACAGGTAGCAACTTGCGCAGATCGGCAGGCGTGAGGACTTCGGCGCGGCTACGACCCTTTTGAAGTTCGGCGGCGGCTTGGGCATTCTCGAGGTCATCATAGAACTCACGACGGAACTGGATTTTCGACGGGTCCTCCGGATTCTCGATCACCTGAACCACGCCCTGCTTCTGCGACAGTCGGATCAAATCGGAGTGGAAGAGGACGATCTTTTCCAGAGAGGGCGCAAAACGACGTACTTCTTTTGTCTCTGAAATGACCTTAGCCCCCTTCACTTCGTGGCCTTCGGCCAGATGGAAGGGGTCTGTCCACAATCCACAGTCGTGCATAAAGCCGCCGAGGAAAATCTCCACGAGTTCCTCACGGAACAACTCGAACCGGTGGGCCTCCTGCTCTTCTTCGGTAAGCTCTCCCGCCGTGGATGGATCCAGCGAGAGACCGGCGAGGATCTGTGACATGTCCGCGTGATCGAAATACCTGGTCAGTGCTTGTTCGTCACCATCACGCAAGCCAAGAGACGTCGCCATCTCCGTCGCGAAAGCGGCAACAGACAGCGCATGGCGCACGGTATCCTTGTCAAGTTGAAACTTGAGGATCAGATCCATCACGAGTGTGTTGCCCTCAAGATATTCATCGAGGGCCTTCTTCACCGACTCATGAAAGTCGGCGAAGGATCTTTCGAACTGCCGCAGACTGGCATCTGCATCTGGCTTGCGCAGATCGGCAACGGCGAAGTCGGCACTGCCAAGGGCACGTTGTACTGACTCGACTCGTCGCGTCACTGTCATTGCCGCCTCGCCTACGGCTTTCGAGTATTCACTCGCACGTTTCTTCCGATCTTTCTGATCAGGAACCACTTCTGGCTTTGTGTCGATTTCGTCTGGCGGCGGCACTTCTGCACCGGAATTCGGATCACCGCGCACGAAACGAACCTCGACATAGGTGGTTTCACTGCGGGAGGGGTTGCGCGACTCCATCCATTCTAGATGCTTGAGATTCAGTGGTGTCACCCGCGTGATGTAGACTCCGCCACCTGGCCCGCACACATTTTCGGCGGGGCAGACATTCAGATCACTCTCCCGATCTTCGATCTCTCGGAGGATGCCGCGGACGCGCGTGGTGCTCATGCTGACGTTCTGCGAAGGATTCACTCCGGTGCCTCAAGCAACGCCGGTGGGGCAGCGATCGCCTCTGACGTCTGCTCCCACAGGACGGCTTCTGCCTCGGCGTCAGCAACCATCTGACGAAAAATGTAAAAAACGGTGACGCAGATCAGCATCACCATACCGACGGCGATACGAGGCTGACCACGACGCAGATTGTGCAGCACAAGCAAGGCGAGAATACCCAGTCCCACAGCCACCAGAGGATTGGCGATGAGATAGTTTGTCATGTCTAACATCCGGCATTTCTTCCTGGCATCAGTCGCCTGATGTGTTCTTGAACGTTGAAGCCTTCAGAATGGTCTGCGTCTCATAAATCGACCCACCCTTTAATGACGTCGGCAGGGCAAGTTGCACCGGTACTTGTTCGACTCGCACGCGCTGACTCGGTTCGCCACGCAGGAACGACTTGGTGTACCCCTCCCAATCAGTGCCCAGCAAGGGCCACGAATCGCCAGATGCGTATTGGAACAGCAGTAGACGGCGAGGGTTTGGAGAGCAATTCGGCAGTGATCCGTGCAGAGCGCGTACGTGGTGGATGGAGATCCCCCCTGCTGCGAGTTCAACCTTCTCTGCGGCACGGTCGTCAAAGTCGGGATCCGTCACGGCACCCACAAAGTGTCCGTCCTGGTGATGGTCGAGAACCGGCCCTTTGTGTGACCCTGGCATGACCAGCAAACATCCATTCTCCTCCGACATGGCATCGATGCAAATGCCGACAGCCAGCAAATCGTCGTTGCTGTGAGGATAAAAGGCCCAGTCCTGATGCCATTCCACAGGAGAGCCGAACCCACCGGATTTCATATTTAGCTTGTTGCCATTGTAGCGGACCGCTTCGGTGCCCACCAAGCGAGAGACGATGTCGAGGACCTTGTCGTTGCGCAGAGCCGCCTCGTAGACGGGATGGCTCGTTATCGGGCTCTTGAGTCGGCGTAGTTTCGGCACCTCGGGTGTATGATCGGGTTCCAGATCATACTCCGCCGTGTGCTGCGTCACCTCGCGGGATTTCTCGACGAATTCGTCCGTCACGCGCTGTAACTCGGCAACTTCCTGGGCTGAGAACACCCCCTCGACGCCGAGGTAGCCCTTGTCCTGGTAGTGGTCGATCTGTTGCTGGCTCAACATGGTGCGCGGTTCTCCTGGAGGCAGATGCTCTTCGAACGTATAATTCGGCAAATTATTTGAGAGAAATCAGTTCCTGGCGAGGTGCAGAAAGGTGTTCGCTGAAACCATCGCTGAAGACCAGCCCCTGTCCACCCCAGTCAGGCATGTAACCGATAGAGTAACAGAAATATAGAGTTCGTCTCGGACGGCCGGAAACGTTGACCGTCGATCCGTGAGTGAGTGCTTCAGTAAAGATGATGGCATCTCCTGCCTTGGCAGGAACCGCCCGCAAAGGCGGGTTGTCTTCAGGTTCCGGTCCCCACGGCTTGGGAAAGTTGCTCTTGTGTGCTCCAGGGATGACGGCGAAACATCCATCCTCTTCATCGCAGTCCAACATGGGGAACACAACCTTCGTCAAAGTGGAGACCATCTGTCCGCCGCGACAGTGGTACTGACACTTGGGAATGATCGGTGTTCCATGCATGTGCAGGCGCGTCACGCCCCCACCCCACCGATAGATCGTGTACGTGTGATTGAGACGATAGGGTCCACCCGTGATCGTCTCGATCGCAGCCAGGATCACAGGCATGTCCATGAACGGCAGGAAGGCATCATCGCCTTCGATGACATTTGAGATATACAGATTCTCTGCACTGCGCTCCTGCCCCAACTGCAGGGGCGCCGGATAGTCAGATTCAGCCATCGATTCGTAGCGGTCGAGAGCGGTATTGGCTGCCGCAAGAATGTCTGCACCGACAACCTGATCCAAGACCAGATAACCCTGGAGATCGAAGAGATACTTCTGCTCGTCGTTCATGTGCTAAGTCCCCTTTTTACAATAACTTCCGTCTTGGCCTGAGTGTTCTTTGCCCTCAAACACCCCTCAAACTGAGATAAAGACGGACGAAACGTAGTCTTTTGAGGGTCATCACTATAGACCAATTGTAGGCGATTCGCAGCCTCGTCGCGATGGCCGAGAATGGAGATGCTGACTTGGCAGAAGTGATCGCGGGCTGGGACCAGTTGTCCGATGAGGCCAAGTCTCGCATTCTGGAAACGGTTCGCGCCAGCCGATAGCACTGCCACCCTCCCAGGTGCCCGCCCCCCAAGACCCCACTCCGTTCTTCCGTCTGCCGCTGATCCGGGGGCCCCATCCTGATTTTCGCAGCCTGAGCCGGACCGCTCCCCTCGCTCGGCTGGCGGACATTCCTCTCGAAGACGGCGCGACGGGAACCCTCAACGTTGCCAGCTAGTCCACGGCGGCTATTCACCGTCGCAGAATCTGTCCTTCACCTGGTGAGGGAAGCAAGCGCCTAGGCTTTGCTGCAGGATCAGGCACTGCATACACTGGACAGCGCTTGGTCACGTAGCAAAACGCGAACCCCCACCCAGGAATCATGGCATGCTTGATGGTATC
>Ga0114999_10007762_pt1 | contig 12125 bp, 12 predicted proteins | sample ArcticOcean_MG_C_3_FD_89820 | JGI IMG/M metagenome (GOLD analysis project Ga0114999, IMG submission 89820) | Marine microbial communities from western Arctic Ocean - ArcticOcean_MG_CB8_126 | ecosystem: Environmental > Aquatic > Marine > Oceanic | place: Arctic Ocean: Canada Basin | collected...
TGATGCCAAAACAAAGTCATCTTCTCTTCTAGTTGCCTCTTTGTACTGATCATACGATACATCCAATAGCTCTGGTATCCCGGGGCTCCGGTACCCATTCTAAAAAATGGGATGTATCTCCAAATCAAATCATCGTCAAAAGCGGGTTGATCAGCAGGATTTAACAATTCATCTACTGTTTCTTCATAGCCTTTACCGCAATATTCTTCAAGAATACCTCTGTTAGATCCAAATCCGGCTCGCCTAAATAAATGAGCCATTAATTCTATATCTGGATTATTCATCTGGAAACTCCTTATCCATATTAAATTAGCTATTCTAAGGCTTTGTTCATTATAGAAATCATAAAAACAAGTGTCAATTATTTATAACCCTAATTCATCAATATTTAGAGCGTATTCTTAATTTTTAACACTAGTAATAACATACTTGAAAATAATATATACTTCACGAATGTAATCATTGATATTTTCAATTGTTATTAGAATTTAACATACAGAGGCCAGCCACCCATGGAAAAACGAGAGATTATTCTAATATCACTAGCAGTCAGTTTTATAACATGTCTTCTAGCCGCTAACATATTAGCCGTAAAATTAATAAATATCAGTATGTTCAACGCAGTGATATCTGCTGGAATCATATGTTATCCACTTACATTTTTACTGACTGATACTATATCGGAACTATATGGAAAAAAATATGCGGGAGTTATAGTCTGGGGAGGTTTCGGATGTAACATACTTTTAATTTCATTTATTTATATAGCCGGTATTTTACCATATCCTATATTTTGGGAAGACCAAGAGTCATTTAGCAGAGTATTAGGCGGTGTGCCTCGGATAGTAGTCGCTTCCATGATCGCATATATCGTGAGCCAGAACATAGATGTTATATGTTTTCATTACATTAAAAATAAAACAGCGGGAAAACACTTATGGCTTCGCAATAATGCATCTACATGTTTGTCACAATCCGCCGATACATTATTGTTCGTGACAATAGCTTTTTGGGGCTTACCACTAAACGTACTGATCACAATGATAATTACCCAATACATAATAAAATTAATAATAGCTGGAATTGACACCCCATTTATATATGGATTAGTTTATTCATTAAAGAAACATGTTTAATATTGTCGCCAGTTAACAGTAAAAAAACAAGGATGTAATATTGACACTAATAAAACTCAAGAGAATAACTATTCATTACCATATTGATGACTATTCAACGCCTTGGTCAACCTGCACACCGGTTTTACTGATACACTCGGCTGGCGGCAATATAAATAGATGGCAACAATGGGTTCCAAATCTAGCAAAACATAGGCCTGTTATACGATTCGATATGCGAGGACATGGCTTAACTGAAACTGGGACAATTATTACTTCAGTAGAAGAGTTAATACAGGACATATTAGATCTGATGGAATTCTTGAAAATTCAAGAATTCCATGTAATAGGAGCATCGGCAGGTGGTGTCATAGCATTAAAATTGGCTCATACCTCCAATATGGTGAAAAGTCTGACTCTCATCGCATCTACTCCATTCCTTGGGCAGACCAACATAAATGCTTCAGAATGGGGGCGTATTTTAAAAGAAGAAGGAACAAAAGCATGGTTATTGAGCGATAGCCATCTGAGATTTGGAAGGGATACCAATCCAGAAATAATAAAATGGTACGCAGAAGAAGGATCTAAGACTCCTGCTGCGACAGTTATATCTTTGCAGCAATGCCTTTTGGCTCAAAATTATTCACCAATTCTGAAAGATATCAAAATTCCTTCACTCATTTTAGCCTCTGAAAATGATGATATAACTCCGCCTTTTGCGCAAATAACTTTAAATGAACAGTTGTCTAATTCTAAGTTGATGTGGTTTAAAGATGTAGGGCATAACTTAAAATTGGAGATACCAGATGAGCTATCTCATATTACCTCTGACTTCATCGGAAATATATAACTCTTCAAATTTATTTAAGCTTTACTGTCATCCCTGTCTTTGCAGATTCAATTGCACCTAGTGTTATCGCAAGCGCTTGCAAACCATCTTCTCCGGTAGCTAGAGGCTGTGAGTCAGTTTGAACACTCTTGTTAAAATCTTCTATTTCTTTTACATAATTACCTAAATGATAGTACTCATAAGAGTTCTCATACGTAATTGTCTCTGAATCAATGTGTATACTACCTTGAAGAGATTCTGAAATAGTGCCTGATCCTTTTGCAAATCCATCGCTTCCGTACAGAATTAAATCATTATGCGAATCTGGAATAATTCTTCCGCTAAATATGCTGGCAATAGTTCCTCCTGTAAATTGTACAAGAACTCCAGCTAGCACATCCAAGGGCCTATCAGAAGTTTGACCATCTGTAATTGCTGTTACTTCCAGGGCTTCCTGCCCAACAAAATATCTGATTAGGTCGATTACATGTATACCTGTGGACATCAAAGAATCTGAACCTCCAATTACATCTGGTTGATGCCACCAGGATCTAAGCCCCGTTCTCTGTTCAGGAATTGTTTCAGTTCTCTTTCCAAATGCCCATTGGCCTTGAATCAAATTTATGGTTCCTAAACTTTTCTTATCTAGGATACTTTTTATGTGTTGATGCCCCGGATGATGTCTTAGGTTAAAAGCTATTCCTAGTTTTATTTTGTTACGCGTTGCTGTTTCAACCATTGCTTGGGCAGATTCCATAGTAATAGCCATAGGTTTTTCGCACAGAACATGTTTTCCATATTCTGCTAACAATTTAGTATGGTCTGCATGAGAAGCATTAGGTGAAGTTACAAAGACTGCCTCAACATCGGATTTAGCCAAGTCTTCAACAGAAGAGAATGCCATAGGCACATCATGTTTGCTAGCGAATAAATCTGCCCTCTCTTGAGATCTGCTACAAACAGCGATTAATTCTGTATCTGCGGCCAATTTCATTGATGGCACTATTTTTAAGTCGGCATGAACTCCTGTGCTAACTACACCCCATTTAACCAATGTACGTTCTCCAATTCATATTATTTTTCAATCGGAGCACCAACTATACTACCCCATTCTGTCCACGAACCATCATAATTCTTAACGTTTTCATAGCCTAAAAGTTGCGTCAAAACAAACCAAGAATGAGCAGCTCTTTCTCCGATTCTGCAGTAAGTAACAATTTCGTTGTCTGAGTTCACATCATTAGCGGAATACAATTTTTGTAATTCTGATAAAGACTTAAAGGTACCGTCTTCATTAACTGCTCTACCCCAAGAAATGTTTTTGGCATTAGGTATATGTCCAGCTCTTTGTGCTCCTTCCTGAGGGAAAGCAGCTGGAGCAAGAAATTCTCCATTGAATTCTTCTTTTGATCTAACATCTACAAATCTAATGTTATCTTTATCAAGATCTTTTAAGATTTGGTCTCTATATATTCGGATAGAAGCATCTGGTGAATGTGCAACATAATTTGTTGCGCTATGAGTTGGTGCTTCAGCTGTTGTTGGGTAATTTCCAGACAACCATTTAATTTTACCGCCATCCATTAATTTAACATCAGAATGTCCATAATATTTAAGTTGCCAATATGCCCATGCTGCGAACCAGTTATTGTTATCCCCGTATAATATAATTTGGGTATCATTATGGATACCTGAATTACTTAACAAGATTTCCAATCCATCTTTAGAAATCAGATCCCGCGACAAATCTTCTTGTAATTGCGTTTGCCAATTCCATCCTACTGCTCCTTCAATGTGAGCTATATTATAACTGTCTGTGTCGACATCAACTTCTACTAATCTAATATTGTCATCTTTCTTATGTGAATTGACCCAATCGATAGTCACAAGTGGACTGTGTTGATGATTTACCATATTGTTTTCTCCTCAACAGTGTTATTCGGAAAAGCCGCACCTTCTTTCTGAAGTATTTAAGCCTGCCTGTTACCTAATTTCTTACAACATGAGTGTATTAACACTAGTTGAGAATGTCAAACCATCAGTCTGAATCCAGAGTATTCTTGGTATTAGAGATTTAACTTAAAGGTTGAACCAATTCAATCATTACGTTATCTGGGCCTTCGACATAGCTGATCCTATTTCCGCTCGGGGAGTCAGTGATTGGCAGTAACACCTTGACTCCTTTACTTTCTAAGTCTTTCATCATGGCTGCTATGTCATCTGTGTGAAATCCAAAGTGTTCTAGTCCAAAATGGCTTTCAGTAGTTCCCTCAGGAATATTTTCTTGATTCGGAGCGCTGGTGATGTTAATTGTTAAATTATCCACCTCTAATCTAACAGTATCAGTTCCGCCCAGACCATTCGCTCTACCTTGAATCTTTAATCCAAAATTATCTACATACCATTTAGCAGATTCTTCAGGATTTGGGGCTCTCAAATGAATGTGATTTACTCGTAATTTAGCCATATTATATATCCTTATTTTATTATTGAATTTAAGCTGATATAACAGCTTTACTTACAACTGGAACAACTCTTGGGTCTAAAGTGGAGGGGACAATTTTGTCATAAGTAGGATTTTCTATTAAACTCGCAATTGCAGTAGCAGCAGCAAGTTTCATTGCAGTAGTTACTTCTGTCGCTCTTCTATCTAGAAGACCTCTGAAAACACCTGGGAAGACCAAGCTATTATTGATTTGGTTTGGAAAATCACTTCTTCCTGTGCCTATTACTTTAGCTCCTCCTGCAGCAGCTTCAGATGGCATTATTTCAGGGGTCGGATTTGCCATTGCAAATACGATTGAATCGCTGTTCATAGATTTAATCATATCTATATCAATAATTCCGCCTTGTGACAGGCCGATGAAAATATCTGACCCTTTCATTGCATCTGCGGTTTGGCCTTGTGAATTATTTAGGTTAGTAAATGACAATACAGCTTTCTTAAACTCGTTCAAATCTGTTCTTTGCTCACAGACAATACCTTTGCTATCGATTAATGTTATATTTTTAAACCCATAATCGAATAATAATCTGGCAGTAGCTATTCCCCCTGCACCAGCTCCAGAAACTACTACTTTGGAATCAATTGTTTTACCAGTCAATTTCATGCCATTAATTAAACCTGCCAGAGTGACAATTGCGGTACCGTGTTGGTCATCATGGAAAACTGGGATCCCAATTTCGGATAATTCTTTTTCAATATAAAAGCAGGCAGGAGCTGCTATGTCTTCTAGATTTATTCCAGCAAAACTTGGAACTAAATTCTTGACTATGTTAACAATTTGGTCTGGGTCTTTAGTTCCTAAACAAAGAGGAAAAGCATCAATGTTAGCAAGTTTTTTAAACAACAATGATTTACCTTCCATTACTGGCATTGCTGCTTCTGGACCAATATCCCCTAATCCTAGCACCGCAGAGCCATCTGATATTATAGCCACTTGATTTATTCTATTCGTCAATTCAAAAGATTTGGAAACATCTTCAGCAATAGCCATACTTACAGCTCCTACTCCAGGAGTGTAGGCCACAGCTAAATCGTCTTCTGTTTCAACTGTAAACTTAGTTCCTATAACTATTTTGCCTTTTTGCTGGGCATGTAATCTCAATGCTTCTTCTGCGTAATTCATATAATTCCTTAAATATTATGTTTGGTATTAGTGCATATTTGTACTTGAAGTACACCTTAATTTGTGCATACTACCATGCAGGGCATATTTTTAAAAGAATAGTTATAAGGAATTACTTGGACGCAATATTAAGTATAGACCAAGGTACTACCAGCACTAAATCTATAGTGTTTTCAGTATCTGGAGATATAATCAGCGTATGCCGCCGGCCAATAACACAAATATATCCGGAGAATGGCTGGGTTGAGCAAAACCCTAATGACATTTTGGCATCTGTCATTTCTACTATGCAAGATGCTTACCAAGAAGCTGTATCTAAAAATGCTACAATAAAATGTATTGGAATAACGAACCAGCGAGAAACAGTAGTAGTATGGGACAAACAATCTGGAGAGCCTATATATAATGCTATAGTGTGGCAAGATAGGCGCACCACAAACCAAATTGACTATCTCAGAAAACTTGGAGTAGAAGACTTAGTAAAAAAAACTACTGGCCTGGTTTTAGATCCTTATTTCTCTGCCGCTAAAATTGCGTGGATATTGGACAACGTAAGGGGGGCTAGAAAAAGATCCCAAAATAATGAATTACTGTTTGGGACTATAGATTCATATTTGATCTGGAAATTAACTGGAGGTAAACATCACAAAACTGATGTAACGAATGCTTCTAGAACCAGCTTATTTAATATCAAATCTCTAACATGGGATACTGAACTGTTAAAAATATTTAACATCCCAGAATCAGTACTCCCAACAGTAAGTAAATCCGCTGAGTATTTTGGAGAAACTTCAAAAACTATATTAGATCGAACTCTTCCTATTTTTGGAGTTGCTGGCGACCAACAATCTGCGATGATTGGCCAATCTTGTTTCCAAGCTGGTCAAGTAAAATCTACATACGGTACTGGCTGTTTCTTATTAGCCAATACTGGCCGTGAACTTCTATATTCTCAAAACAACTTAATCTCGACGATATGCTACCAAATAGGTGATGAAATTAGCTATGGACTAGAAGGTTCTATTTTCATGGCTGGAGCTTCCCTCGACTGGATGAAAGACAATTTAAATCTTATCAATGACTTGTCAGAAACTGAATCAATATCACAAAATCTCACAACTAATGGGGGGGTTATTATAGTGCCAGCATTCACTGGGTTAGGGGCACCGTGGTGGAAACCAAATACTCGAGCAGCAATTTATGGGTTGACTAGACAAGTTACAAAAAATGAACTAATCAGAGCCACGGTAGAATCCGTTGCATATCAGACTAATGATCTAGTTAATTGCATGATAAAAGACGGGGTAACACCTACAGAAATCAGAGTAGATGGCGGCATGGTAGCGAATCATTGGTTTATTAAGTTTTTATCAGATATAACTCAATTAAAAATAAAAAAACCTTTAATAATGGAAAGTACCGCTCTTGGGGCAGCAATGTTAGCAGCACTTGGCAGTGGCCTACTTCCTTCCCTTGAGGACATATCCTCGCGATGGAGGACTTCATTTGAAACAACGCCAAATATGTTAAAAAAGGAACGTACTGAATTAACGGACCAGTGGGCTAAGGCTGTTAGAGCAACAATTGCCTTTCATGAAAGCTAAGCCCACTGGCATTTGTTTTAAAACAGCAAGATGCTCCTAGCAACCTCACCTTTATCCAAAGCCGCATAAGCTTCATTAATTTCACTGAAAGGGTAAGTTCTACTGACTAATTCATCCACTTTCAATTTTCCGTCCATGTACAGATCTACCATTCTAGGCAGATCTACTGAAGGTCTTGCTCCACCATACCAACTTCCTTGTATGGTCTTTTCTGTTCGTGGTAATGAAAGACAGTTTATTGCCACTTCATCTGTTTCTGCAGCCATACCAACTATAGTAGTTACTCCTCCTAAGCAGGTCGCTTCATAAGCTTGCAAAATAGTTTTAGAATTTCCAATAGCTTCAAAAGCATGGTCTGCACCACCCACGGTCAAATCATGAATCTTGCTGGTCACGTCACCACTGCTAGCGTCTATGACGTCTGTAGCTCCAAACTGCAGTGCATATCCAAGTTTATTCTCTAATACATCGACTGCTATTATTTTTCCGGCTCCAGCCAGCACAGCTCCTTGAATTACATTCAAACCAACACCTCCACAGCCTATTACCACAACGCTATCTCCTGGCTTAACTTTAGCTGTATTAATGACAGCACCTACGCCAGTCATAACTGAACATCCTATCAAACATGCTTTATCTAAAGGCATATCATCACGCACTTTCACTACACCAGATTGAGCTACAACACAATATTCAGAAAAAGAAGCTGTTCTGGCAAAATGAAATATATCTTTCCCGTTTTTATGCAATCTAGCAGTGCCATCAAACATCATCCACCTGTCAGTGTCTGCTCCATTACATAAAACTGGACGGCCTATGGTGCAAAACTTACACCATCCACAATTGGGTCGGAAATTCAATATAACATGATCTCCTGGTTGTACATTGGTTACTCCAGGGCCAATACTTTCTACAATTCCTGCGGCTTCATGCCCAAGTACCATTGGCAAAGGAACTGTCCATTCTCCTTTCATAACATGATAGTCGGAACCGCAAACCCCGGCCGATACTAATTTAACTCTTACTTCTCCATTCTTAGGATCATCTATATCTAATTGTTCCACCTCTAACGGCGTATTAGCGCTATATAAAACTGCAGCTGTAGTTTTCATTTACATCTCCCTTAAACAAACTATATCCAACAATATAATTTGCATTACCCAAATCGTCAAATTTTAACCTTCATCAATTTTGTTCATATATTGTAAAAATGTCAGTAAAGTATATTATAGTCGCAATACAATACATTGCTCGAAGGGCTAACATGGAAAAACTATTATATCAATCTCCTGGTATCAAAAAATACGATCTAGATACACCTGCATTGATGGTAGACATTGATCTCGTAGATAAAAATATCCATACTTATCACGGCATCGCAGCAACAAAACACGTGTCTGTACTTCCTTACCCCTCTATACACGGGTCTTTAGCCATCACTAAGCGCCAACTGAATGCCGTTAACGTTTTACCAAGTATTTGTTGTAATTCAATATCTGAAATTGAAGCATTCCAGAGCCTCAATGTTAGTAATGTGATTTTAAAAAACACTCCCGTAACGCCATCACAAGCCAAAAGATTGTCCGTGTTAACGAAGATTATAAACATATCCATTGTCGTAACACACCAGCGCCACCTGGAGATTCTAGAAGAATCATTAGGCGAACTAACTACATCAGTTGGCATACTTTTACATGTCAATTGTGGCGATATGATCTCCGGAATACAAAACAAAGAACAATTAAAAAGTATGGTAGATACTATCAAAAACTCAAAAAAATTTGATTTCATTGGCCTTAGCACAGAGTTTTCAGAATACAAAACATACACTGGGATCAACCCTCTCATAGACGCCAGTGCAACTATCAATGAACCAAATGACATCGAGATCCAATATATGAGATTATTAGAGTTTGCTTCATCAGTTCAAGTATCAGAGTATCTCAGTATAGTTGTATTTGGCGAAAACAATATAAATACGTTACCAGACACTAATATAATCACTGCCATAGTTGCAGGATGCTATACGATACCAGATATTAATACTCTAAAATCAATACCTCAATTAATAATATCTGCGTCTGTACTATCACAAATTATCAGTAAAGCACCTAGCAATTATATTGTAATAGATTCTGGGCATAAAACTTACGGTACAGATCTTGGCTTGCCTACTATTTACCGAGACCCATCTCGCCCATTTACGGGTTACCTCAATCCCGAAAAATTTAGTGCAGAACATGGTTGCTTATCTTTTCCAGCCGGTAACGCAGCAGACATCGAAATCAAATCTAAAATTGAGCTGATTCCTCAATCAATGGAATTGTGTATAAACCAATTTGATTTCATGCGATTTATAACAAATGGTATCTTTACTGGATACATGCCCATAGTCAACCGCGGACAGTTTTCATAATAATTTTAAATAGAGAGTCAGTATGAATTACAAACCCACAATAGGAACATCAATTAATGATCTCAATACTCCTTGCCTCATAATAGACTTGACGAATTTAGAACATAATATGAACCATATCAAAGAATTTTATTCAGATAAAACTTCTAAATTACGTCCTCATTCCAAGAATCACAAAACGCCAGCTATCGCACATCTTCAAATTAACACTGGTGGCACTGTAGGAGGTGTTTGCGCTTCAAAAGTATCTGAAGCAGAGGTAATGGTAGACAGTGGAATCAAATCAATACTGATAACCAGCGAAATAGTGGATGTAAATAAAATCAGAAGAATGAATCTACTTGCTAAAAGATCAGAAATAAACGTAGCTATAGATGATTTTAATAATGCGGAAGAAATTTCTAAACAAGCTTCACAAGAAAACGTCAACATAGGGTTAATTATAGAAATTGAAACTGGAATGAACCGTTGCGGTGTCCAAACTCCAGAAATGGCGCTAAACCTAGCAAAATCCATCATAAATTTACCTAATATCACGTTTAAAGGACTCATGAGCCATCAAACCATCAATGGAGTACCTCATCTAGAAGAGAGATCTTTAGAGGCCCACAAAACCATCGCCAAAGTAATTGAATCCAAGGAATTAATAGAACAAAATAACATCAACGTGGACATAATCTCAACTGGAGAAACTTGGAGTTATGATGTAGCTGCATCTATCCCAGGCGTTACAGAAATTCAAGGTGGAAGTTACTTGATGATGGAAACTGATTATCACTATATGTCGGAGTTCGCTTATTCTGCAAAAATCCTGGCTACCGTAACAGAAACTCCTGATAGCAATACTGCTATATTGAATGTGGGAATGAAGCACATTAGCACATTAAAAGGAGTTCCTATAATTCAATTTCCAAAAAGTTGTGAAGTTGTAAGCATGAACACTATAAGCACAACTATATCCACCAATGGAATTGATGTAGGCATTGGAGACCAAGTTATATTATTACCGTCTCAGCAAGATGCTATGGTAAGTAGATGGAATGAATTTATCGGTGTTAGAGACGGGTTAGTAGAAACCATATGGGACATCACTGCACGCGGTTGTATATCATGAACAACGTAAATTTGAAAAATTTCAGAGTACTAGCCTGCTTTGCCCATCCGGATGATGAGGCATTCCCTGTTGGAGGAACTTTATCTCTATATTCGTCTCAAGGAGCGGATATCGCTTTATTAACTACTACTTCAGGTCAGTTAGGAGAAATTCGAGAAGAAGGTATCGCAACTGAAGCCAATTTAGGTGAAATTAGAAGGCAAGAACTAAGAAATTCCTGTTCAACACTCGGCATTAATCGTCTCACTATCTTAGAATATAAAGATTCAGGTATGGACGGCTGGGAGGCGAATTCCCACCCCGAAGCGTTCATCAACGCCAAGCCCTCTGTTGTACAATCGCAATTAGTACAAGAAATTAGATTTTTCAAACCCCACATACTTCTAACTTTTGAACCTACCGGGCTCTACGGTCATCCTGACCATATTTCAATCTCCAATCACGTTACTAAAGCTTTTCACAAATCCAGTAATAAAGAGTATGTTGTTACAAAGGATGGGGCAGACCTTCCCATTTGGAAAGTCTCTAAGTTGTTACACTGTGCTAGGCCTTTAGGATATCGAAAACTTTGGTACGACATGCTTAAAGCTAACAATATTGATATGCCCGAGCCAAGCCCCGAACAATTGACACACGGAACACCTGTTGGAGAGATCGATTTTCAAATAAACATTAAGTCAGCTTTAGACACTAAAATTAAAAGCATTTTATGCCACAGAACTCAAACTGGACCCAATTGGCCATACAAGAATGCTCCACAAACAGTGAAGGAGAACATTTTAGGAATAGAACATTACATTCAAGTAATACCAAAACTACCTCCTGGTTCGATTAAACCTTCACATTTCTATGATGGAATCAAGTTCCAGTAGTTATATTTCTGAGGCTTTCCCTAGTAACCTTGTTTAGCTTATACCAAACATGTTAGGGTTAGAACCAAATTTAAACTATCGCCATTTCAACTTTTTGCCCTACATACTAATTAGGTTCATTAATACTATCAGGACTAAATGTATTAAATAATATGGCAAAATTAATAAACAGTTAAAGCAAATAGGAGTGCACCATGCCAATGAGAGTAGGCTTCACTGAATTCAGAAAGCAAATGTTAGAAGAAGAACTGAAACTTATTGAAGCATTGCTTCCAACAATAGGAGTGAAAAAAGTAATATTAACTGGAGCTATGACAACCGGAGTTTATGCCCCAGATAGCCCTATAAATCTAGTAGTAATCCAAGAAACAGACTCAAACTATGCCCGAAGAGAAGATTTTTTCTATTACCATTTAAACACCAACGTATCAGTAGAGACTGCTGTATATACCCCGGAAGAGTTCGAAGTGCTGCAGCACGAGTTGCCCGTTTTAATAAAAGCATGTAAAGAAGGTAGGATATTATATGATGACGAACAATAGAGAA
>Ga0114999_10007766_pt1 | contig 12118 bp, 11 predicted proteins | sample ArcticOcean_MG_C_3_FD_89820 | JGI IMG/M metagenome (GOLD analysis project Ga0114999, IMG submission 89820) | Marine microbial communities from western Arctic Ocean - ArcticOcean_MG_CB8_126 | ecosystem: Environmental > Aquatic > Marine > Oceanic | place: Arctic Ocean: Canada Basin | collected...
CGACGGCCCCGGGAATGCGGCGGATGGCGGCGCGTACTAGCTGGCGGATGGTGGCGTCGTCCTGGGTGGTGAAAATGGCGTCTTCCCCGGGGTTTTTTTCGGGGTAGTTTTCTGGTTCCATGGGTAGGTGGATCAGTACCTCGTGGTTGTGGCGTTGTATTAGGTCGACGATGTCCTTTACCTTGCCTTCATTGGGCAAAATGGCCAGGGTGAGGGATTGGGGTAGGGCGCAGAAGCGCTCGATGAGGCGGTCGTTCCAGCTCAGGTAACCGAAGTCGTCGAGTACGATGGCGATGCGGCCGGTTTTGCGGCGGATCGAGGTGCGCTTGAGGACAAAGAGGGTAGTGAGGGTTGAATCGAGGCCGCAGCGCATCTCCACGTGCCGATGGCGCCGTTTTTCGACGGCGCGCAATACCTTGCCGCCGCAGCGTTCTACCAGTTGAGTCAGTTGCAGGTTGACCATGGCCAGCGGCAGATCGGCGGGGACTTGGACGGCGATGGTGTCGGGTGCGCCGTGGCCCTGGACGGCGATGGTGTCGGGTGTGCCGTGGCGTTTGTCGAGTAGTTCGGGCCACAGGCCCAACTCCTCCAGGGCAGCGTCCACTTGTTTGTAGAGTAGGATGGCCAGGTCGCGGGCGTTGGCGGCTTGCTCTACTTTGGCGACGGTGGGCGGTGCGGCAGGCGCGGCTACGGACCGGGCCTGTTCTTTTTCCCGATAGGTGTAGAGTATCAGGAGAACAGTGGCGACGATTAGGCTGCCGCTAAGTGCCAGATGCCACAGGGGGGGGCGCCGCCGTTTGGCCATGGGCGGTCGCCGTTGTCCCTTGGGGCGACGGCGGGCCATCTAGCGGAGGTGGTGCTTGAGGGCGGCCCAGGAGGAGGGGCGGGCGGCACTGGCTTTTTCGGTGCTGTCCTCGACATCGATATCGCCGCAATCGCCGGCTAGCGCGTCGTTAACCCAGCGGATGATGGTCCACAGGCCGTCTTCTCTCTGGTGTAGTTTAAAGCTCATTTCCTGTTCGACGCGAAAACCTTGGTCGGCAGCCTGCAGTAGGAGCATAAAAACGCGGCCGCGGAAGATTTCCCAGTCCTCTTCCGGGTGGCCGTCTGGATCCCCCTCAAAGGCATTGGGAAATTCTAGCCCCAATTCGGTGGAGCGCCGGATGGGAGTGAATTCGTATTCGAAGGTGCGGAAGACGTCGAATACGCCCGGACTGCTGCCGTCGCGCGAGCCGCCCATCAGTTCCAGTTCCTCTTCGCGGCCGTTGGCGAAGATAATTTCGCCGGTGCAGTCGGTCTCAGTAAACCAGAAGTCTTCGTCGATCAAGGTTTCGTAAAGGTCGATGTCGCGGTCGCGCATGGCCCGGGTCAAATTGTCCATGAGCTGCTCTGGCGTCGTGGCTGGCGGTGCCGGTTGGCGCACAACCTCATCGTCGGGTTTGTGTTTTTCCGGGGCAAAGGGATTTTTGCAAGCGCTCCACAGCAGGAGATTGGCCGAGAGCACGATATAGATAGAAAGGCGTCTCATGTTCTGCTCCATAAAAATGTGCTCAGCGGGAGAACTCGGCGCGCAGTTCGCCCCACGAGCGTTTGGCACTGGCTACGTCGCGCTGGTCTTCCCAACTCTGCACATTCCAGATCGGGTTCTCTATCGACGTGGTCACCAGTTTTATGATCACGCGGCCTTTAAGTTCGAAGGTTTCCTGGTCGTTCCGGCCGGTGAATTCGATCTCATACGGAAAAATAAACGTTTCCGAAAATCCATCTTCAGACGGCATGCGCTCGTCGCGCGAGGCGGTGTACCAACGACTGAAGCGCACTTGCTGAAAGACATCCAGGTCGAGGACGGAGACGGCAAAACGCCGCTCTGCTTCACGGCTCCACAGGGTGTCCTGGCCCGGTACATACCCCTCGGGCGCCTGGTAGACTTCTGGATGCAGATCGATATCCTCGGGATCGGGGATAAAGATGAAATCTTCTGTCAGCTGTTCCATGTACTGGGTGGGACTGCGTCCCTCAAAAGTTGTCCTAATATTTAATAGAACCGATTCGGGCCGCGTTCGTTCCCTCAGCGATAAAGTGGGGCCACTGGGGCAGTCGGGCAGACGCGCCACAAAGGGGTTGCTGGCATCTTCCCGCTCGCCTGTCTCAAGCTGTTCGGCGCATTCGGGAAAGAGGCGCAGATCTGTCTGTTCAACGCAGCGGCATTCCGTTGTGGCGCTGTCGTCTAAACTGCAGCTGGTGATGTGTGCGCCGCACCACAATATCCAGATGTAAACTCGCAAATAGTGACCGCTACGCATGGTCGTTCAAAACTCAAAAGGCACGGGGGTGAAACAGAGCGCGAAGACGAATAGGCAGAGATAACCCACCAGACGTCGACGGGGATCCAGCGCCAGGACGGGATCTACCGGTGGCGGATGTTCGCGGCCCAAGAACGTCAATAAAAGGGCCAGCATCATCCACCCCGGCCATCCGTAAGGCCAACCCCACATTATAGATAAGATACCGTATAATCCCATGCCCAGCAAGATGGCAAAGGTTAGGTGGGCGATGTGGCGATGGCGGCGGCCGAAGAGGGCGTAGACAATGTGACCGCCGTCCAATTGGCCCACCGGAAAGAGATTGAAGGCGGTGATGAAGAGGCCGACCCAGCCGGCAAAGGCCACCGGATTGAGCAGTACCATCTGGTCGGCGCCCAACTCCGGCAGCAAGAGGGCGGAGATGCCGGTAAAAAGTGCGGGCGAACCCAGGTGAATGGGTTGGAAGAGGTAGTCTGAGGTGACGATCTGGGATTGGGTCAGACCGATAAAACAGGCGGCGATGGCTACGATAAAACCAGCCAGCGGTCCGGCGGCGCCAATGTCGAGCAGGGCGCGGCGATGGGGAATGGGCGAGCGAATTTTAATAACGGCCCCTCCGGTTCCCAGGATGAAGGGAAAGGGCGGCAAAGGCAGGAAATAGGGCAGAGAGGCGCGCACGCCCCAGCGCCGGGCGGCGAAGTAATGGCCAAATTCGTGCACCGTGAGAATAGTTAAGAGGGTGACGGCAAAGGGGGCCCCTTCGATCAGGTGGACCAAGCTGGTCGGCAGGTTGGCAAAGGGGTTTACGCCTTGTTGGTAAGCCCCGGCGGTGGCCACTGAGAGTAGAGTTAGGAGAAAAAGTAAGAGGTGGAGCCAGGGCCGCCCCTGCAGTCTGGCAGGTGGGGTCCACAATGGGGGCCGCTCTTGGTGAATGGGCGCCGCAGAAGGATGTTTGCGCCAGAAATTCATGCTTTAGCTGCCGCGGTGTAGATGTACGCTGAAACGATGTGCTTCGCCCAGGCCGTCTGAGAAGGGAATGAAAGCGTAATCCAGGCTCCAGGCACGGCCGACCAGGCCCAAGCCTAGCGCTAGGGTGCGGGTATCGGCGTTTTGGTAACCGCCGCGCAGTAGGAAGGTGCGGCGCACGGCGTACTCGCCGCCTAGGCGTACGATAGTGGAACCGCTGCGGACGCGCTGGATGGCCGCGCCCAAGAGCAGGCGATCGATACCGGACCAGGCCAGGCCGACGCTGGCGGCGCGCGGCAAGGGCGTGGCGTGTTGGTTTAGATCGTTCATTTGGCCGAGATTGCGCAGCGCCAGGCCCAAACGCAGGTGGGGCTGGAGGCCGTAGAGTAACCCGAGGTCCAAGGCGGCACCGCTGGCGGCTTCGGCAAAGATGGATTGGCGCACAAATTTGACATTGGCGCCCAGGCGCAGGCGGTCGTTCCAATGCCGTGCGTAAGCCAGGTTGAGCGCTCCTTCGTAGACGCCAAATTCGCCTAAGGGATTGCGGCTGGGACCGCTGCGGTGTTCCAGGTCGCGAGTCTGGGAGAGGTGGGCGGCCAGGCCCCAAGTGCTGCGCGCGTTGCCGGAAATAAGTGCAAGATATTCGTGGCGGATGTCCTGGATCCACTCGCCGTGCGTCAAGGTGAGGTCGCGCCCGCGGCGCGCTTGCAGGGCGGCCGGGTTGTAGGAAATCGCCTCGTTGCTGCTCAGGGCAGTGACAGCCTCGGCCATGCTCAGGCTGCGCGCAGCGGAACTGAGATTGAGAATGGGCAAGCCACTAGTGGCCGCCAGGGGCTGGGTTAGGCAGAGGATGAGGGCGGTCAGATATAGGCGTTTGGTAGACATGGTCACAGGGCTACGGTGAGACCGACGCTGGTGCGGCCGCCGCTGAGGGGGTCGGAGGAATAGGTGTAGTGGAATTGCACGGTTTGGCGCCGCATGGGCCGCAGGGTCAGGCCGGCGGTGGGCAGGCCCAGGCCGCCGTCTTCGCCGCCGACGCGGTGCAGGCCGGCGCGGGCGATGAACATGGGATTGAGTTGCCATTCGGCCCCTATATTGGCGTAGCGATCGATGTCGTTGCTGTACAGATCCAGCGCCAATTGCAGCGCCGCAAAGGGCCGGTGGGCCAGGCCCAGGCCAGTGGCCAGGGGCAGGGAATCTTCGCTGCTGCTGCTCTGATCGGAGCTGCGCTGGACCTTCCAGTCGAGCGCAGCGTTGAAATTGCGCACAACAAAGGCTAGGGTGGTTTTATCGTTGAGGTAATATTGCAGACCTAGGTCGAAGCCGCTGCCCTTGCCTTCGGAGGTGCCGCTGCTGGGGGCCTTGATCTGGTGGTTTAGCGTTTTTAGCGCCAGGCCGATGGCGGCGCGCTGGCCCAGGGCGCGGCTGACGGCAAAGTAGAGGGCATTGGCCGCGTCTTCTATGGCGCCGGTGGGGCGGCCGTCGCTGGTGCGGCCGACAATATGGTCGACGCCGGCGTGCAGCCAGGTAAAACCAAGGCCCAATTCACCGCGCAGGTTGAGGCGCAAGGAGACGCTATTCTGTTGGCGATCCAGCGACATGGGCTGGATGGCGGCGAGTAGGTCCTTGCCCTTGCCGTGGACTAGGCCGGCCGGATTCCAATAAGGAGCGGAGGCGTCGTCAACTACGGCGATATAGGCGCTGCCCATGCCGACACCGCGGGGCCCCAGGCCGTTTTCCAAAAAGGCAGCAGCCAGATCGGCGGCGCGCGCGGCAGGGGCCAGGAGGGCGATAGCAGCGCAGATGTACCATATTTTTTTCAATCGAGTACCACTATTTTGCCGAAAACTTCGCGGCCGGATGAGAGTTCGATGCGGTAGAAATATACGCCGTTGGCCACTGGGTCGCCGTCGGTGTCGAGACCGTCCCAGTTTTCGCCGTGGATCTGACCGGCGCTGCGCGGTGCGGCCTCCACTAGGGTGCGGATGCGGCGGCTGGCAAAGTCGTATATCTCGATAGTGACGTCGTGGTTGGCGCTCAGGCTGTAGACAATGCGCGTAGTTTCGTCCTGGTTGGGCGAGAAGGGGGTGGGTGCAGCGTAGGTGCGGACGCTGTCGACCAGGCTGCTGCCGCCGACAAACTCGCCACTATCGGCGGAGAGCGGCTGTACCGGAAAAGTGATGATGCGCCAGGTTTCGCCCTCGTCGGTGGAGCGCCCCAGGCCGTTCTCGGCGCCGACCCAGATGGTATCGCCCAGGGCTACGGCGCCGGCAAAGACGCCGCGCAATTGATCGCGCAGGAAGGGATCTTCGACGCCGACCTCTTCCCAGGTCTGGCCTTGGTCGGGGCTGGCCAGGAGTCCGTCGCTGGTGGCGGCCCAGACTTTATTGGTGGAAAAGCCAAAGTCCCAGGCAAAGGTAGGACCGGAGGATTGCCAGGTCTGGCCGGCGTCGCGCGTCCAACTGATGGCGCTGGTCTGGGAAAAGTCGGCGGCTGCGGTGGAGCGGGCGCCGGCCCAGACGGCGGAGGAACCGTCTGCCAGCAATTGGCGGCGGATGCCCAGGACCCAATTGGCGGCAATGCGGTTGGGTAGGGGGAAATTGTCGGCGTCCAATTGAGTGCTATTAAATTGCCAGGTGGCGCCGCCGTCAAAGCTGCTGCCGATGCCGCCGGCGGTGCCGATCCATACGGTGTCGTTGTAGGCTTCGGCTGAGAAGGTGCGATGGCGTAAAAAGGTGCTGCCATCGGGTAGATTAAAAATGATGTCTTCAGGGGCGGCTCCATCGGGCAGGACGCGTTCCCAGGTGCGGCCCCCGTCGCGCGAACGCACCGAACCGCCAGAGAAAAAAGTAGCCCAGATGGTCTCCCCGTCGATGGCCAGGCCGAAGCAGGGATTGTCGACAGGGGTAGACGGCCCTGGGGCAAAACCTGGTTTGGTCAGATCGAAAATGGCCTCGTTGGGGATGTGGGTCCAGGTCGTCCCGGCGTTGGCGGAAAAGCTCAAACCAGTACCGGCCTGTTTGCTATTGCCTAGTGAAGTGTCGACAAGCGAGGCGACCCAAACGGTGTCGCCGACCGAGTCGAGGGCGCTGAGAAAACCGCGACCGATGCCGTTTTCTTCAGTGAAGGTCACCCAGTCTGCTTCTCCCAGCCCGTCGGACTGGCGCGGGTCTAACCGCGCTACGCCTTCGTCGGTGGTGGCCCACAGGTATTTGCCGCTCCAGCTCAGATCGCTGATATCGGCGCCGACTAGGCCTGGGAGCGGTCCTGGTTCATCTTCTTCTTGGAAGGAGGCAAAAGGCGCCGCTGGCAAGGCGCTGGAGAGCAAGCAACACAGGGTCAATGAGGCGAGAAGGGTACGGCAGGAGAAGTCAGTAGGGTGCATCAATCGGTCTATTCCACGCTTGTCACTTTAAAATGCACGGCCGCTCAGGCATAACTCGCTGCGCGTTGGCGCATGGCATCGATAGCTTCGTAGCCAATGCCGTAGTCGCCGATGCCCACCCCTTCGGGACCGCCGTGGCTGTCGGAACCGCCCGACTGCAATAGATTGTGTTGCACCGTCAATTGGGTATAGTATTCGATTTGTGGTGCTTGGTGGGCCGGGTGAAATACTTCGAGGCCGTCTAGGCCGGCGTTTATTAGTTGGAGGATAATCGTTTCGGGTAGGCTAGTGCCGGGATGCGCCAGAATGGCGACGCCGCCGACCCGGTGGACCAGGTCGATTACGTCTGCGGCCGAGTGGTAGGGTTTGGGCGAGAAGGCGGGGGAACGGTCGCCTAGGTAGCGTTCAAAGGCCTCGTCCTTGCTGGTCACCACGCCGCGGCTGACTAGGGCAGCGGCGATGTGCGGCCGTCCCAGAGATCCCCCGCTGGCTTCCTGGAGCACCTCCTCGAGAGTCAATTCTACGCCTAAATTGTTGAGTAACTCGACGATAGCTACGCCGCGTTGCTGTCGTTCGATGCGCAGTAGGTCGAGGTGTTCGAGCAATTCCGGGTTCTTCCACTCCAGGCAATAGGCCAGGATGTGCACCTCGCGCACTTTGACATGGGCGCTCAGCTCGGTGCCGGGGATCACCTCGAGATTCCATTCCTTGCCGGCTTTCATAGCCTCGTCGACGCCCTCGACTGTATCGTGGTCGGTCAGACTCATAGCCTGAAGGCGGGCTTTGTGGGCCTCTTCGACGGCCTGGGCGGGTGTACGCAGGCCGTCAGAACAGAAGGAATGTGTATGTAGGTCGGTCAGATTATAGCGCACGTATAGGTCTGCACGGTCAACTAGGCTTGTTCTAACCCAGAAATACATAAAAGGATAATGGCGATAACGTTACTCACGTAAAGTAAAGGCATTTGTCAGACTTATCAAGGGGTTTGACGAATTGGGCAATGGCGGGTGGAGGTCTCAATTACGGGAGAATTCCACTAGGGTATCGCCGTATTGGGCGCGTATTTTTTGCAGGGCGCGGTCTCTGAGTTGGCGCACGCGTTCGCGTGTTAAGCCCAGGGTGGTGCCGATCTCTTCGAGGGTTATGGGGGCGCGATCCTCAAGGCCAAAATAAGCGCAGACTATGCGTTGTTCGCGCTCGTCGAGCACGTCGAGGCAGGTGACGATGGCGTGGTGCAGGGCATTATCTTCGAGTACGGCCTCGAGGTCGTCTTCGGTGGCGTAGAAGGTCAGGAGGGTGTTTTCTGCGTCGTCCTCTTGCAGGGGGGTGTCGAAAGAGGCATCGCGCTGGCCCACTTCGAGGGCGTTGCGGGTGCGGTCTAGGCTAATTTCTGCTTTTTTCGCCAGTTCTTCAAGCGTCGGGTTGCGGCCCAATTCCTGGGCTAGGGAGTTGGTTTGTTTGTCCACTTTCTGCAGGTCGTTGATCTGGCTCATGGGGGGGCGCACGGCTCTGCTCTGTTCGGCTATTGATTTGAGGATAGCCTGGCGGATCCACCAGACGGCGTAGGTGATAAATTTAAAACCGCGCGTTTCGTCAAAGCGTTTGACCGCTTCCATTAGGCCGATATTGCCTTCGGAGATGAGTTCGATGAGGGTGAGGCCGTAGCCGGTATAGTTTTTGGCGACGCTGACGACAAAGCGCAGATTGGCGGTGACCAGCTCGTGCATGGCAGACTCGTCGCCGGCGCGCGAGGCGCGCACTAATTCGGCCTCGCGCTGGCGCGGCAGGGGACGGTAGTGACGAATCTTGTTCCAGTAGGCCTCGATAGATTCGGGAACGGGGGGTGATGCGGGTTTTTTAGGCGCTTTATTCAAGAGGTCTATTCCAGTTTTAACAATGAGTTAGAAAAAACTAGGCCCCCATCGACCGATGGGTCTGACTGAGTGTATTAGATAGAACGGCGGAGTCGAGAATGGGTTCCGAAGAAGGCAGGTGCGGTGTACGGCGTGGGCGCGGCTAGATGTAGCTAAGGCCGAGCTCAGAGATTAGTGCATTGGTGTCGCCGTCTAGTAAGGCGCAAATCAGGGCGATGGCCAGGTCGTCTTCGAGGTCAGTGACGTAGCGCTGGTGTTCGTCGCGGTAGTTGAGGCGCTGGAAACCCAGGACAGTTTTTTTGAAATCCTCCTGGCGCTGGTAGATGACGGCTTGGGCTCGTTCGGTTTGGCCCAGGGCTTGTTCGACGAAAACGGCGCCGAAGATTTCCTCCAGGGCGTTGCGCAATTGGCGATGCAGCATTAGAAGGGGTAGACCTCGTCTAGTTTTTCCAGCAATTGTTGGCGGTGCTGGCGACGCTCGGAGTACTGTTCGAGCACGATTTCGATGGCTGGAGACTGGCGCCAGAGCACCAGCATCCACTGGGGATCCAGGGGCAGCTGGCGCAGTTCCAGGCGGAAGACCAGGAGCGTAGTGATTAGGCTCTTGAGCATGGGTTAAAAATAAGATGCGATATTGCGCTCGATGCGTTCGAGTACGGGTGTCTGGTCTATTGCGGTGGCGAAGGTCTGGCCGGTGACGCGCTCAAAGAGGTCGATGTAGCGTTCGGCCACTTCGGTGCGGATCTGGTCGTCCAATTCGGGGATATTGTCGTCGGAGATGCCCTTGTCGCGCAGCCACAAGCGCAAAAATTCCTTGTCGAGGCTTTCCGGTTCCTCGCCATTGGCGTGGCGTTCTGCGTAGGTTTCCTTGTTCCAATAGCGCGAGGAGTCGGGCGTGTGGATCTCGTCGCCGATGGCGATTTTGCCGGCGCTGTTGCGGCCCATCTCGTATTTGGTGTCGACCAGAATGAGGCCCTGTTCGGCGGCCAGTTCAGTGCCGCGGGCGAAGAGAGCCAGGGCAATCTCGGCGATTTCGTCCCAGGTTTTTTGCTCGACCAGGCCGCGCTCGACGATTTCTTGGGGTGAGATGAGTTCGTCGTGCGCGTCGTCTTTAGTGGTGGGGGTAATGATGGCTTGGTCAAAGGGTTGATTTTTTACCATGCCGTCGGGCAAGTCGATGCCGCAGTACTGGCGCACCCCATTATTGTAGTGGGTCCATATGGCGGTGTCGGAACTGCCGGTGAGGTAGCGGCGCACGACGATTTCGACCGGGAACATGTCCAGCTCTTCGGCCACCGTGACGTTGGGATCGGGCACTTCGATTACCTGGTTGGGCGCGATATCGACGGTCTTGTCGAACCAGTATTGGGCGATGCGGTTGAGTACCTGGCCCTTGAGTGGAATGGCGCCCAGGACGTGGTCAAAGGCACTCTGGCGGTCGGTGGTGATGAGCAGGCGCTTGCCGGGCAGGAGGTAGATATCGCGGACCTTGCCGCGGCGATAGTGTTGTTGCCAGGATTCGTAACGGGCTTCCAAGAGGCAATTGTCGAGCTGGCTGGCGATTTCTTGTCGCGAGATCATAATCATGTATTCCTGTGGTTATAAGTTTAAGGATCTGGTTTTATTTTAAGTTTATATCAATCTCGTGTGCTCCCGCTGGTATCTCTAGGGTCAAACACTTGCCCTGGGGAGTATAGGTATAAATATCTGCTGTAAGCTCCGCGCCGTCCAGACGCACGGTCCGCGGCGGCATGCCGGTGACCAGGCGCACTTGGGTGGCCGCGGCGGCCTCAACGCGGGCGTTGAGGCGTTGGGCAGTGCGGTGAGCGAACAAATCCAAGGGGCGATCGGCGCGCACCAATTCGCTGCGCACGCTAAGATGGGTGCCGCCCACCATAGCGTATAGCGAAGGGGTGGATCTACCGCTGCGGCGGATGAAAACGCTGCTGGCGTCGCTGCGCACACTCTCTAGGGATAGACTGTCCTGGGCGGCGGCGCGGAAGAGGATCAGATCGCTGGCGCCACCCCGCACGCAGTGGATGCCGTAGCCATTGCGGCTGCTGAGGTACTCGGGTTTGAAGGTTGGACGGCCGCTTCCGTGCAGGGGAATAAATACGGCCAGGATGCGCAGCTGTTCGCCGCGCAAATGCAAACGCGCGTACTGGGTGCGTTCGCGTTCTAGTAGCGCCGGCGTCTGGGCATTTTGCAGGGCGTCGTCGGGGATTAAGATGACCAATTCGAGGCCGTGCTCGCGCCCCTGGACATGCGCTCTATTGCCTTCTACTTGGAGCGCCTGAGTGGTGTGGAAAAGCCATTCTATATCAACGGAACTGGGCGCTTCCACCTCGTCGGCTAGGACGAAATAATCGGGTTTAATATAGGCGATGCGGCGGCGAAAGCCAGCCAGATCCGCATAGGCGTTGCCGGCCTCGCTTTCGACCGCATCAAAGTGCGGGGTGGCGAAGAAATGCTCAATGCGGCCATTGTGGTTTTGCTTGAGTTTATTCTTCCATTGGCGTTCGTGGCCACCGACTTCCTGGCCGTTGCCGTTGACCAGTAACGTATTGCAGGCGAAGGTGTTGAGAAAGTAGCGATCGAGATCGTATTGGCGCTGTGACAGAGCTGTTTCGCCCGCTGCGGCCTGGGGTAAGTCGCCGGCCATCAACTCGTCGCCCAGGCGGATGGCAAAGGCGTTCTGATCGCCCCGATCTTTACTGAGCGCCGGGCCGGCGCGCAGGCGCAATTCTGCTTTCGCGCCGCGCAGATAAGCCAGGCCGGTGGTAGCAAAGAGGCGGGATTGGGGTGGATCGGGTGGGCGGGCCTCGAGCTGCTCGTCGTACCACAAGTATTCCCAGGGTCCATCGAACCAGATTTGGCCGCCGCTGTAGCCGTTTAGGGGGGCGGTGTGGCCCTGGCTGTCGCATTGGAGAAAGTCGGCACCAGCGGCGGGAAAGAGATCGACAGCGGCCAATTCGAGGCCCGGACCTGGGACGCCTTGGCGGCATAGGCGGATACGGGCGCAATCGGCAATGTCGCCTTTGTGAATCTGGAACCACACGGTGCTCTTCGGTTCGGCGCTAAAATCGAGGCAGAGTTCGGGCATGTGCAGGTGGGGAGCAGAGATCTCGGCGGCGGCAATATAGTTGCCGACGTGCAATTCGGCGGCGGCTTCGAGCAGGGCGGTGGCGGGTTGCACGCCGGGTCGCACGCCCAAATGTCGCACATGGATCCCTTTGCCGGCGCCGCTGCAACTAAAGCGCACGCCGTCGACGGCGCCCCATTCGCCCTCCACGGCGATGGTCCAGCTGTGCTGGTCGATGCCCACGGTATAGGTGCATTGGTCGATATCCCAGCTTAAGCTGACGGTGTACCAGCGGCCGGGTTCGTAGGCGACGCGGTGCAATTGGCGGTAGAACCAGTCCAGCGGCGTATGGAGTGGGACCTCGAGGGCGCAGCGACTGGCGGCATGGAATACATCTGCTGCGGCGCCGGCGGTGGCCAGGCGCAGGAGCACATAGCGGTAGTGGAAAGGCGATGGGGGTTGGAAATTGGCCCAGCAACGCGTTTGGGGTGGGCGTTCGAGATTCCAG
>Ga0114999_10007772_pt1 | contig 12112 bp, 5 predicted proteins | sample ArcticOcean_MG_C_3_FD_89820 | JGI IMG/M metagenome (GOLD analysis project Ga0114999, IMG submission 89820) | Marine microbial communities from western Arctic Ocean - ArcticOcean_MG_CB8_126 | ecosystem: Environmental > Aquatic > Marine > Oceanic | place: Arctic Ocean: Canada Basin | collected...
CTGTTTAGCGATACTCATCGCGAAGCCTATCACTCCAACCAAAACCGCCAACAATCCAACGACAAGTAACGCCGATGTCATTCGGGGGGGCTGACCACAGGCTCTACTGCAACAACCGCATTTAAGTTTTTCGCGTTGCCGACATTGAGTGCCAGTAGATCGAGAATTTTTCGAGCAGAAGCAATCACGCCCGATGCCCGACTACCGCCTGGAACAATAGCAGCGATGGCTGCTGCCATGGCTACAACTCTCATCACGATGTCCAATAGATTTGATAGATTCGATGTCAACCATTCCATTTTTTTTCTCCTCGGCTAGAGCGCATAGCTTTAGCCCATTGCGTAGATCGAAGACGTTCATCATGAGCGCCTGTACTAAGTCATCAGTGGCACCAATTCCACCATCTGATGATGATTGTAATATATGAGATACGTAACCGTAAGCGATATCCACGAACAATACTGCTCCGTCAATATCGCGTCTAACCTCTTTCTCTGTCTCGGTCCTCAACCAGGCAACCCATTAGTGTACGAACTGCCGTCATAAACAAGTGTGTCGTGCCTATTGGAACCCCCTAGAGATGGGTTAACTGTGGATACATGAATCCAGCCAGAAGAAGGAACATCTATATCGTAGTATTCAAGTATCAGTTGATCATAATCAATGTGCGACCGGATCCACCAAGCCAATGCAAGATTAGACACACTGGGAATCTCAATGTCCGCAGCCTCCCCCGCACAATGCTGACTCATGGGAGCCCCGCCGATGGTTTGATTCAGTTCAGGACTTCGGAATCCAGATGATGGGCTGTAGGGAATATCGTAGAACACTCTAATGGGTTCAAGGACGGCGTTCGATAGGTAGGTGAGAGCATCTACTTGAGTTTCATCAGGCGTATTATCTATGGACAACCTAGATGCAGTCTCTGACTTGCATAACTCTGCAAGGGTAAAATGTTCACTCAAATTCATCTTGGGTTTAGTCTCCGCAGGAAGTCTCGCTCTATAGCTCTAAGGTCATTAAGCTCCTGATTCTTTGTCGAGTTGCCTGTTTCGCGACGAATAATCCGATCTCGCCTTTCCCTTATTCTACGTAGTTTTTTGTCTATAGCCTTGACCAACCCTCTCTTCCTGAGCATATCACTATTGGCTTTACGGTATTCCCTAGCCTCTTCATAGTCTCCGTCTCCCTTCATCCGATTCAGGGTAGCTACTACTCCAGAGACTTCCTTCTTCAGACCTTCGTAGTATCTTGACTTCTCACCACCACCAACGCCGGAGTGAAGAGACCCACTCAGGAAAGGCAACCGGTTCCATCCAGGCGACACGGGCTGCCCCTTTTTGCCAAATGGAGTCATATTATCGATAACCATATCCGAAGCCATCAATGAATACGTACCAAGTGTCCCTAGATAGCCTCTCATGAGATGTTCTATCTGTAGTGGGCTCAAATCAACGAGCCCCGCAGTCACAGTATCCAGGCCCGCTCGTAGCCCTATCGCAGTCGAGCCCGTCCTTGAAGTTCTCTGCCTGAAAGGTTCAACCTTCTCCATCCACTTTGGAATAATATCTCTACCTGCGTAGGTGTTACGGTTGAAGACTACTGCTTCGGTAAATGGTCTAATCGCTTGAGGGATCGGATTCATCGAAAGCGTTACAACAGCCGCCCTAAATGCTGTACTGCCAAGATCTTCGGCAATTGTTGCTACGGGAACTCCGTCCGCATACTTCATGAAGGATCGCGCAATCTGTTCAGGAATTACCTTGGTAAGAATACCTAGCTCAAATGGAATCGCAGAAGAAACAAACCGTGGAGTACCTTCAGGACCCCACTTAGGCAACTGGAGAAGCCAATTGTCATCGCGTTTCTCCTTTCGCAAATCTTCGTAGTCTTCATCTCCATAGTTCCACACCTGCATCAAACCAGAGATAGCTGAAAGCCATAACATTCTACGCTTCAATACCCGCTTGAATTGCTCGCCCGACATAGAGGAATCGAGACCCTCGTTATGAACGAAAGCCCTCCCCAACCTGTCTATCCCCTGAAGTTTGGCGTTAAAGAATGGGAGAGCAGCTATCCAGAACTGCAAGTTAGGGTCTGACCCCCTCCGATTGAAGTTAAGAATTTCCTTAGCTTGATGCGCCCCCTCAGACATCGCGACACGCTCAATCTCTGCTTCATCGGTGTACCCTGACAACCTTAGACGATCCTTCGTCTCGGCAAGGACCTGCATATAAATCTGCTCACGAACGGTAGCCTCCGACCTGTTGCCTGCTTCCCCCCAAGCATCCCAAATTTTCCAACCCAACACGCCGGGACCTTTTTTACCCTCAATCTTCTGCTCGGTAATGCGCTTAAGTTTCTTTGGATCAAGTCCCATCAGATCGTATCCACCGACAGAACCATAACTACCAAGAATCTTGTACTCTTCGGTAGAATCACCCTCCAGCGCTCCAAGCCTCAGATTCCGTCCGTACCTTTTCATTGCCCCCAATACGGGAAGGCCCAATGGGGAATCGGGTGCGTCCAAGCCCAGCGCCCATGCATTTACGCTGTCACGCTCTGTATTCTTCACGATAAAGTTCGGCATTCTCGTGACTCCCTCGCGGAGCCAACCAGAAATTTTGCCCATCCTCTTGCCCCAGGGACCAAGTACAGGGCTTTTTCCATCAAATACCGAGGATAGGAGTACGTGCAATGCCCTATCGCTAATATCCCAATACTCAATCTCTCCATTTCTGATAGTTCTTACAGCATCCTTTCGGGGACCATCCAGTTTCCTTGCGAGAAGATTCGGCTGAGATGGGTCATCAGGAACTCCGTAAGCTTCCTGATCCCTGATAGCTCTATTCCTTGCAACATTCTTCAAGCCAACCGTCAGCAGTTTCATCGTATTCTTGCTGATTGCTTCTAGCGGCTCCATCATTATGTCTTCACCAGCAGCATTCTTTAGCTTTTCTGATGGCGTACCCGTAACGAGAGCATTCGCCAGGGCTGCATTTTCATCACTATCAAATTCATTACCAAAAAGAGACAGGAGCAACGTATCCCCTACCGACCCAGATTGGGTGTCCTTCATGTTCTCTGTATCTACATAGTAAGGAGTGTAATCTCCGTACTTCATCCATTCTTCACCCATCCACTTAGGAATGGATTGAGTATCCACCAGGAACTGTACGAGTTTATTGTTCCAGTTTTGTAGATTCCTGTGGACAACTCCAATCTCTGGATACGTTTCCGCTAGTTTAAGATTCCTCGCGAGCTTATCGTAGCTCCAATCCTTTTCTCCAGCTCGACCATCTTCTCTGAGTCGCAATGCCCGAAGAGACCTAGCGTAAACGAAGAACTCTCTCAGTAGATTCTTGCTAGGCGTGCCAATGATCTGGAGGATAGGAATAAGCCCACCCGTTTCCTGCCTGTAGCCATCCTCTCGGGATAACGAAACGTCTATAGTTCTGCGCTGGGTTGGATCTTCTGGATTAAAACCTACAACAACCCCATCTGCATTGTTTGTAAGGGGGAGAGCCATAACCCTTGCAGTCCCATCGAAATTACGGTCTACAACTCCCTTGCCGTAGGGTGTCTGAAACTCTATCCCACCAGAGTACAGCATGTCCGCGTACATACCGGCGGATCGGCCAATCGCCATACCTCCGGCATGTGCAGATGTATCAGACAATATGGAAACTTCTGCATTTTCTTCCTTGGACATCTCCTTTTCAGTTCGCCACAAAGCATTGTAATTATCAAGGTACAGACTCCTGAGCTTATCTATTGTCTCGGTGCTGACATCCGGTAGGCCAGCAGTAATCCGAGACCAGAAAGAAGTCTTTGGGTTCGGCAGATCACCCATTATTGTATCTAGAGCGGCTTGCGTTTCCGGGTCGTGGTCTGCCGTAGAAGTATCTAGTGAGTATCTCTTGATCTCTTTGGGGGACATCGGCGTGACCAGATCGGGCCGCTCGGCAGCCGCCACGGCGGAAGCGGATACGTCGGGGCCACGTAATTCTCCAATCGACGAGTAAGGATCCGGCGCAAGCGAGTAGAGCCCATCTGCACGAAGACCAACAACACTCCAATAATCGTTACTGCTATTGCCAGATACATCACTGTTAGGATCACTCACATAATCAAGGGTGATAGCGACAGGCTGCTCAAATTTGGGATCTTTCCAGATAAGAATAGACTTATCCTTCTCCGGGGAAGTAACAACAAACTCTCCGCTCTTAATCAACTGAGGAGAAATTCTCTGGAAAGCTCCAGCGATTAGGTCTTCCCAGTTAGAAAACGTAGTGTTCATCTGTACGTCAGGGTTAGAGTAATCGAGGAGTCGCTTCCCCATCCCTGTGATCTTCCCAGTTTCTACTGGCCTAGTGGCATAGCCCTCTTTGACTATCACGCGGGCAGGATTACCCTTATTCCCGAACCTATTAGAGGAGAACTCACCCCAAGTATAACTATCAAGATCTTGGTCCCTACTCTTCAGGCCACGGGGGTCAGCCGATGCTGGGGCTAGGACTGGACGGTTCACCGTGAGATAAGGCCGACCAATCTGCTCGCCCTCGATTAGGTCAAGGTCTGTCCTTACGGGATCTACGTAAACATGTTCATCAGAAAACATCACGTAGTTATGCGTATCTTGATTTAGTTCAGGTTGTCGGCTCATCCCGTCAAGGAACCGAACCCCAGGGACACCCACTTCAAGTAATGTTTCTGAAGCTGCTCGGAGTGTTTCCTGATCAGAGCTTGTCGTCTCTATCGTGTCTCCTGCCACAAACGAGTCATCAGGAGACTGGAACGTCTTAACCAACCGGACATACATATCCTGCCCATTCAAGGCATCAAGATTGTCATCCTGATTGATCAATCCTAGATCCAGCAAAGCTCGTTGGACTTCGATGCTCTGCTCCGAGATGGATCGGTCTAAATCTAGGAGAGATTCCTCCTTAACATCCAGAGTCAATCCGTAGACAGCTCCTTCTGTCCCTTCGCGACTAGACAAGGCCCGACGATATCCCTCAGCTACGAATGGACTTTCCGCAGTGTAGAATCCCCATGAAAAAGCTTGATTACCTTCGCCTGTCCCCACCCGTTGGATGTCAGCAGTGACTCTCTTTAGGCGGGGATTCTCTTTCCATTGATGAGGAGTCCCGTGGAAGACATCAATCGCTTTGCGTGTTTCGGGTGAAGTTTTCCGAGGATCCGCGACCCACTGCTGCGCGAACTCATAAGGCGTCTGTCCTTCAGGGAAAACTACTCCCTCATCTTCTGCCCCTTCGGCCTTTGCCTGAGCCTGAATTAACTTATCATTGAAATTAGTATTAGGAAATTTCTTGTTATTCGATAACGCAAACTCTCGTAGCCGTTCATACTCGGCACTGTCAACTCTCCGTAGCCACCAAGAATCCAATGCCTTTCCACGATCTAGCCTGGACTTCAACTCTCCTTCGGCAGCAAACGTGGAGAAAATATCCTCTACAGAAGGAGCGATCTTACGTTTAATACCGGACCCAACCTGCCTGAACCAATTGAGAATCCGCTTAAACGCCACCTTCTCTACATCGGGAGCAGTCCGGTTCGCCTTAGAGATGCTGACCTTACCTTGGGCTGTGTAGTCTTGGAATAAACGAGCGACTGCTTCTTCTACGTAGTCATCTCTGATCCAATTTCGCTTAGCCCGCTCCGCCTTCAGTGCTTCGTGCTGCTCTTGAGTGATCTCTCCTCGGTCAAAAGCAGCACGATCACGCCACGAGTCAACCTTGTGCGTGCCTTCATCAGCGTAGAAAGCGACTGACCAGTCTAGATAAGTAGTTCCACTCGGAAGCTCTCGCTGCCCTGCCAAGCGTTGGGCTGCATTGATTTCGGCAAGTATATCGACTGGAATCTTAGTCTTCTCTACGAAGGCAGATAGTTTCTTCCACTCTGAAGCTTTGATCAAGCCAAGCCGACGCGACACATGGATAAACTCATGGTTGACGTAAGGCTCAATCGCAGCGAACTGTTCTTCCTTCGTCTTTCCCTCTAGGTCTGAACCTACCGCAGTCTGAATGACCATAGATTCCGTAAGGAATTCAGCACCACTCTCTTGAGCGCCACGCTTTTCATACAGTTTTATTTTCACAGGTAAGCCCATCCTGCGCGAAACACCAGAAGCTACCTTTTCCAGATCGGAGATCCATTCCGCTCGGTCTCCCGGAGAATCCAACGCAGCCTCTGCCAAGAGAACATTCTGCTGTTCTTCGTTGAGCTTCAGTTTGTTGTATCTCGCCAGGAAATCGCTGTTCGGATCGAGAATAATCTCACCCGCTTCAACGCCAGCAACCAAAGCATCGAGTCTACCTATGACACCCTGCTCGGCCTCACTGTGTACGCGGGCTCGCCTCCATTCCTCTTTTGCTTTCTGCTCAGTCTTAGTCGAGGGCCTACCTGCTCCGAATGGACCAATCGGGGATTGCCCGGTCTTCTCTGCGGTGGACGCTACTGCTTCTTCAACTGCCTTAAGCTCTCTCTCCTCCTTAGTGAGGGCTACCGTGTCCAGTGTCCGACGGGGATCAGGGGCAATTGCATCAGGATCAAACGCTCCGACGGTTCGCTCTGGCTCTGCTAGAGGAGTCTCGTATGCGTAATCAATCTCTGGCGGAATAACTGGTAGAATCTCTACGGATTCAGCAGGAAATTCTGCTCTTGGACCCGTTGCCCGAGATAAGTCATTCCGAATTGCTGCATCACGATCTGCTCGCGCTGATTCTGATGAGATTGCGCTGGCTTCGGCGCGGGGGGTGGGGGTGGTGATGGGAACCCCGTCGAAGAACCTTGGACCTTTAACCTTGGCTATCGACTCAGAAACAAAAGAAGATGCCTCCTCACTCGTCGGGAATACTTCTGTGATTCTCTTATCAGAGGACCGGCCATCCTCTCCTTGTCTCTGCTCAGTAACCGTGAACCCATCGACCTTGGATATGGTCAAGCCATTGGGTACGTACTGGATTTTCATTACGTACTGCTTCTCAATACCCTTTGCCGCCTTGGTGGCAGCTCTCTTCGCATCAGCTTCCCTGGCGGATTGCGTGTATCCGGGTCGTCTGCTCTGCGACATTGACTCATTGTAAACTCGGTCGTATTCAGCCGACCTTTTTCCGGCCAACCAGTCCGACTTGAGCTTCTGAGCTGCTGGACGAGTACGCGCAGACCCGACGGTCTCACCATCTACTATGAGATCGTTCCGACCCCTCCCCGTATCGGAGGTAAATTCCTTAGCTTTTTTCTCACTTGAACGTAGTGCTACTCGACTCCCATCCGAATCCAGAACTTCCCAAGCCCCAGTGGCCCGAGAAGAAACCTTGTAATCAACTTCAGACACACCCTTGAGATCACCGTCTTGCTCAACGATTGTGATACTTTTATCGGGGGCAGGCTGTCTCAATGCATAGGGAAGGCGACGTTCCCCTTCTAAAACTTCTACGCTTTTTACATCACCAGAGTAAACAGAGTTTGCTGCTTCCTGAGCTTCCTTGATCGTTGCAAAGGAAGCTGACTCGTCTACTGCACCATTGATGGAGAGGCGGTACTGCTTGCTGAACTCAGCGGGGGTGTAACCCAGTTCGGCGCGAGAGATATGCGCTATCCGAAGGTCTTCGACAACAACGGGATCAAGGATACCTGTTTTTTGAGCGATCTCTTCAGCACTCGGAAACTTTCCATTCCTGATGAGCGGAGCAACCTTCTGGTATTGCTCTTCTAGCGAACCCGTAAGACCAGTCTTTGCGTAGAAGTTTCCCCCAGACTTCTCCACCAGACCCATCTCCAACATCTTCTGGAAATGGTTTTGAATAATATCCTTGCGGGTTTTGGCATCGATAGTCCTGGGAAGGTTTAGGATACCCCCAATCTTAACAGGTGAAGATACACTCCGTTGATTGCCTAATGCTTCTCGGAATACGCTTTCTGCTTTCTGCTCAGATGCTCCGAGAAAGGTAGTCTCTGTTTCTTGAACAGGAATATTCTCTAGAAGCCTAAGTACCGAGATCCTTTCTTCCGCATCCAAGCTGTCGATCTCATACTTGCCAATCGGGGATCCGTCAGGACCAATAACCTGAGACATCCACACCATAAATGCTGCGTCATTATCGAAGGCTATCTTTCTAGAAGAAGCCGTCGCGGTTATGTCGTCCTTAGTGGCAGCGCGAAGCCTATCTACGCGAGCGGATGCCTCGATTCCGGGTGCCTCACGGGAGGCTTGGATGAGTTTCTCTGTCTCTAGATTTATTCGATCAATCTCGGCTTGAATAGCAGGTACTTCTTTGGCTCTAGCCGAAGCCTGCTTCGCTGTCAGTTTCTTAACTTCTTTGTTTCGGTTCTTAATCCGCTGAGCGTAGCTCTTCCTCTCGTCTTCCCTGGCCTTTACAATCTTTCGATTGATCTTCGCTATCTCAACCTCACGCGCTTTTCCTTCAGCTACATCGGCTTTCACTCTCTTGCGGGCTTCATTCAGTTCAGCAATGTATGTAACGGAAACATCAGACTCGGCTTCAGCTTCAGCTTCAGCGAGAAGCAGCGTTTCTTCTTCGATTGAATCAGTGAGAGCTTGAAAGCTTTCAGAAGTAGATCTCTTTACGATGCCGTAATTACTACTAGCAATCTCACCACTTTCTCCAGAAAGGGCCTTCACCCTAGTGGCGTATCCCTCACTATTCCTCTCGGCTGCGGTGTTAAGGGCAGACATACCTGCCTTGCCTGTTCCAAACCCAATGCCCGGAGCAAGAGTTGCCAACATCACTTGGACGTATTCGTCCCTAGCTTGCTCGTTTCTGGGATCGACCGTCAACCCAGCGGCCATACGTTCTAGGGCCTGCTGGCCCACTTCAGCTACTTCCTCCTCTAACAAGAGAGCCGCCGCCTGCTTTACGGGGTGCATGGCATCAAGCTTGTTGAGCATCTTACCAAAGGAACCCAGGGCAATATCCTTGGCTTCTTTAGACAACCCAGCCCCGAACACACCCTTTGCAACCGATCCACCACCCAGGAGTAGGTACGAAAGAGAGTTGAGGGCAGTCTGGCCTCCAGCCCCGGCCATAACCTTCAGCAGATTTACATCATCGGTATCTGCTGCACCTTCAGTAGCTGCTCTCTCTATATCGGAGGAGAGGAATGTTGCGTACATCAGGCTAAGACCGGTAAGTACACCGAGAGTCGCGGGCGCTATACCCGATGCAAGTCCAGCAGCCGCAAGCCCGTATCCACCAAGCGCTCCTATCGCAGACGGGACTTGGAATCCGAAAGAACTCCCGATTTGCTCCGTTCCGAACTCAAAAGCTTTCCCTACCGCATCTGCGTGTTCACCCTTATTCCAAAGGTCTGAGATGTCCTTAGTGGAAGTGAGGGATGGGGCAATCTCGGCAGCCCATAGCGTTGCTTCGTGTATCTCTTTCTGGGCAGCGTCGTACATCTCCTCGTCGCCAATGGCTGTTGCATACGCTGCTTTCAAACCAGGGAGAAGACCCGTCGTAGTTCTTGCCGCCATGGAGAGAAACGCATCCAATGGAGAGCTGTTCTCATCAACATCTTGAGCTTTCGTAGTTCCCGACGACCCGTAAAATGATAGCGGGAACATCTCCCTGGCTTCTTTGTAAGCCTCTGGTTCGGATAAATCATTCCTTACGTCGATGTACTTTCCATCTGGAAGCATAAGCGAGTAATATCCCTCAGACTCCTTTGGGACAACTTCGACACTTGGAGTAGTGTAGGATCTGGGTAGATCGGATAATGCTGATCCCCCTGGCCTCTTAGGTGATGATCCTCGGCCACCACGGGATCTTGCTAGATCACTCAGGGCAGACTGAAAGTCTACAGCCCTTTTGGGCGTCTGCCTGAACCAATCAGAGTCTGCTACCTCTACAGACGCTTCTTGATACCGCCCTTCTTTTAGTAAATCCCAAGTCCTTTTATGTTCTTTATTCCAACCTGGGCCTAGCTGGAAGTCCAGCGCCGCTAGAGCAGTAATGAACCCGTCATCATCTACACCAATAGACTTCGCCTTTTCCTGAGCAGAGTTCCATGCAGACTGGCTAGATCCAGCAAATCGTTGATTGATTACCTTCTCTGGCACAACGAATCCAATAGGGAATTCGTCCTCCTCCTCTTCATTTACAAGTTCGCCGACTCCAAAGGCACGCCTTCCCCCGGTATCGGGATAGACCTCTCTGGAATACCCCTCTCGGAGTATTAGATTTTCGCGCAAATCCTTTAAGGACATGACTAATTCCCACTCCGCGCCCTCAGCGCATAACGCTCGTAATCAGTAAGGCCATCCTCGCCAATAGATCCTCCCAGTGCCTTTGTCACAGCTTCAGCCGTATAGTCCTCGTCCATGCCTAGTCGCTCAAGGTAAGATTCCGCTATCCCCAACTCACCCTTTATGCTTCGTAACGCTCGTTGACTTGCACTATCTGCTTCCGCAACATTACCCCTAACCCTGTAGTAATTTGCCAAAGCCATATCCCTGTAAACCTCTTGGCTAAGATTTGCAGCCAACTCTATTTGCCTAGCGTCTATGTCTGCTTCACGCATTAGTCGGTCGTTAAACGCACTGAAAACTGTCACCTCTTTGTTGGCTTGATTCCTCTCCGCATTCGCAATGACAGAAGAAGCGTTAGATTGACGATCCCTTTCCCCTTTGCGAACATTTGAAGCTCCCTCGGCTGCTGCATTGAACATGGCACCCATCCCGCCGCCTTCTGCTTCTGGGGTCAATAAGGCTCCAGCCATCCGGGCGAATATTTCACCTCTATCACGACGGGAATTATCTTTCTGTTCTGGAGTTCCCAGTAGCCTTCTTATATACGCCTGTCGCATTTCCGCTTCACCGGGATCTCCCCCCGGAGACGCACTCATTCCCTTCTCATAATTCTCTTCCGGATTCTCTTTTGGAGTTCCCGGTAGACTTCTTATACCCTCCTGTCGCGCTTCAACCGTCAACTTCGCAGCCCGAAGTCTCCGATCCTGTTCGGCTTTTACTTGTTTATCCGGGTTGCTATTTTTGACACCACTGGCTGCAATACCTTTACCTACAGGTTCGCCACTCGAAGGCGGATCATCTTCTGATCCCGCAAAATGCGCTACGCCTGCCACTGCTGGAAGGCCGTACCCAGCAGCCGAAGTGGCTAGAGATTGAGTCCCGGCACTGCTAATCGCTGCGTCTCGCACAGGTCCCGTATGAGGCATGAACCTGCCCGTTGGAGCCCTAGTGGGAAGAGGGTTAGCCTCTAAAAACTTCTCACCTCTTGTAGTCCTCGCTTTACGAAATTTATCCAGAAGCCTTCCACCCGCGCTCCTAATAGGCTTTGATGCACCCCAGAGAAGCCTCCCGCCGACACTCGTACCCAAACGTCCGGCTCCCGCTACACGGGCTCCGGGTACAGGGATAAACATTGAACCCAAGGCCCCCACATCGAAAGCTGCCTGATAAGGATGTTCCTTTGCGTAGTTCCACATTCGTTGCGGATAGCCAAGCTCTTCTTCTTCAAGAGGATCTTGTGTGGTCCCAGAAGCCCCTGGGACCATCATGCCTTGGTTATATCGAGGAGTTTGTCCTCCTTTACTCATCCGAGATAGTGGGGGTACGAAATTCCTTGGCCTAGAACCAAGTCCAGAATTCAAAGCACTCATCGCAAGCTCCTCACGTACAGTCTGTTCTGGGGGGCTTGCAGAACCACCCCGCATTTCTTCTCTTGAACTCTGGACAAGCATGGCGGGAAGTCCGCGAATGGGACTTGGTTCACCTGCAAGTGTCGCCGCAATCATCTCATCGCCAGCGCCATGCGCTTCCTCAAGCTGACTAAGGAAATCGTTCTCTACTGCGGTAGTTCCCATACCGTTTCTGCCACCTGCGTAAGGTAGTCTTGCCATGATTCTATTCCTCAGTCACGTCTATCAAGAGTCTATCAAGTTAGCGATCCCGGCAGCACCCAGACCCGCCCCTAGAACCGAATTGAGAAAGCTTGGAGGAGCAACCGAAGTCTGTGTACCAGACACATCAGTCGGAACTCCTGCAACAATCCCCTGCAACCTGTTCATCTGCTCCCATGGGTAAGCTTCTTGCGCGTCGTAGTCGGCA